>Ga0187769_10000022_pt1 | contig 76324 bp, 76 predicted proteins | sample 0116_SJ02_MP02_1_FD_133140 | JGI IMG/M metagenome (GOLD analysis project Ga0187769, IMG submission 133140) | Tropical peat soil microbial communities from peatlands in Department of Meta, Colombia - 0116_SJ02_MP02_10_MG | ecosystem: Environmental > Terrestrial > Soil > Wetlands > Peat | place...
CGACCAAGACGGCCCGTGCCGATGCCGGAGCGACGTGGGGGGACTTCAACTACGCGACCCACGCCTTCGGTCTCGCGACGACCGGCGGGATCATTTCGACGACGGGCATCTCCGGTCTCACGCTGGGAGGAGGGATTGGCTACCTGGACCGCGCACTCGGGCTGTCGATCGACAATCTGGTCTCAGCGGATGTTGTGACCGCGGACGGGAGATTCCTAACCGCGAGCGAACGCGAGAACGAGGACCTGTTCTGGGGTCTGCGCGGCGGGGGTGGCAACTTCGGCGTCGTGACCTCGTTTGAGTATCGGCTCAGCGAGGTCGAGCAGGTGTTCGCCGGGCCGATCCTCTACAACCTGGACGACGCGGCGACCGTGTTTCGCATGTTCGATGAATTCATCCGCGAGGCTCCGGAGGAGTTCGGTGGCTTCCCTGGATTCCAGATCGCTCCGCCGTTGCCGTTCATCCCGGAGGACCGGCACGGCGACACTCTGTGCATCGTCGTGGTGCATTGGGCGGGCCCGGTCGACCAAGCCGAGAAGGTGCTGAAACCGTTCCGAGACGTCGCGCCGATCGTTGCCGACGGAAGCGGTCCGCTGCCGTATCCGGCACTGAACGGCGCCTTCGACGCGCTCTATCCGAAGGGGCTCCGTGCGTATTGGAAAGGGGCCTTCGTCAGGGACCTTCCGGATGCTGCGATTGCGGCCCACGTCGAGCATGGATCCCAGGTCCCCGAGGTGACCTGCACGATGCACATGTATCCGATCAACGGCGCCTGCCATCGCGTGGGAGCGAGCGACACCGCCTTCGCCTACCGCGACGCCACGTATGGGATGGTGTTCCTGGCGGGCTGGACCGACCCGGCCAAAGACTCCGAGCGGATCAAGTGGCTACGCGACTACTACAACGCGTTGTCCGCCTACTCGGAGCCCGGCGGCTACATCAACTTCATGCAGGACGACGATTACGGCCGAATTCGAGACAACTACCGCCAAAACTACGACCGCCTGGTTCAGGTCAAACGCGCCTACGATCCCGACAATCTCTTCCACGTAAACCAGAACGTCGCGCCATAGCGGGGCTATCCAGGCGGTGCGGCAAGAGCGGCCTGGTGTGCCCTCAGGGCGCCGCTCATATCGCTGTGGAGCAGCAGCTGTCGTGGTGGCTGGTCGCGTGGCTGCTCCGGGCTAGAAGCAGCAGCGCATCGCCCTCGCCTGCCCGCTCAAGCGCGAGACTGCCGGTTCTCGATCAAGGGGGCTGTCTCGATTCAACGGGTCTGGCTGCTGCATCCGTTCCGAAGCGGGTGTCTCGTCTGACGAGACACCCACGACCGCTCTCTCGGGTGCAAGCAGCAGTAGCCGCGACCTCAATCGACGCCGCCGAGACTTCCCGTTTCTGCCCAATCGCGATGTCGCTGTCCCTGGTTGCCGCCAGCGAGTGCAAACGTGAGGCAGGTCGGCGGTAGGGATTATCGGGCAGCAAGCTCTGGGCCGGCATTTTCGGTCTCGAGAGGCGCGGAGGCAAAGGAAACGGTTTGAAGCGGCCGCCGGTGAGTCATCGCCCCGCTCCTATAGCTGGCGGTTCTTGCGGACGGCAGCCAACGCTCGTGGGACGTAGATGACCGCCTGAACCGTCGAGATTACGAAGAAGGCAACGACCACGAAGCCAGCGAGGGTATGGCCGTTAGCCAGGAGGAACACAGCGAACGCAGCTTCAGAAGGTGGCGCGGAGACCAGTTCGAAGAGCATTGAGCTTGGGGACGGTGACCGGTTCGGCATCTCTCCGACTCGGATCGGCGGCACGTAGTCAGGGCGTCCAGCCACGATCGATCAACCGTGACCCACGACAATGTGACCCAGGGAGTCGATCGCGACGCACAGCGTCGTCGACGGGCATGAGATGCCTGTCAGCGTCGAGGGCGCGATCTTCACGGGAGCGCTCCAGGCGCCGCTTGGCGCGGTCGGGGTGCTCGAGCTGACCACGTATCCGCCCTTGCCGACTGCGATGCAGAACTCCGCGGAGGGACAGGACACCCCCTCGAGCGCACCGGAGTAGACGCGCACCGCTTTGCCCCACGCGTTGGTCCCGCCGGCGGGGTTTGTCGAAGTGGCGATGTTCCCGAAGTTGTCGACCTCGACGCACAGGCTGTTGGACGCGCACGCCAGGCCCGTGGCCTCGTCTTCGCCGTTCGCGGGCGGTAGCAGCGACGCAAGGAAGCTGTCGATTAAGAACAGCCGACTCCACGCTCGACGAACGCCCGCGGGGTGAGTCGACGCCGCCCCGAATCCGAGGGGATCGCCCGCGATGCATAGCGTCACCGACGGGCACACGATCTTGTCCATCACGAACCCATCGAGCATGACTCTCCTACTCCACGCGCGGCGTCCGCCAGTCGGGTGAGTCGAAACCAACACGCCGCCGCCACTCTCGGGGCCGACAGCGGCAGCGGTCACCGCCACGCAAAGCCTCGCCGAAGGGCACGACACACCCGTCGTCCATGCTTGCGAGTCGATCTCCACCGGCGCCGTCCACGCGCGCTTTCCACCCATCGGGTTGGTCGAGGTGACGACGTCGCTGCTGTTGTCGACGCCAACGCACAGCTTCTCCGAGGGGCATGACAGCGCGTTCGGAAGCCCATCCAGCCCGTTCTTGTCGACGCTTAGAGGAGCGCTCCAGCTGTGTCGTCCCCCGGCGGGGTTCCGAGACGTGACGATCCGGCCGTCCCGATCCACGGCGATACAAAACCGCACTGTGGGACACGTGACCTCGGTGAGATGGCCGTGCCGATCGACCAAGACCGGCGCCGACCACGACAGCGGCAACCCGGCGGCGGATCCAGTCATCAGGGTCCCAGCCGCGACCAGCAGGGCCGCAAGCAGCGCACCACGGCGCGCCGCGCGTCGAAGGCTCTTCCTGCGAACGAGCACCGTCCCGGCGTTGCCAGCGTCCGGCAGCGGCTCGCCTAAAGTTGTCCTGTTCCAGTCCATGCGCCCGGTGCAACAGGCTACCGTCGTCGCGTCCGGACCTTCAGCCTGCGAGCTGACAACCGCATGACCGTGAGGGCGCGCCCGTCATGCGGGACTGCCGCAAATGCGGCAAGCAGGAGCGCGGCACCAGGCGACCGCAGCTTCTGCTTCTGAGCAAGAGGAGCAGCCGTGAGCGGTCTCCGCCAGACGACTGCAACGGGCTAAAAGGGGAAGCCTGGGGCCTGCGTCCGACGAGCATCGACCGCTTTGGCCCCTTTGGACGGCTGACCCCTGCGGCGTTGATGACGAACCGATCTGCCGGTTCACCTTCCCATTCAGCCGACCGGGATCGGAGCGAACAGCGCCGCAAGCGCGTTTTCCGAACGGGTAGCTAAGCCGACGTAGTCACCGCACGGTAAGCAGCCTTGCTCGTCTGGCATACGTTGCACAGGACACGCAGCACCTGCCCAGACGGTGGCCGCTTGCGCCCAACAACTGTCCTCGTCGCCGCACGATTCCAATCGCGATCCGGCCTCATCGTCCGCACCACCGCTTCGGCAACGAGGGAGGCGCTTGGGCCCTGATCGGCCGACGATCGCAATGCCCCACGGCCTCAGTTGTCTCGCGGCGGCCGGCGCGCGGCTGCATCGCCCCGATGATCCGCAAGCCGATCCGCGCGGGGCCGGCGGCATCCGCCGCGGTATTGCTTGTCTGCGGCATCGGCCGACCCCTCCGGCCCTGGAGCGATCGTCCCGCCTCAGCCGTCCGCGTGATTGGTTTGCGCGGAACCCGATCGTCCCGCGGCAGCGCGCCGGACGACCCCTTTCGCCGTGCGACCCGCCGATCGCGAGATTGTGCTCCGGCGACGGAGCGCTCGTCGGGAGTTGCGTGCTGTCCCGCCGAACTCCTTTTCGGGGCAGCACGTGAATCGTCTGACCGTGGTCCGTTGTCGTGGCCCTCATACGGGGCGTCTCTGGTGGGTAGGCGGAGAGGACTCGCTCAATCATGAGACCGATCTTCTGGCCGGGGCACCCCCGGGACGAGAGCTTCGGCCGCACATGCGGCTTTAGCGACCGTCTTGTCGGTGACTCGCAACGCACGCGCGATCTCGCGGTCGGTCATGCCCAGCTCCCGGAATTGCTTCGCCTTGTCCGCGATCCTCACGTAGATCGGCACGTCGGCGCGGTCGATGATGGCGGCGTCGACCGGTATGCCCGCGGCAGTTCGAATTCTTTGCATCCGCGTCCACCTCGTGAGCGCCCTCCATCCGGTCCGGTCGGAGGGCGTTTCTGTTCGGCCCGGCCCGCCGAAGCAACCTGGCTGAAGCCCAGCTTGGGTGGCAGATGCGATTGCGCCGGACTCCGGCATCTGCGTAAGGTTGGTCGCGTGGCTGGCCGTCCGAATATCGTGTTCTTCCACGTCGACAATCTCGGCTTCGGGGAGCTGAGCTGCTACAGCGGTGGGCCGTTTCGCGGGACGACGACCGAGCGGATCGACGCATTCGCCGAGGAGGGTTTGCGGCTGACGAACTACTGCCCGGAATCGCAGTGCACGCCGACCCGCTCGGCCCTGATGACCGGACGCCACTCGGTTCGCTCGGGCACCCACAGCGTTCCCATCGGCGCGCCTGAGGGATGGGGGTTGGTGGCGTGGGAGAAGACGATCGGGGATCTCCTGTCGGACGCGGGCTACACGTGCGCGGTCTACGGTAAGTGGCACGTCCGTGAGGGGCCGGGGCGGTGGCCGACCGATAAGGGGTTCGCGGAGTGGTACGGGCCGCCGCGGACCTATGACGAGGCGCTGTGGCCGGACGATCCGTTTTATGATCCTGAGCGCGATCCCGTTTCGCGGATGGTTGAGATCAGGCGCGGGGAGGCCGACGTCACAGAGCTTGATCAGATGACCCTCGACGTCCGGCGAGACTGCGACGCGGAGTTCCTGCGACGGGCGACCGCGTTCATTCGCGGAGCGGTCAGCGCCGAGACGCCGTTCTTCGTGTACTTCAACCATTCGATGATGCATATGCCGGTGATCCCGCGGGAGGAGTTCAAGGGCAAGACCGGGAAGGGGGATTGGGCCGACAGCCTGTTAGAGCTCGACGCCGACTTTGGGGCGCTGCTCGACCTGCTCGACGAGCTCGGTGTCGCCGAGAACACGATCGTCGTGTTCGGCGGGGACAACGGGCCCGAGGAGGTGCTTTTGTGGCGAGGCTCACCCGGCTACTGGGAGGGCTCGTACTTCGCCGGCGGAGAGGGCGACCTCCGCACCCCGTGCATGATCAGGTGGCCCGGTCACGTCCCGGCCGGGCGGTCGAGCAACGAGATCATGCACGTGACCGACTGGTTCACGACCTTGTTGCGCGCAGCCGGGGTCAGCCCTCCGACCGACCGCGTGATCGACGGGATCGATCAACTCGACTGGCTCACCGGCCGCCAGGACGCCTCCGCGCGTGAGGGTTTCATGTTCTGGATGGGACCAGAGATGTACGGCGCGAAATGGCACGACTTCAAGCTGGTGCTCGTGGTCCAGAAGTACCTGACGGATCCGCCGCTGCGACTGGCCACGCCGCACCTCATCAATCTGATCAGCGATCCCCAGGAACGCGAGCCTCTGTCGCTTCCTTACCTTCACACTTGGACCGCCACGCACTTCAACCGGATGATCGGCGAGTTCCAAGCCAGCGTCCAGCGCGAGCCGCTCATACCCGCCGGCGCCCCGCTGGACCATGTGCCCCCGTCGCCTAAGACGTAGAGCCGCTGGCCACCTGACGTGTGGCGTCTTCCGGCGGATCACGCGTGACGGCCACAGGACTAGCGACTCGACTGATCAAGTCGGCCACAACTCGGCCACTGGGCGTGACCGAGTCGCGAGGCGAATACGGGATTCTTTGCAGCTTTCGTACCCGCCGTCTCCACTCATCCAATTTGCCCCGAAACCCGCCGAGTGCGGGGCAAATTGGCGCGGCGCGGCTCCGAAGATCACCGAAGATTTGCCCGCAAATAGCGGATTCGGTGGCCACGGTCGAGCGCACGTGATCCCGATCCGGCTGGCGTCCTTCGGTGGTGGGAAGCTCAGCCGGTGATACGCGTCCGGCGGCTGAGACGGCGAAGACGGGACGTGAAGCCCGGGAAGCAAGTGAGTCGCGTTCAACGCGATCGCCGAGCACCTCGACTCCGGGCGCCGCTACACCACCCGGACCAACCGGGTGCAACGTTCGTTCGAGGACACCTCGCTCAAGCAGCGAGCGCCCGAGCTGTGACGGTGGCGTGAGCGGCGTCGCCTAGGCAGATCGGTGGTCAGGCTGGGCGTCGGGGTCGAGCTCGGATGCCCAGACCTCATGCCGCACCGCGACCACCGGCTGCGGCGCCTCCGTGCTCAGCGCATCGAAAGTGCTGTCGGGGCGGGCGAGATTTTCTTTTGCCGCCGAGGTCGATCCAGCACGTGCGGTAGGCAGAGAGGTCTGAGCACCCGTCCGTCCAACCCGCTGCTTCGTGGGCAGGTGGTGCTGGGGGTCGTTCTTCCGCATCGTCATCAGGATTGAAGAGCCAGCGCTCGACGTCGAGGATCACGCCTACTCCGCCAGGGAAAGCAGCCGCAGCCCTACCTTCCGCGCAGACCACGTCGGCGGGCCTCGACGAGGTGCCCGGAGCCATCGAGGAGCCGGCAGATCTGCCCGGCTTCTGTCACGGCGGCGGCGCGGCCAATTCGCCCAGCATGTGGGCAAGGGCCAGCTCCGCGTCACGCGTCTGGAACCCATGGTCGAGCGCAGCCGCGATCAGCCTCTGGGCGTCGGGGGTGCGCACTTCGGTCAGGGGATGATGACCGTTTATCTCACTGTTCATGAGGCCGTAGGCGCCTCCGGAAAGAACGATCATGCTCATACCGCTGCTCCCGCGGCGGCCGCTGCTTCGGTGTCGGCAGGATTCATAATCCGGCCGCCCAGCGCGAGAGCGAGCAACGTGCCCACGGTCGCCCAAACCACGAGTACGAGACCCGGGCCCGCGATCCGCGCGCCGTCGAAGAACAGAGCCGACCGCGCTGGGTCGACGCTCGCGCCCGGCGGCAACACGCCGCCGATCGTCCTCCACAGGCCAGGGAGCAACGGCCGTGCGAACGGTCCGCCCGACGCGGAGTTGCCGAGGATCACGAACACGAGAATGACGAGGCCGGTCCCCGCCGGACCGGCCGCGGCCTGGATGCCCGCGGTGGCAGCGCCGCTGGCGAAGATCGTCTTGCCGCGATCGCGCACAGTGCAGCTAGGTGGCCCGAGAACGTGTCAAAGCTGGCGCGCAACATGACCACGCTGAGAATCCCAGCGACGATGGAAAACGCCGCGAGCGCCCCCATCCGCGCTGCAGCGCGGCGCCGGCTGCTGCTGCGCGGGCTCCCGATCAACCCGATGAGTGTCGCGGCAATGTAGCCACCGAACACCCACGCAATCACCCCGTAAAACGCGGCGGTGCCGTTGGGGTCCGACGGAGGCAGCGGCTTGACGTCGGTGACGCGGACCGCCGCCCGGCCCTGGGCAGCGGCCAAGCTGTCGAAGGTCTCTTCCAGCGCGATGGCGGTCGCCCGGTTGGCGGCCGACGCGACGAACAGGCGGTCCGTGGCGGCCTCGTAGGCGCCGTAGACGTCACGATCGTCAATCTGCGAGAGCGCATCCGAGCGCGACGGGGCCCGGCGCGCGTCGAGCGGGTCACCTGGCAAGCGGTTGAGCTGCGCCGCAACGGCGGGCGGGCCCACGACGGCAATCGGCACGTGGTGTGGTGTGGGATCGTGGAAGGCGCCGACGTAGAAGAACGCGAATGCGAGCATGAGCACCAACGCGGGCACGAGTACGAGCGCGATCGCTTTCGGCGTGGGTGCGATGTCCGCCATTGGACTCTTAGCGACTCCTCCGGCGGGCGCGTGTCCATGAACTTGGGTTCCGAGTCTCTCGCGCTCGGAGGGCGGCGCGGTTCCCATCTCGATCAGACCCGGATTTGAACGTCGCCGTCGACCTCGTGCACCTCGTACACGTGCAGCGCCTCGGTCGCTGGGCCGTTGATCACGGCTCCCGTGATGATGTCGAACCGGGAGCCGTGGCATTGGCACATGAGCGTCGTCCCTGTCAGGAGTCCTCCAGAGAGCGGGCATGACCGGTCGGCACATGTGCAGAGATCATCGAACGCGTAGAGGCGGTCGTCGACTCGCGCGACTGAGATCCGTCGCTTGAGGTCGTCGAGGTAGTAGGGAACGACAAAGTCGTTGGGAATCGCGTCGCCGCGCCCCACGGTGCGGAGGGCCTCGGCTGCGAGCTCGGTTGTCATCGTCTTCTCCTTCGTCCGGCTGGCTCAGTAGGGATATGCGGGAATGACTTCTTCCTTCGTGGCGTCGAGTCGCAGCTCGCCTGGAGCGCCTGCCGGCACGAACGCCCGGTGCGGCCGCACCGGGGTGATGCGCTCGTAGCCAGACCCCAGGGCTGGCCGAGGGTCCTCGTCGCCCTTGTTCGGCCAGAGCGAGATCGCGCGTTCGACTAGGGCCGTGATCGAGAGCGACGGGTTCACTCCAGGATTGGCCGGCATCACGCTCCCGTCCATGACATGGAGGCCCGGCTGCCCGAACATGCGCAGGTAGGGGTCGACAGCGCCGGTCTCACTGCTCTCGCCGATCGGAATCCCGCCGACGAAATGGGCGGAGGCGTTGCGGTTGATGACCTCGGTCGCGAGCGCCGCCTCGTGGGCTCCCAGCTGCGTCGCCACGCGGTCGACGAACTCCTCGATCGCCGGGACGTGCACCGACGGCGGCGTTCCGGATGGCTTTGAGTGGAGCAGGCCGTCGTGCCAGTACAGCTCGATCGAGGTGTCGGTCGTCTGCGAGCAGAGCGCAACGAAGGAGCGCTCGGACCAGTGGCGCGGGTCGGCGGGCAAGATTTCCTCGCTCGGGTGCTTGAGGATCTCCTTGAGCCAGGACTCGAACGAATGCTTCTGCTCGCCGTGCTGGTGGTAGGTCCCGAGGAATGCGAAAACGTTGCTTCCGAGCCCCCAATAGGTCGGCTCGATGCTCGTCACCGGATCTGGCCAGGTGCCCGAGGTGATCGTGACCGACCCCGGCATGATGTGGATCCTCTCCCGATCGCGCTCCCACTCCGCGTGGGTCCGCGTGATGTAGAGAAGCTGTTCGGAGTTGGTCCGCGCGCGTTTCCCGAGCTCGCTCGACAGGCCGGTAAGGCGACCCTTGTCCTGCATGTGATGGAGAAGCTTGGCCGACCCGTAGGCGTGGGCGGCCACGATCACCTGCTCGGCGATGTACGTGTTGTGGTGGAGGTGCCCTGCGCGTTGCGCCCAGCCGGGGTGCCGCGCGTGCACCTCGAACCCGCCGCCCTCGAGCGGCACCAGGTCGAACACCTCATGCATGTCGTGAACCTGCGCGCCGAGCTTCTCGGCCAGGTAGAGGTAGTTCGTCGTCAGCTTGTTCTTGGCGTTGTGGCCGCAGCCGTTGTTGCAGTTGCCGCAGGAGATGCAGCCGGTGCGCCGCGGCCCGACCCCACCGAAATACGGATCGTCGGCCTCGACTCCCGGCGTGCCGAAGTAGACGGCGAGTGGGGCCTTGTTGTGGGTCTCTCCTCGGCCGATGTCGTTCGCGACCTGCTTGATGGCCCGGTCGACGTCCGTGGGCATGTACGGGTAGCAGACGACGCCGAACATCCTCGCGGCCTGGTCGAAGTACGGCGCCAGCTCGTCGGCCCAATCGGTGATGCCGACCCATTCTTTCGCGTCGAAGAACTGCTTCGGCGGGACGTACATCGTGCTCGCATACACATGCGAACCGCCGCCGACGCCCGCGCCGGAGAGGACGAGCACGTCGTCGAGGTACTCGATCCTCTGGACTCCGTACAGCTCCGCGGCGGGGAACCAGACAAAGTGCCCCAGGTCCCACTGGGTTTTCGGGATGTCTTCGTCCTTCCAGCGCCGGCCGGATTCCATGACGCCCACCCGGTAGCCCTTTTCGGCGGCACGAAGAGCGGCGACGCTTCCGCCGAATCCCGACCCGATGATCACCACGTCATAGTCAAAGCTCGCCATCGGCTCTCTCCTTCCTCGGTCTTCGCCGGACCCGGCGATCGATGCACAAACTGTCTTCGGACTAGGGTGTGGCTCGCATCGGGGAAGCCCTAGTTACCTCTCGAGCACCGGTGCGGGGTCACTGGCAAGGGGTTGCTGGGCCAAGTCACCCATGTCTACGCAGTCCAGGTGCTCGCGAGGGCGGGGAACCCACCGTTTCGCCGCCGTCTGACGTCGAGCATTCAGAGCTAGAGACGAGCCCGGGTGCAGACTTGGGCGGCGAGCGGGGCGAGTGAGGATCGAGGCATGACGAACTGCTGTCCGCCGTCGATGTCGTATGTCGCACCGGTGACTGCCGTGTCGATCATGAGGTGCACGGCGAGTGCCGCGGATCGGCGCGAGGTCGAGGGCGAGGCTGGCGATGAGCGCGGGCATGCCGGTGGTGACCGCCGAGACGATCTCGAATCCGGGCTGTATCCGCCGACCGGCGCTGCCGCCGATGAATATCAGCGACCCGGCTGGTCTAACTCTTCCGCGGGCGCTGCGAGCAACCGCGAGGGCGAGCAGCACGTGCCCACCGAGCGCATCACGCGCTTCTTCAGTGTCCATCTCGAGGGGGGTTTGTAATGCGGGCCCGGGCCTGTGACCATCACATGGTCGATCGGCGCTGGCAGACCCTCGAAGAATCGCTCCAGCGAAGGGGGATCGCTGGCGTCGAAGGCGGCGGTGCTCTGAGCGCCGAGCTCGAGCGCAGCCTGTTCCAGGCGCTCGGGATTGCGGGCCGCGAGGACGACGTCGGCGCCCTCGGACCGCGCGCGTCGCGCGGTCTCCAGGCCGTTCCGGCGCTTCCGCCGATAACGACGACGATCTGCCCGACCAGTTCTGGCGCGCAGAACGCTGAAATGGGAGTGGTGGTTTCAGTGGTCATGGCTCCTCCAGCGTTGCTTCCTCCTCGTGGTGAGCGTCACCCCCGCGAGGAATGTGTTGACTTCCGCGGCGACCTCGGCGGGGTATTGGAACAGGAAGCCGTGCGCCGCGTCCGGGTAGATCCGGATCTGCGCGTCCGGGATGAGGCCCGCCAGCAGGTGGCTGACCTTGGTCGGGATCATCAGGTCGTTGTCGCTCTGGACGATCAGCGTCGGGGTCTCGATCCCGGTCAACCGTTGCAAGGCGGCGTGGTCGGGGATGCCCCACTCGACGATCGCGTCGTATTGCGCGTCGCGGGCGGCGTCGCTGGTGGAGGCGTCGCGTCCCTCCTTGCGCTCCAGGAAGCGGCCGAGGAACTCCATTCCCTTGGCCCGGCTGGTCTCGGTGTGGGCGAACATGATGTACAGAAGGTTCTCCGGCTTGCTCCCGCCGCGCGCAGCGGCCGCGATGTCCTCGCGCCAGCCGTGCATTCCCGGCGCCCCTTTCGGACCGGTTGCTGCCAGGATCAGCCGCCGGATGAGGGTCGGCCGGACCAGCGCTATCTTCTGTGCGACGAACCCGCCAATCGAGAACCCGAACAGGTCGATCTCGTCCAGGCTGAGCGCGGTGATGAACGCGATCATCTGCCTCGCCGTATCGGCGATGGAAGGGCCAAACTCGCCGGGCGATGACCCGACACCCGGGTAGTCGACCAGGATGACCTCCCGCTCGGAGGCGAGCGCGTCGGTGAGCGCTGGGTCCCAGTTGTCGAGGTTGCCCCGGAAGTGCTGCAGCATCACAAGCGGCACCTCAGCCAGGTTTCCGAAGCGGCGATAAGCGAGCTCGAACCCGGCCGTCTCGATGAGCTGGGTTTGAGCCGTGTGATGAGTGTCGGGAGGCGTCGCGGTGATCTGCGTGGTCATGATGAGCCGCTCCCGATCGCGTCGAGAATGTTCGACGCGTATTCCGCCGGCGCTTCCTCCCACACGAAGTGACCGGCGTCGATCAGCGCGACGCGACTGTTGGGCAGGCGCTCGTCCAGGAACTCGGCGTTGGCGACCGGAACGACCCGGTCGTGGCGACCGTTGATGACCGTGACCGGCATGGCGATCTGCGGCAGCAGCTCGGCAAGCGCGGGCAGTTCCTCCGGATACCTGCGGACGTAGCGCATCGACTCGACGAAGCGGTCGCCGTCGTAACAGTCGAGGTAGTCCGCGCGAATCTCGTCGGGCACCCCGCCGGCGATCGTGTCGACCGCCACGCTGACGATTGCGCGAGGATCGATCCTGCGGTACTTGTCAAGGTCGGGATCGAGCACCCACGATTTCAGCGGCTCACCAAGCTCGATCGGAACCGCCGCCCCGCCGGTGCCGACGATCACGCTCGCGATCCGCTCCGGATGCGCCGCCGCCGCAAACAGCGCGGCCGAGGTTCCCACATCGGGCGCGACGATGTGCGGGCGCCCGAGATCCGCCTCAACGATGACGCGGGCAAGGAACCCGCCCATCGCTCGCGGTGAGAGGAGGTCGTCGCGGCGCTCGGACGCGCCGAAGCCCGGCAAGTCGATCGCGAACAGGCGGGCATGTTCGGCCAACGTGGCCCACATCGGCGCGAACGCGTACACACTCTCCGGCCACGGACTGGTGAGGAGCAGCGTCGCCTCCCGCGAGGCACCGGTGTCGGCGTACCGGATCCGGACACCGTCGACGGCGCGGAAGCGGATATCGAGGGTCTGTTCCTTGGTGATCATCCTAAGCTCCTTCGGTTCTGGTCAGCGGAGAGTGGCCCAGAACGCGCACTGGTGTGTGTCGGAGAAGCCCGTCCAGACCTGCGGGTCCGGCGGTGCGAGCGACATCACCTGCTCACCCTGGTTGAACAACGGCCAGGCGAGCGCTGGTGTCGACGGGTTTCCCTCGGCGGCGAAGCTCGCCCACGCCGCGCGCATGCTGCCGGCGAGGACCTGCTGGTCGGCGTTGAGCGTGCCAGGGATCGGCGCGTTGGGTTGGTCGAAGATGTACTGCAGCTCGGATGAGTGCGTCGCTGCCGGCGGCAGCGGTGCGAACCGCTCGGGCGCGTTGTCGTCGTTGAACTGATACGCGAAGGTCGGCACACGCCGAGAGATCCAGCGATCGACCTGCAGTGCAGGGCAGGCGAAGTTCGCGTCGGAGACAAGCGTCGCGAAGGCCACTTCCAGCGTGGGGTAGGAGCCGAGCGGGTACCGAGCCGCGACCACCGTGGCTTGCGCGTTCGAGACGCCAAGGACCGCCGCGATATCGGTCGTGTAGCCGTCAGGAGTCACCGGGTGAACGGGTAGGCCGACGAACGTTCCGCCGCTGACCGCGACGCCGAGTCCGGCCGTGAAGATCAGCTCCTCAATGTGGTTGACGCCGTTGAGGATTGGCACGTGGGCGAACCGGCCGGCGGCCAGCGCGGTGCCGATCGACTCGGTCAGGACCTTGCCGTCGATGACGCCCGGAATCGCGGAGCCCGGCAAGTCGTTGGCCAGGTCCGAGACCGAGACTTGGCGCAGACACTCAGCGCTCTGGTTCTCGCAGCCCACTGAATTGGCAAATGCCTCACCGGCGGCTTCGGCCTCGGGCAGGGGCTCCTGTGTCAGCGCGAACGCGCCGCTCTGAACGATCGCCCGCTCGAAGAGCCCGCGCGAGCCACGCGAGACGAGTTGGGCGAGCACCGACACCCCGCCCGCGGATTGACCCGCGATCGTCACGTTATGCGGGTCGCCGCCGAAGTGGGCAATGTTGCGCTGCACCCACCGCAGCGCCGCCTGCTGGTCCATCAAGCCGTAGTTGCCGGCCGGGCCACCGGGCCGTGTCGCGAGCGCCGGATGGGCGAGGAAGCCGAGCGCCCCCAGGCGGTAGTTGATCGTGACCACCACGGTGCCGTCCGCCGCGAGCTTGGACCCGTCGTAGTTGCGGGCGCCGTCCTCGGTAAATCCACCCCCGTGGATCCACACCAACACCGGCCGGTCCGTGTCGCCGCGCAGCGTCGGCGTGTAGACGTTGAGGTAGAGGCAGTCGTCGGAGAGGGGGCCGGGCGGCAGGAACGGACTCACGGGCTGCGGACAGCTCGGTGCGAACTGCGTCGCGTCGCGGATTCCCTTCCACCCAGCCGGAGGCTGCGGGGGGCGCCAGCGCAGGTTCCCGGTCGGAGGCGCGGCGTAGGGGAGGCCGAGGAACTCATATCCGCCGGAAACCGCCACGCCGCGGACCGTGCCGCTGGCAGTACTCACGATCGGGACGACGCCGAAATTCGAAACTGCGGCGACGCCGTTGTCGACAGCGGGAGCACTGGTCGCGACGAGTGTTATCGCGGTCAAAGCCGCGCAGACACCGGCCAGCACGGCACGCCAAGCGTGGATCGCCTTCATAAATCTTTCCTTCTGCGGATCGCGAGATTTGCGGCCGGTGACGTCAGCCTGCGAACGGACGACGAACGGTGCGCACACTGTCGTCCGGATTGGGGGCGATTCGCATCAGGGAGGCCCTAGTCCCTTGCACAGCCTCGCTGCGGGGAGCCCCGGGAGCGGCGTCGCCGGGCTCAGCCGCCGGGGAGCATGCGGTCCAGATGCTCGCGGCTCGCGATCCCGAGCTTGGTGAATACCTTATGCAGGTGGTACTCGACGGTGCGCGGGCTGATGAACAGGCGCGCGCCGATCTCGGCGTTCGACAGACCGTCACGGGCTAGGTGGGCGATCTGCAGCTCCTGGGCGGTCAGGTCGTCCCGGGCTTCATCAGTGCGCTTTCGAGCTGTCTCACCTGTCGCCAGCAGCTCGCGACCTGCTCGCGCCGCGAACGCCTCGGCGCCCATCGAGGTGAACATGTCCTGTGCGCGACGCAGCTGGTCGCGGGCGTCAACGCGCCGTCGGTCCCGCCGAAGCCATTCACCGTAGAGCAGGCGAGCACGCGCCAACTCGAGTGCGACGCGAGACCGCCCGAGGCGATCGATCGCCTCGCGATAGAGCCGATCGGCAAGCGTGCGGTCGCTCAGTAGTGCCCGCGATCGTGCCTCGATACCGAGAGCCAACTCGGTGCCCGCCGCGGCTGTGCGCTCCGACAGCCGCTCGACCGCGCCGTTCGCCACGGCGATCTGGCCGCAGCGCGTCGCGGCCTCCACGAGCTCGGGCAACGACCACACCGACACCAACAGCTCATCCCGTTCAGCCGCGCTTTGAGCGGGGTCAAGCGCGGCCTCGTATCGACCGAGACCGTTGTAAAGAACCGCGCGTGCGTGCTCGCAGAAGGTGAGGACAACCCCCTCACCGCGCGCGATCGCGGCCGGCTCGATCGCGTCGAACAAGACCAGCGCCTCCGCCTCATTCCCGCGAAATCCGGCCAGCGACAATCTCCCGAAGACCAACGGTTCGACGCCTATCGAGGTCGCGATGGCATCGGCCTCATCGAGCAGGGCGGCAGTGCTGTCCAAATCGCCCTCTAAGCAGCGCAGATTCGCGAGATTGTTGAGCGCGAGCGGGAGCACTGCGAGCGCGCCGTTCTCGCGCGCAAGCTGAACGCCGCGAGTCGCGATGGCATCCCAGGTGTCATCGGCAAACAGATCCGGCGCCACGCGTCGGGCTAGCCAGGGCCACCGGACACTTTGCCCCTCGCGCTCGCCCTCGTCCCGAATCGCGCGCAGCGCCCGTTTGAGAGCCGGCGCGCTCGCCGCGTAACCATCGGTGAACCGAACTGCCAGCCCATCGAGCAGCAGGTCAACAGGGATTGGTCCTCCCAGACGCGGTGGCGCCGTACGAGCCGCCCTCGCAGCGTCGAGCATTCCCGGGCCAAGCCGGCCGGCGACGCTCGCGGCTCGGACCGCCTCCAAATGGATATCGCGAGCGAGCCCTGGGTCGATCGATTCGAGCCGCCGTGCCGCGCCGACCAAGAGCGGCAGCGCCTCTGCTGCGCGCCTCAGATCGAGGAGGATCTGGCCATGAAGACGCTGGAGCATGGCACGGTCGACCTCGTCCAGCGGCCCCGCGGTCGCCGTTGCAAGCAACGTCAGCGCGGAGTGGGCGTCTCCGGCCAGCAACTTGGTGGCCGCGGCCTCGAGCGCCCGCCGTGCCCGCTTCCCCGGGTCGGCCGTGAGCGCCGCCGCTCGCTCGAGAAAGGCGGCAGCCGCTGCCAGCCCGCCCCGCGCGCTTGCCCGGCCAGCGGATCGCTCCAGCTCGCCCGCGACGTCCTCGTCCGGCCCGACCGTGGCATGAGCGCGATGCCAGGCGCGGCGATCAGGATCGAGCACGGCATCGGTCGCAGCAGCGAGCACCCGGTGCGCGGCTCGGCGCGACTCACTCGGTGCCGCGCCATAGATCGCCGAGCGCAAGAGCGAGTGGCGAAACGCGACTTGCAGGCCGAGCTCTACCAGCCCGTCCGCCTCCGCGGGAGCTAGCTCCTCGGTCGAGAGTCCTAGCTCGTCCGCCGCACGGATGAGCAGCGCAGGTTCACCCGTCGGATCGGCCGCAGCCACGAGCAGCAGCCGCTGGGTCGTAGCGGGTAGCTGCTCTACGCGCCTCCGGAAACTCGCTTCGATCCGCCCTGGTACAGATCCATCGCCGGGAAGCCCAAACCCGCCCGCCAGCGTCCGGGGCGATGACCCGCGGGGCAGCTCGAGCAACGCGAGCGGGTTGCCATGCGTCTCGGCAAGTATCCGTTCGCGCACGCGCGCGTCCAGGGGAGCGGCAATCACCGACCCCAGCAGTTCACGCGCGGAGGCGTCAGGCAATCCGCCCAACTGCAGCGCGGGCAGCCCAGCCAGCTCCTTGAGCCCGCCCACCTCGCGCTCAGCGAACAGGAGAACAACCGACTCCGCCGCAAGCCGCCGGGCCACGAATGCAAGCACCTGTGCCGAGGATCGGTCAAGCCATTGGACGTCATCGACAAGGCACACCACCGGATGCTCATCCGCCGCGTCGGACAGCAAGCTGAGGACCCCCAGGCCAACCAGAAATCGATCGGGCTGCGCGCCCGAGCTCAAGCCAAACGCGGTCGCCAGCGCGTCACGTTGTGGCGCGGGCAACCGTTCCCGGCCGTCCAACAGTCCCACGCACAGCTGATGGAGGCCGGCGAACGGGAGCTCCATCTCCCATTCCGCCCCAACCGCACGAAGTACGCGACAGCCCTCGCCGCGTTCCGCGGCGTAGTCCAGTAGGGCCGTTTTTCCTATCCCAGGCTCGCCGCGCAGCACCATCACGCTGCTCCGTCCCAGGTAGGCTTCTGCCAGCAGCTGATCGAGCGTCGCACACTCGGTCCCGCGGCCGGCCAGCACGGTGCGCTCGTGCCGAGTCGGCGGAAAGGGCATCCCAGCCGCCAGCATAACGTCGGGTCCTTGGGCGCTGGGATTAACCGCCGGACAGCATGGCGACGATCCGGACCTCGTGCGCGCCCGTGAGCGGGCATGCCAGAGCGCCCGTTTCGCGGACGTCGGTCCCGTCAACGTAGACATTGACGTGCTGCCGCAACTCGCCCCGCTCGTTGAGCACGAGATCCGCGACGGGTAGTGCGCGCAGCGCGTCCCCGACGGTCTCCGCCTCGACGTCAAAACGCTGCCGCCCCTCCGCCTGGGCGGCGAGCATGCTCGGCACCACTACGCGGACCATGCCGTGACCTCGACCGACAGGATCGGCGGCAGATGACGAACCCCCTCCACCCACCGGTCACCGGCGCTGAGCGCAAAGAATGAGCCGCTCTGGGTTCCGAAGTACAGCGACTCAGAATCGAATGCGGAGGCCTCACGGAGCACGGCCGCCCAGGCCTGCTTCGGCAGGCCATGGACCATCCGCTTCCAGGTCCTCCCGCTGTCCTGCGTCCGGTAGACACCTAAGCCGTTCACGGTGTAGTGGTATTCGTACGCTTTCTCGGGGATCACCACAGCTACATCCGGGTCCGCCGGATCCAGCATGATCGTGAAGCCGAACGGGCCGGGGAGCCCGTTTCCGTCGAGCCGCTCCCAGGTGTCGCCGCAATCGTCGGAGCGGTAGACGCCACAGTGGTTTTGCTGCCAGAGACGCTCGGGCCGCGCCGGGTGAAGCAGCAGTTTGTGGACGCACTGCCCAACCTCGGGGTATGGGTCGGGAACCAGGTCGAACTCGACGTCCTTGTTTTTGGGTGCCCAAGTGGCGCCGCCGTCATCCGTGCGGAACGTGCCTCCGCCCGATATGCCGACGTACATGCGCTGGGGGTCGCTGGGGTCGAGTTGGACCGAATGCAGGATCAGACCGCCCCGGGACGCAGGCCAGCGGTTCCGCGTCGGGTGCTCAAGAAGCCCGCGGTTGGCCTCCCAGGTCTCGCCGCCATCGTCGGAGCGCGAGAGGAAGGCCGGATCTCCTGCGAGGTACAACACCCCGGGGTTCTCGGGCCTCCCTGGCTGGACGCGCCAAGTGGCGTTCACCGTCAACCCCGACTCCTCGGGCAAGGCGATCTGCGTCGACCGCCTCCACGTCCTGCCACCGTCCGGTGAGCGCTGGACGGTCGGGCCGTAGACCAGATGATTAGCTGCCGCGTACATGCTTCCGTCACGCTCGTCGACGATCGCGTGATACACGCCCCACCCGTCGAGCAGCGGTCCCTCGACCTCCCAGCTGCTGCGCTCATCGCCCGCCCTCAGCAAGAAAAGCCCCTTACGCGTACCGACCAGCGCCAGCACCGCCATGGTAGGCCCCGAGCCTAACGATGGGTGCTGCTGAACGGGGAAGAAATTGCTCGCCACTTGCCAATCGCCATTGGCCTTCCAACCCCGCGCAACGGTGGGATGAACAATCGGGAACTGCGGTCCTTCCTACGTGAGCTCGGTGCAAACGAAAGAGGCCCCTACAACACGCGCATGCCGTCCGTCGTCGTCAACTGTCCGGCGCAGACAAACACGGTCTGCCGCAACGACGCCTCGAGATCGAACGGTTCGAGCGCCGAGATCGCGTCGCGCGGGATCACTACGGCGTACCAGCGCAGTGCGGCGCTCGCCGCCGTGTACTGCACCGCGATGTTGGCGAGGGTTCCGCAGATGACCAGGGTATGGACGCCCCACATCCGCAACAGGTGATCAAGCGCGGTGCCGTAGAACGCGTCGTAGCGCACCTTGCGAAGGACCGTGTCGTCGGCAGCGGGCGCGAGCTCGGCGACGATCTCCCACCCCCAGCTGCCCTCGCGGCAGTGCTCCGGCCACATCTCCCATTCGGGGTCGCCCGGGCAGTGGGTGTCCTGGCTGTAGACGACGCGCATTTGGTTAGCCCGAGCGAGCTTCAACAGGCCCTTTATCGCGGGCACGGTTGCCTCCGCGTCCGGCACGAGCAGACTTCCCCCCTGCTTGACGAAGTCGTTCTGCATATCGATCACGACCAGTGCGGTCTTTGCCGGATCGACGCCGACCTCGTCCTGGACTGCGTACAGCGGAACTTCAGCTTTCACGCGCCAACTCTCCACTCACGTCCTGCTGGCGCACCCACCGTGGTGCCGTGGGGACATCAGTTGCGAAACGCTTGGGCAGCATTTCCTCGGTGTGAGGCGGGGCTGCGCAGGTGATCCCGACGTAGGGTCCGTTCCTCGGGGCCGCTGACATGCCCGTCGCTGGGGACGGCGCCGTCGCTCGCCGATCTGCATAAGCATCCACAAAGCCGTCGTCACCGATTCTTCTGCCGGCCGCTTCACAGCCCTCATACGAGTTTCGACATCGGTCGTGTCCAAGCCCGCGCCGTCCACTTAGGTGCGCGACTTTCCGCACAGAGTGTCGGCCGAGCAGGCTCCGTTCGCATCAGGGGGCCCCTAGTCTTCGCCTCCTCCTTCGGCATTTGCGGCTCCCCGCGCGCCCAGGGCCGCCCACTTCCTCACTGGCTCTGACAAGCGGGTCGGTGAGATGGGTCCCAGTCCGAGCTGCCGCGACCGCGGCTCGAGCCACGCAGTACCGATGCCGCACCTCATTGCAGAGTGGTGAAGCAGGTCCCCGGGCGAGGGCAGTGTTGAGCCGAGCGCGATTTGAAGCAGGTCACTCATCGAGCCCCTGAATTGATGGTTTCGTGCTTGCGACCGACGCGCATCCATCAGCGTCCGCCACCGATCGCGGTGACAGCGTCGGCAAACGCCAAAGGGGCTTCCTGCGGAAGGTTGTTTCAATCCCACCCTCGATCGTCCGGTGCGAGTGCCTGCCCGAAAACTTGGCGGCGTAGGCGCTGGGTTCAGGATGCGGCGCGCCGTTTGCGTCCCCCTCGAGGGTGATCGTGGGGACGGTGATGACTGGGCCGACCGCGAGCCGTTCCTCGAGCCCGGCGTACTCGGGTTCGCTTTCGGCGAGCCCGATTCGCCAGCGGTAGTTGTGGATCACGATCGCGACGTGGTCAGGGTTGTCGAAGGACGCAGCGCTGCGCTCGAACGTGACGTCGTCGAAGTCCCACCTCGGCGACGCGGTCCGCCAGATCAGCTTCGCGAACTCGCGCCGGTATCTGTCGTAGCCGATGCGGCCACGTTCGGTCGCGAAGTAGTACTGATACCTCCATTGCAGTTCAGTCTCGGCGGTAACGGCAGCTTGCCCACTGCTTGGCTGCCGATCAGATAGCCGCTCACCGAGACCAGGCCGCGGCACCGTTCGGGCCAGAGCGCGGCGATGATGTCCGCGCTTCGCGCTCCCCAGTCGAATCCGGCGACGACAGCCGTTTTGATCCCGAGAGCATCCATCAGGGCGATTGCGTCCAGCGCAACCGCCGCCTGCTCGCCGTTACGGACGGTCTCTTCGGAAAGGAAGCGCGTGCTTCCAAAGCCGCGCAGGTAGGGGACGATCACCCGGTGGCCCGCCGCCGTTAGGAGCGGAACGACGTCGACGTAGCTGTGGATGTCGTACGGCCAGCCGTGCAGCAGGATGACTGCAGGTCCGTCCGCCGGCCCCCTGTCGAGGTACCCGACGTTTAGGCGGCCGGCGTCGATCTGGTTAACATCGCCTACCAGCGGCTCCGCAGCGATGGTGTCCGCCACGTCAAACCCCGACCGGCACCGCTACTCCCGCCACAACGGCTTCCAGGATCACGTTCGTCACGGCTTCCGGTTGCGAGATCATGATGACGTGTGAGCCTGCGACCTCCGTGATCTTGGCGCCAGCGCGCTCCGCCATCGAGCGGGTGACGTCGGTGCCGGCGGCCTTGTCCCCGGTGGCGACGACGGCCCAGGACGGCAGGTGCTTCCAGGCGGGCGGCCCGTTCGGCTCGGAGAAGGCTAACTCGGACACGGGCCGCTGGGTGGCTGCGATGAGCGCGGCCTGCTCGTCGGAGAGGTCCCCGGCGAACGCGTCGCAGGCCTTCGCCGGGTCGATGTAGAACTCGGTTGCCGAGCCGCCGCTGGCGGTCGGGTACGTCCGAGGCACGAGTGCGCTGTTCAGGACGCTGTCCTTCGAGCCTGCCTCGACTACGCCAAGGGTTTCGCCTTCGTCGGGGGCGAAGGCCGCTACGTAGACGAGGCCGAGGACGTTCTTCGCGTTGGCGGCGGCGTTCGTGATCACTGCGCCGCCGTAGGAGTGGCCGACGGCGAGCACTGGGCCCTCGATCTGTGCGAGGGCCGCGGCGATGTAGCCGGCGTCGGCGGTGATCCCGCGGAGCGGGTTTGCGGGCGCTGTCACGGGCACGCCCCTGTTCTGTAACCGCGTAATCACACCGTTCCAGCTCGATGCGTCGGCAAACGCGCCGTGGACGAGGACGACGGTCGGCATATCGGTGTTGCTTGGCTCGGCCATGAGTCCTCCTTTTCAGGCGAAGAAGTCGATGAGTAGTCGATTCACGCGTTCTGCCTCGTCGTGATGGACCCAATGCGACGCGTTGGGCAGGCGCTCGACACGGTCGAGGTTGGGCACGTCGTCGTGCTCCGGCTCGGCAAGGTCGGAGCCGAGGTAGGAATCGCGTTCCCCCCAAATGACCAGCGTCGGCGCTGAAAGCGCGCGGAGCTTTGCTGCGGCTTCCTTCTGGGACTGCCTCACCGAGGCGCGGTAGTAGTTGATCATCCCGGCCGCTGCGCCTGGCTGCGACCACGCCTCGATGTAGCGGTCCATCTCCTCCTGCGTGTAGGGCGGGTTCGCATCGTGGAGGAAATGCCGGAAGAAGTGCCAATCTCTGGCGGGCACCACGTCCTCGGGCAATCCCGGTGTCGCGAAGAAAAAGAAGTACCAGGACTTCCGGAGCTGGCTCGGGTGATGCAGTCCTTCTGAGAGCCGCCGCGGATGGGCCGCGTTGAGGATGGCAAGTCGGTCGACCACCTCCGGGTGATTCATCGCGATGGTCCAGGCGATGGTCCCGCCCCAGTCGTGACCGACCAACAGCGCGGACCTGGCACCACGTTCTTCGATGAGGCCGCGGATATCGGCGGCGAGGAGGTCGACGGCGTAGGCCTCGAAGCCCTCCGGCTTCGAGGACAGGTTATAGCCACGCGTGTCGGGGACGACCACCCGAAAACCGGCCGCCACGAGCGGCTCGATCTGTAGCCGCCAACCGAACCAAAACTCTGGGAAGCCGTGCAGCAGAACAATCAGCGGTCCCTCACCGGCCTCGACGTAATGCAAGCTCTGATCGCCGACGTCGGCATAACCTTCGCGAAGCTCGGTCCCAACGTCAGGGAGCAGGCTGGTGGAAGCTGAGCTCATAATGACCCTCCTCTGAAATGAACCGCAAGGCCTTGATCAGTCACCGCAGCAGCCTGATCGCTGGGTCGGCACGTCGCGTCCGTGGGACCCTAGTCCGCACCCTAGTCCGCACCCTAGTCCGCGCTGGTAGGCCCCCGCACTCGCTTCTGTCTTCGGGCTTCAAGCGGTTACCGTCGGGGACCAATCTCCGTCTCTTCGCTGCTGCTCTCGGGACAAAGGGAGTTGTGTGTGCGTGTCTGCCGTGGGGACCCGCGCGACAGCGAAGGCAGGTCTCCACCGGTCGTTCGCAAGCGTTCTCACGGCTTGGTATCGGCGAGTGCGATGACGAGCGCGTACCCCCCCCAGGCCACCCGCCCCGACTAGCGACCGGAACACACCGCGCTGCCGGCCGATCCCGTAGTCGCTTACGGCGTCAACCTTCGGGTTGTAGCCGGTGGGAAGTAAGTGCAACGCGGTCAGCGCAACCGTCTGGACGGCGGTCGCGACAACGCCCACAACGATGAAGGTTTCCACGATCCCTCAGCCTCCGATACGACGGCCAACGGCGACTGGCCTGCGTCGGCGTGACCCTCCCACCTCGGGCGGTCCGCCACACACGCGCCCGCTTTCGCTCAGGGATCAGGCTGTCGCGACTCGCGCGAGTTGGGTCGGTCCAACGAGCGGGCCCGAGACTTCTCCTAGGAACGCCACCAGCACCGCCGCCTACGCCCGGTCGACGTGGTCGCAACCCTGGCGGAGGAGGAGTCGATCACGGCGACGTGCTGACCCTTGTCCTCATGGTCGTTGTACAAGGGACGGGTCCGTGGGACGGGCGGGCGCAGGAGACTGGCCTGCGCGAGGATCGCCAGGACCGCAACGCAACGTGGCGTCAGCGATCGCGGACGACCCGCACCGACCGCAACCAGTCTTGCCACCTGTCAGTGGCGCGGAGATGAAACGGGGTACGGACGTGCCAACCCATCAGCGCTGATCACCGGGGCGGTCCGGTGCGCGGACTGTCGAATCGTCGCCGTGCGCCAGCGATCCAACGACCGCTCCTTCTCTACCGAACGGTTCGCAGCAAGAACGATCGGTACTTCTCCTGCCGACCTCGCGCGCCACCCCTGATGACGGACCGTCCGAACGTAGCGAAGATAGAGGTGGAGCAAAACAATCCGGCAGATTTGCCGCGCGAAAAAGGAGCGGCTATGAGCATTTCCGCTGAGCGAGTTCGTGGCCCTCGGCTACGCCGCGGTTTGCAGCTGGCCTTGACCTCCGTTGCGGTTCTTCTCGCCGCGATTTTGGCCGTGCATCTGATCGGCCATCACTCGAAGGCGACGTTCGTGGGGTCGGGAGGGCCAGCAGCGCAAACCCGCTCCTTACCACCGTTCGTCAGCGTCTACATGACGGGTATCAGCAGCCTAAGCCTGCAGATAGGCTCGCGCCAATCCGTCGTCGTCAGCGCCGATAACAACCTGTTGGGTCGCATCACGACGCGCGTCGTGTCGGACACGCTCGTGGTCGGGAACAAGCCCGGGAGCTACTCGGTCAAGACACCGATCGTCGTGCGAGTGACCGTGCCCTCCGCCCTCTCCCTGACCCTCGACGGTGAAGGAGACATAACGGCAAGCGGCATCCACCAGAGCGCGCTGACCCTCGCGCTCGATGGTGTCGGGACGATCTGGGCAAATGGGACTGCCACACGGCTTCACCTCACCATCGACGGCGCAGGAGACGCCCAGCTCGAACCACTCACCGCGCGAGATGCGACCGTGGTCATCAACGGCGATAGCCAGGCACGGCTCACTGCCACAAACAGCCTGAGTACGACCATCGCGGGCAATGGGTCGGTCAGCTACCTCGGTAATCCACCGCACGTCACGAGCACCGTCACCGGCGACGGAAGGGTGTCCCGAGGCTAAGAGGCCTAGCCGAGCGACGCGTCGCGTCTGGCGCCGTTCGAACGCAAGGCCCTACGCCGCCACACGGAGGGATATCCCTTGCAGTTGTTGACTCCCTCAGCGACCTTGCGATAGTCGGCCGTCCGTCCGGTATGCGGCCGGCTGCCGAGGTCCTCCCAGTCGCTCTCACTCATTTTCACGCCGTAGTAGTCGGCCGCCTGCTTGATGTTCGCGAACGCCAACTCGCGCTCGTCGTCAGACACGTCGATGACTTGGTCGAACCGCGCAATCGCATTTCGGACGTGCGCGGCGTCGGTTAGGGGCTCTTTCCGTTCCTTGGGAAACGCGAAGACGCTGTCGGGCAAGTCGCTTCGCTCGGTCAGCTCACCATGCTTCTCGTGCGGTTTCCACGTCGGTTTCATCTCCTGGACCTCCTGTGGTTGCCTGAGCAGGTTGCCTCGTATCTGATCCGGATGGCGGTAGCCAGAGCGAGACGTTTAGATGCGCAGTCCGATGCTAGGTGCCGATCCTCAATAGCTTCTCAACTCGGCGTTACGTTTTGCATGCTGCCGACAGGGGTGCCTTCCACCCCGGAACCGATCCACGACCCACAGGGGCGTGCGAGTAGGACCACGACCCGGACTGCTCTGATGGCCCCGTCGATCGTGCTGAGCGGGTAGCCGCCGTCCGAGAGCGGCAATCGCGGCTCGGCGTGCTCAGCGCGCTGCCGGCAGGAGCGCACGCACGCGGTGCTCGATCTCGAGCCGGACCGCGTCGCCGTCGACGTCCGTCGGCAGCTCGAGGACGCCTTCTCCGCCGGCGAGCTCTATCTCCAGCGTGAACGCGTCCGGCCGCACCGCCTCGGGAAGCTCAATGACACGGTCGTTCTGGAACAGCGTGATCACGCGTGGGTCGATGTAGCTGTTGCGGGCGACTGCCGGTGTATTGCCGAGCGCGGAGCTCACCTCGCGCACTGCCCGGCTGACCGCTCTCGGCCCACGTCCGCCGACCTTGTGCTCGCGGGCCAGAGCGACAGCGGCGAGCACGGTCGCCGACCAGGTCCGGAACTCCTTCGCAGAGTAGGGGCCCTGCGCCCAAGTGCGTAGCGCGTTATTGACATTCGGAGCGTGGATCCGGTGCCAGCCGTGTTTCGATCGATAAACGAGGAGCTCGTCGGGCACGCCGCGACGGCGCCGGAGCTCGGCGAGCGCGGCGACCGACTGCGGGTCGCGCACGATCATCCGCCGGCGCTTGCCCGACTTCGCGACGAAGTCAAAATGAACCTCGGGGCCTCGCAGCGTCACGTTCTCGCGCCGGAGCGTGGTGAGGCCAACGTGGCCATTGTCGCGAGCGTAGCGGTCCCAGCCGACCCGAAACAGGCCGATGTCGAGTAATCGAACCGCCAGCGCGAGCGTCCGATCGCGCCCTCTATCGGACGCATCGAGCAGGCTTGTCGCGGCGGCGCGAATTCGCGGCAGCTTGCCCGCGAACTCGAGCATGTCATCGTATTTCTCGTGATCTCGCCGCACGCGCCACAGCGGGTGATAGAGGTATTGGCGGCGCCCTTTGGAATCCAGGCCGGTGGCTGTAGGTGCGCATTCGGGTAGCTGGCTATCCAAACTTGCGTCCATGCCGGCGGAATCCGTAGTGCGCGAACCCGCTCCACCGTCTTGGCGTCCGCTACCACCTCTCCAAGCGGATCCAGAATCACCCACTCGCCATCCCGGCGCTCCCGGCGCAGACCAGGCTCATCCGTGGACGTAGACAAGCTGATCCGGCTCTCCCAGCATGGATCGATCAGATGCAAATGCGCTCATCCCTCGCCACTTCTTTCTACACGGTCGCGATCTAACCAGCTCACTCCTCGACGCGGGAGCGGCCCTCCGCTGCTACGCGCGAGGCGCTGTTCGAGCTGGCGCGGTAGTTCGCGCGATCCCAGCAAACCCGCCGGGCGAGCTGGCCGCCTGCCCGTTGGTCTTCGCTGTCCTAGGTGCTGGCCGGGTGGCCGGCGGCTGTGCTGTCCGGGGCGAGGAGGGGGAAGTAGTGCCTGGCGACTTGTCTGAAGACTTCGATGACGTCCTCAGATGTGGGTTCGGCGGCGGGGTCGTCGAGTTGTGATGGGAGCTCGAGCCCGAGCTCCCGGGCGTGCTCGATGATCCCGTGTCCCATGCTCTTGCCGAGGCGGCTGAGCCCGTTGCCGAGGGCTTCTTCGTCGAGGTGCCATGCCGGGACGGGGAGCGCGGTGACGATCGCCCAGGTCTCGGGGTCGCGCGGCGTCTCCAGGGTGAAGAGGTCGTCGAAGGCGCGCGCGGCGGCGTCACGCTGGGTCAAGGCCTCACCGAGTTTCCAGGTCTTCCGCAAGGTCGCGATCAGCGACGTGTGGCGGTACTCGTCATTGAACACCGACCCTTTCGGGACCCAGGGGGAGACGAGGATCGCGGGAACGCGGTAGCCGGATCGGTCGAACGTGAAGCCCAGCTCGCCGGCCGGTGCGTCGGGGTCGGGCGGAGGGACCGGTCCGGGAGGCACGTGGTCGTAGGTTCCGCCCGGCTCGTCCCAGCCGATCAGTAGGGCGGTGTTCCAGACGTTTGACCCCGACTCCGACGTGCTGGCGCGGTAGGCGTTGAAGATGCGCTCCAGGAACGCTTCGCCGGCCAGCATCGAGGACGGAGGATCGAGCGTCGTCACGTCGACGGTACGGCCGAGTGAGCGGCCGAATGCCGGGTGGTAGTCGCCGTGCCCCGAGATGAAGTTAGGCTCGATCAGCGAGAAGTCGGGCAGCGTTCCGGCGGCCGCGTCCCGCTCGAACTCGGCGAACGGCACCACGTTCGTCGCCAGTCGATCCTTCAGGCGCGAGTAGTGGATGATGCCGTGAAACGACAGCGACATCGGCTCCATCACGTAGATCTTCCAGGTCTTGCCGTGTTGCTCGAGCCGTTCGAAGATCGTTTCCGCGTCGTTCTTGGTGAACCACTTCTTCACCGGGCTGTTGACAACGATCCCGGACGATGTCGCGGCCGTCCAGAAGGAGCGGTTCATGAACGTTTGCGACGGCACCTCGGAGAACCAGTGGTCAAAGACGCCGAAGTCGCGCGCGATTCCGCTGAGCACCGTCAGCTGCTCCGGGGTGTACCCGGTCATGATGTGGGCGTACTCCTCGTAGGTCGGCTGGCGGCCCATCTCGGCGGTGAACGTGCTGATGTAGTCGGTAACGAACCCTCCATCGTTGGCGTGACGTCCGGCGGGGGCGCGTTCCACGGCTCGGTCACCTCGTCTGCGCCCTTGAAGCGGTTCTGCGCGTCGAGGACGTTGAACAGCTGCGTGTTCGTGTGGAACCACTCCTCACCCGAATCCGGGTTCGGCGCGTCCATGTCGGTCGCGACCGTATACGGCACCACCTTGCGGTCGGCGCCGTCCTGCGCCCACTCAGGGATGGGGTTGCTCAGGTCCTTGCCGATGACCCCGTCGAAGTTCTTGCCGTCCTCGGGGCCGTACAGGCGACCTAGCACGTTGTCGAGCGAACGGTTCTCGAACAGTACCACCACGATGTTGTCGATCGCGTGGGACCTGTCGGGTGCGGGCATCGGGCACGTCCTTTTCGGTGACGGATCGTTCGACGGCGGATTTGTCGTTTACTCCTGTTCCCGACTTCTGGCCTCGGTCCAGAGGAGGCCTGATCACCAACCAATGTGCAGGGAGGCAAACGCCTCCCGAACGGCGAGTCATCATCCAGATAGGGTGAGCAGATCACCGGCCCCGCCACGGATGGCAAGTCGGCGAGCTCGCCACCCACAGCGACGAATCGGACCTGTTCGGCCTGGTGCCAAGAGAAGGTCTCGCCCGCTCAACGGGATGGTGCTCGGGGAGACGGGAACGCCCAGATGGCGAGGGCGGCGCTGCCGTCGGTGCAGAAGGCGCGGCGCCTGCTTGCCGCCGCCAAACGCCTGCCGCTTACCGCCCCCGCCGTTGGGCCGGGCAACCGCTCGCTGCATGCCGGGGATCGGCGTTCTTGCTAACCGGTCGGACCGTTGGCCTTTGGTCCATCGCGGCGGCGTCATCACGCGTTTCGCGTGATCAGCTCACGCGGCCGGCTCGGATCGCCACCCGCGCACGCCGCGGCGATTTCGATCACGAACCTCGCGGGATCGCGGCTCACCTTGCAAGCGATCACTCTGGGGCACTACGCTGTTTGCTCGCGAGAATCAGGGAGCGTTTTCATGTCCAATGACAAGACGATCGTCGACGAGGTTCGGGCCGCGCTCGAGCGCGATCCCCGCCTCCCCCACCCGATGGAGGTGGCGGTCCTAGAACAAGGCGGCACGGTGACGCTGCGGGGCAGCGTCGGCAGCTTCCATCAGCGCCATGCGGCGGTCCAGATCGCCAGGTCGGTGCGGCGGGTGCGTGGCGTTGAGGATGAGCTCTCGCTCGACCTGCGGGATCACTGGGAGGATGATCAGATCCGTGGTGCTGCGCTGCAGGCGCTTTCGTCGGACCCCGACGTGCCCGAGGACCGCATCGACGTCAGCGTCGACGCAGGCTGGCTGACGCTGAAGGGCGAGGTCAAGCACCAGTCCGACAGCAACGCCGCGTTTGAGGTTGCGACGCGAATCCCCGGCGTGGGCGGAATCACGAACAAGATTGAGGTCGTCACCGCCGGCCGCTGATCGCCGGCCGCGACTCGCATGCACGATCTGCATCGTTGGCCGATGGCACGTCCCGGCGGACGTCCGGTGGGTGCCAGCGATCCTGCAGCGATCGCCGCGCCCAGTTGTCGGCTCGCGACCGGGCGGCACGCTTTGGGGTCTGATCGGTTTCCTCGTCATCTTCGGTGTGGGGGCGGCGCTCTTCATCTCCCGCGAGCTCCGTCCCGCAGTCAGCTTGTTGTCGAGCGCGAACGCCAACACGTTCGGCGCGCCTGAGCTCGCAAACGCGCCGGCCTGGCCGCGTTCGTCGCCTCCCCGCTTGCGTTCGTTGTCTGATGACCGCCCACGCGTGTGGGGCTGGCAATCGGCGTCGATCAGGAAGCGGGCGAACGCCGAGCGGTCGCGGTCGGGGTGAAACGGCTCGTCTGCGCGAGCGATCGGCCTACCCGTAGCGGCCAAACGCAGAGGACAAGTCAATCGGTGTGCGCTACCGCATCGGCGCGAGTCATATAAGGGTGTTGCCGACGATCGACTTACGCGACTCTTACTCGTATGTCCGCAAGCGATGGTACAACGCGAAAGCAATCCGCTTGACGAAACGAACGACGTTGTATCGTCGTTCACTACATTTGCACCCAGTCGAGGAGAACTCGTGCCCGAATTTGTCGACAGCACCGTGAAGGACATCGACGAGCAACTTCGTCAACTGCGCGATGAGGTGTCGCGTCTCGAGGCAGCACGCTCGGCCCTGACCGGCGAACGGCGTCGCCCCGGCCGGCCCCGCGGTTCAGCGACTCGCACCACCCGGGCGCACACCACCCGTGCCCGCGCCGCCAGCAGCCGTGAACGCGCCGCGACGGCCCGCACCGGGCGACGTGCGAGCACGCCGGAGCGAGCCCGAGCGACGCGCCGCGGCGGCAACACGCGCGCGGCCCAGGCCTTGGAGCTTGTTCGTCAGCGGCCCGGCATCACGATCCCGCAGATCGCCGAGGCGATGAAGATTCAGCCCAATTACCTGTACCGCGTGCTTCCGCGCCTGGCGTCGGAGGGACAGATAAAGCGCAACGGCCAGGGCTGGCAGCCGGCGAAGTAGACGAACGGATCGCGGCACGAGCCGCAACACCTATTCCCGGGAACGCCGACGCGCCTCCCGCCGTTGGGCGGCCACCGGCGGAGGAGGCCTCTGGCCCTGCGATTGGCTACTACTTGGCGGCGGCGGTCACTGCGAGGCGTCCCTCGGCGAGCGCTGCCATATCCACCTCGTCGAGTGTGGTGACGACGATGTCTGCAGCTGCGGCGGACAACAGCTCGGCGTCGTCCTTGCGGGCGATGCCGATCGCGCCCATCCGGCCCGCCTTGGCGGCCTGCACCCCGGCGGCGGCGTCTTCCATCACGATCGCGCGTTCAGGCTCGACCCCAAGCTCCTGCGCCGCGGTGAGGAACATTTCGGGGTCGGGCTTTCCGTGCGCGAAGTCCCTTCCGGAGACGTTTGCGTCAAAGTAGTCGAGCAGCGTCAGGCCTGGACGAACCGTGTTTGACGAGATGCCCTGCTCCTCTGCGAACTCGTCGAGCCGGATCTGGCGCAGAAACAGGTCAGCGTTCTTCGACGACGAGGCGGCGGCTACGCGCAGCCCGGCGTCCTTGACCGCGATGATGAACCGCAACGCGTCCGGATAGGCAGTGAAGTCGCCGGCCTCGATCAGGCGCACGACCATTTCCTGTTTTCGCTCGGCGTACTCGAGCAGGCGGTGCTCCTCCTCGTCGTCCGGGATGTCGAAATACTCGAGCGCGGCGCGCGCACCGGCCAGGCGCGGCTTGCCCGACATTTGCTCGTCATAGACGCGCGAGGTGAACGCCTCCGGAGACCAGGTCGTCCGGGCCCGGATATCGCTCCACTCCGACTCCATCAGCTCGCGCAGCGATTCGCGCCATGCCTTCTCATGCGGGGAGTCCACGAGCACTCCGTCGACGTCGAAGACCGCGCCCTGAAACGGTGCCACATCCGCTCCCTTCACACGCTGGTTCCCTGCCCGCCGGCCGCGACCGGCGATGACAGCTCGAAGATCTCGGAGTCACCCGGACATAGCTCGCGAATCTCGTCCCCGACGCCCACCCGGATCGGTCCACCCGCGCCTTCCCTGTGGATCGTGACCGCGAGCCGCTCGTGGTCGAGGGTCAGGTGCAGCGGCGTTCGCTGATACTGCATACGGAAGCTCACTTCCTGCGCACCTGCGGGCAGCCGGGGGTGAAAGTGCAGTACGCCGTTACGGATCTCGGTCCCGGGGTAGGCGCGCTGCATCAGATCCACCGTGCCCGACATAACGCCCATATGAATCCCCTCCCGCGTCGTTCCCCCCTGGATGTCTTCGACGTCGCTGCGAAGCGCCACGAGGAACCGATCCCACGAGCTCTCCGGGTCGAGCGGAGCGAGCACCCCGGCGAACGTGACGAAGCTGAGAGTCGAGCCGTGTGAGGTGCGCTGGTCGTAGTACGCGATGTTCCGAGCAGCCGTATCGGGACGGTACTCGTAGCCGAGCCGCTCGAACAGCTCTCGGATCCCCTCGGATGCGAACAGGTAGAACAGCATCACGGCGTCGGCCTGCTTGGAGACCTTGTACCGGTTGGGGTCATCGCCTTCGGCGTGGAGGATCCGGTCCAGACGCTGGATGTTCCCGTAGCGCTCCCGGTACGCAGCCCAGTCGAGCTCCAGCAGCTTCTCGTAGCCCTCGAACTGGCTAATGATCCCGTCCTCGTGGAACGGGACGAACATCCGTCGGCTCATGTCCTGCCACAGGGCCAGCTCCCGGTCTGAGATCTCGAGCCTCGAGCGCAGCGCGTCAGCGCGGCTGTTCGGCAGCAACGAGAGCACGTCCCCCGCCACACCGCACAGCCACGCGACCATCAGGTTCGTGTAGGCGTTGTTGCGCAGTCCTCCCTCGTCGGCGCCCGGGTACTTCTCGTGAAACTCGTCCGGTCCCATCACCCCGTGGATCTCATACCGCCCGCGCTCGGGGTTGAAGTGGGCAATCGACCCCCAGAACCGCGCGATCTCGAGCATCATCTCGGCGCCGTAGTCGCGCAGGAAGGCCAGGTCTCGCGTCGCCTGGAAGTAGTTCCAGATGTTGTAGAAGATCGCCGCGTTCACGTGCCGCTGGTTATGGCTGAGGTCGGGCTCCCAACGCCCGGACAATGGGTTGAGGTGCACTCGCTGCGTCTCCTCGGTGCCCTCGCTGCCGCTCTGCCACGGAAACATCGCGCCGGCAAAGCCGGCCTCGTGCGCCGCCGCGCGCGCTTCCTCCAAGCGCCGGTAGCGGTACATCAGGAGTCCGCGCGTCACTTCCGGCAGCCGGAAGGTCAGGAACGGGTAGACGTACAGCTCATCCCAGAAGACGTGGCCCCGGTATGCCTCTCCGTTGAGCCCGCGCGCGGGCACACCGGCGTCGAGGTCGGCGGTGTGCCGGGAGCACACCTGCAGGATGTGACAGATGTGGACCCGGAGCAGGTGCTGGACCTCCTCATCGCAGCGCGCTCGCACGTCGCATACCCGCCAGAGCTCCTCCCAAGCGCCGAAGTGTCGCGCCAGTGCCGGCGCGAAGTCGGGACGGCGAAGCGCCGCGGTCCCGGCCTTGCCCAGCGTGTCGCTGGTGGCAGGGTCGCGCGAAGTCGCGAGCGCGATCATCTTCTCGATCCGGACAGGCTGCTGCCGGGCAACCTCAAACGCGAGGCTCTGCTGGATGTAGTCCTCCGTCTGAAACAGACTGCGCTCGGCCGCCACCGGCCGCTCGCCGGCGAACACCCGCGTCCGTGCCGCCTGACTGATGTACGTGTTCGACTGGCGGGTGCGGACTTTCAGCGCTATCACTTCCGGCCCGAACGTTCGCGGCGAGACTGGATCCAGATGCCGCCCCTCGAGCTCCAGGTAACGCGCCACGCCGCGATTGGTGATCCTGCCGTCGATCGCTGAAATCACCTCGACGCGCCCCGACCAGTTCATCGCCGTGAGCGTCCACTCAATTCCGGCGCGGCTCGGATGCGACATGCTCACGAATCGCCGGCTGTGCAGCGTCGTGTCACGCCCATCACCGTCGCGGAAGCGAATCCATCTGGTCATCACCGCGCCGCGTAGATCAAAGTCCTGGCGGTACTCGAGCACGTCGACGTCGGCCAGCCGGATCGCGTCCCCTCCCTCGATCCTCAACTTGAGCACCAGCCAGTTGGGCAGGTTGACCAAGTCCTCGTTGAGCACCGGCACACCGCCCAGGACTGTCGTCTCGCGGTTGTAGACCCCGTGGGCGTACGTCCCGGGGTAGTGCACGTCGTCGGCATTCTCCCATTCCGCCGCGCCGCGAGCGCAAAAGCGACCGTTGCCGGTCGAAGCGAGCACCTCGCGCAGGCCCTCGGCTTCAGGATCGAAGCCCTCGTAGGTGAGCAGAAACGGGTCTACCGCAAACTCCTAGTTCAGTCTTGGATCAGATGCAACGCCAACCCTGGCAGCCATCAGAATCCGTGTCAACCACCGGCATTGCCGCTGAGGACGAACCAGACCTGCCGCGACCATGCCCTCCGCTGGTGCCTCGGGCACGGCTCGACGATGGGGCGAGGCGAGAAGGGGCGTCGAGCACTCGAAGAGCTACGCTCTCATTGGGCGCTGCTCGCCAGACGGGCCGCGGCCGGGACATCTACCAGCCGCGACATCGCGGAAGCGGCGAGCCGGCGGGTGCTCGATCAGCTGCCGCTGTTCTCGAGCCACTGGTACGTCACGGTGGGGCTGGTCTAGACGCCCCAACCCGCGATCTCCTCGGTCGCGTATGCGCTCTGATCGCTCCCCAAGAACCCCTCGCCGGCCGGGCACGTGCTTGAGGCGGCGAAAGAGACGCTCACGCTCCGTTGACCGAAGCCCGCCACCGCGGAGTCGTGGTAGGTGGTGTAGGACGCATAGCCGGTGTCGCTGGTTTCAGAGGTGACGGCACAGAGCACCTGGCTGAACGCGTGATCTGAAGTGCTACCTGGTCATCGGAGGCAGAAGCCGTGAACGTGGCCGTGGGCGTTCCGCCGGGGTACCCGGCCTCATCGGTGAGCGCGGGGTTGAAGTAGTCGGTCGCCGTCTGGCGAGCGTCACCGTAGGTGGCGGTCAAGGGTGGCAGGAACGGCGGCGCGCCTCTCGCCTGCGCCCACGCGGGTTCGGGCTGATTGGGCTCAGACCCTGTGATCGCGAGCGTGGGATGGGGTGGGGTCGGCAGCGACACCGGGCAGGACCCGATGCATGCCGTGGAGGCGGCCGCGGGCGCGAGACACACGGCGGCCGCGACTGACGCGATGCTGCCGGCAAGCCACGTCAACCGGCTGCGTGCCGTTTTCACCTTGCCGTCCACTGAGCCTGCTCCTCTTGTCGTCAAATCTGGCGGCGATCAGCCTGCCGTGTCGGTCGCGTCTTCGCCACGGACTTCCCCGTCCAGGGTTTTGCGTCGCGCGGCCTCGGGGCTACGACCCGGCGCCCGGCACATGCCGCTCTTCGATCTCGCACCGCCACCGCCGCTCGCCGGGTGACTCCTTGGCCTCGTTGGCGGTCTCCCCGGCACGTTCGCGGGGGAGACCGCCGCCGCCGAGCGTTGAGTCATCCCGTGTCGGCCAGCGCGGTGCTGAGCTGCTCGCGCCCGTTGATGTCGAGCTTCTGGTAGGCGTGGGTGAGGTGGTAAGCCACCGTCTTCGGCGTAAGGAACAGGGCTTGAGCGATCTCCCGGTTGGTCATGCCGTCGTTGGCCATGCGTGCGATCCGGTGCTCACTCGCGGTCAGTGAGTCGACGCCGGCGATCCGTTGGCGCCGGGGCGCGCGCCCGCTGCGATCAGCTCCTCCCGGGCTCGGGCGGTGAGCAAGGTCGCGGCGCAACGGTCGGCCAGATCGAGGCCCGCACTGAGCGGCGGGCGCGCGTCAGTCCGGTGGCCCGCGCGGCGTAGTGCCGCCCCGAGGTCGACGAGCGCCCGCGCGTGCTCAAGCCGCGCCTCGGATCGCTCGAGGACTTCGACGGCCTCGCGGAGCGACCCGATGTCACGCTCGACGCGAGGTGGGCCAGGGCGGCCTCAGAGGCCCAAGGGATCGAACCGCGTGCGCCCATCCCCAGGGCCTCCAGCCACCGTCGGCACGTCGTGAGATCGTCGAGTCCGTCGCGCAGGTCTCCGCGGGCGATACGCAGCCTTCCCCGCGCATGAATCCCGAACAACGCCGTGAACCGGTCGACACCGTCGCACCGGGCAGCGACGGGCAGTACGAGCTGCTCGGCATCGTCGAGCTCGCCGCGCTCGAGCAGAACCGACCCCAGAGCATCGACCGTCAGCGGTTCGAAGTCCGATCCCGCGCCTCCGCCGGCGAGCCCGGTTCGGGCGTCGGCCTCGGGTCCGGCCAGAGCTCCACGGGCGACGTTCGCCACGGAACGACTGCACGGTGCGAGCGCGAAGCCGAGCAGCGAGCCGTGGGCGCGGGCCTGTGCGATCGCGGCGTCGCCCCACCGCGTCGAATCGAGCCGCGCAGCACGAAATGGCCATCGGCGATCGGATCGGCGCGCAGGTGGACGCGCGGCTCGATCACCGCCTCGCCGCGCCCCTGAGCGTCCAACCCGCGCTCGATCGCGCTCAGGATCAGCTCATCGGAAGGCGCGAGCCGGGCGATATCGGGACCGTTCAGGTAGGTCAGCTCGATCCGCTTCATGTTCATCCGTAGGTCGCGATCCGGGCCCAGCGGACCGATTGTGGTGCGAACCAGACACATGGCTGACGCCGGGCGTGGGAGTCGTACATGAGTTCAGCGCCCTGGGTCAGGCGATTGGAGGCACCGACGAACCCGACCAGGGCGCGCGATGACGCTTGGTGCAAAGTCCACAAGTCAGTCATCTTACGCGGCAACACCTGGCGATTCGCGCCACTCGACCTATCAATAGATACCCCGGCTCGGCGCCGGGCACCGGCAAAGCCATCGCGAGCACGAGGCACAAGTTCGCCAGTTCGGATCCCGTTGCTGGGGCGTGAGCGCCGTGGGGCTGAACGAGCGATGAGGTCTCGACCCGTCGTCGGCGCTCGTCCGCCGATCTAGCGATCTCAGGAGGCTGATGGATGAGCTTGACCGAACAGCCGGTGGTGCAGTTGCGCCATCTCGATCGTTTCTTTATCGGCGGTGAGTGGGTCGCTCCGTCGAGCGAAGCGACGATCACGGTGACGGACTCCGCCACCGAGGAGCGTTTCTTCTTGGTCGCCGAGGCCCAGGCAGCCGACATGGCACGCGCGGTCGAGTCCGCGCGCCGGGCGTTTGATGAGGGCCCGTGGCCGCGAATGAGCCATGCCGAACGCGCTGAGTACCTTCGCGCGATAGCGGCCGCGTTGCGTAACCGCGGTGAGGAGGTTGGTGAGATCTGGCCGCGGGAATCCGGCGTGCTGCACCGCATCGCGAGGAACGCGGCCGAGGGCGCGGCCCGAAGGTTCGAGTACTACGCATCGCTCGCCGACACCTTCGCGTTCGAGGAGGAGGCGCGGCCGACGGCCGGCGGTGAGTTCGGATTGCTCGTGCGTGAGCCGGCCGGCGTTGTCGGCGCGATCGTACCTTGGAACGTTCCGCTCGGCCTGATCTCCAACAAGGTGGCCCCAGCGTTGCTGGCGGGTTGCACCGAGGTGCTGAAGTCCTCTCCTGAGGCGCCCGGTGAGGGCTATCTGATGGCCGAGATCGCCGAGGAGGTCGGGCTGCCTCCCGGCGTGCTGAATGTCGTGACTGCCGACCGCGAGGCGTCCGAGCTGCTTGTCCGCGATCCGCGCGTCGACAAGATCACGTTCACCGGTTCGACGGCGGCCGGACGGCGGATTGCCGCGATCTGCGGTGAGCGGATCGCTCGCTGCACGCTCGAGCTTGGCGGCAAATCGGCTGCGGTGATTCTTGACGACATTGATCTCGACGTGGTTGCTCGGACGATCTCGGGCGCCGAGTGCTTTCTCTCGGGCCAGGTGTGCTCGTCGCTGACGCGGATCGTCGTTCCTCGTCACCGCCATGACGAGCTGCTCGACGCGCTGTCGGCCACGTTCGCGAAGGTGCGGGTCGGGAATCCGTTCGACCCCGAGACGCAGATGGGGCCGCTAGCCTCCGAGCGCCAGCGCGATCGGGTGCTCGGATACATCGACAGGGGCGTGCAGGAAGGTGCGACCCTCGCGACCGGTGGTCAGCGTCCCGCCCACCTCGAGCGGGGCTGGTTCGTCGAACCAACGGTGTTCGGCAACGTCGACAACGGCTCCACGATCGCGCGCGAGGAGATCTTCGGGCCGGTCCTGAGCGTGATTCCAGCCGATGACGAACGTGACGCCGTGCGCGTTGCCAACGACACGATCTACGGACTGAACGCATCCGTATTCACCGACGACGTGGAGCGCGCGCGAGCGGTCGCCGGCGAATTGCGCTCGGGCACAGTCGGCCACAACGCGTTCCGAACCGACTTCGGGATCGCGTTTGGCGGCTTTAAGCAATCTGGCATTGGCCGAGAAGGAGGAGTCGAGGGGCTCTACCCGTTCCTCGAGACCAAGACAGTGATCCTGGAGGACCGCCCTGTGAGCTACCGCGCTCCGGGAAGCTAAGCGGCGCGGGTATGAGGCGTCTGCCGTCGGGACGGCGGGGTCGCCGGCAACTTCTTCGTGATCAAGGCAGTCGGCGCGGCAGCGGAGCGAGGCGCCGAGCTCGACGACCTCGTCAAACTCGGGGAACGCGTGAACGCGGTCACCCGGACCATGGGCATGGCGCTGACATCGTGCACTCCGCCCGCCAAGGGCTCCCCGTTGTTCGAGCTCGGCGACGACGAGATGGAGATGGGTGTCGGCATTCATGGTGAGCCCGGGCGCAGGCGTGAGAAGCTCGCGAACGCCAACGCGATCATCGACGAGTTGCTCGAGGCGGTTGCCTCCGATCTGCCGTACTCGTCGGGGGACAATGTCGCGCTGATGATCAACGGTCTCGGCGGCACGCCCATCTCCGAGCTGTACATCCTCTACGGGCGAGCCCATCAGCAGCTCGCCGACCGCGGCATCAACGTCACACGCAGCTATGTGGGCGAGTACTGCACCTCGCTCGACATGGCCGGAGCATCGCTGACGCTGGTGAAGCTGGACGACGAATTGAACGACTTGTTTGACGCCCCCGCCGAGGTGGCGGTGCGCATCTTCTAGTCGGAGGTCGTGAACCGGTGCCGACGGCGCTGCTCGTCGGCACCGTCCCCACCTTGTTCGGGCGCGGCAGTTGGAACGTACCCCGATAACGCCGTTCATCGCGCGGCACGGCGCGACGGTCGACAATGCCAGAGGGCTGATCCTTGGCCGGCGCGATCCGCCGCTATCGGAGGTTGGTCGATGCGGCGCACTCGCAGTGCGCTGGATCTCGTCGTGTCCGGCCGGGGGCCGGCCTTGGTGGTCGCTCACGCAGGAACGATCGGCGCTGGGTTGATCGCCGTCGGTCGGGCCGTGCCGCACGAGGGCGAGCTTCCTCACGGTGAAGCGATCCCACTCGTTTGGGCTGTAGAACACTGAACCTGGCACCTAATTCGCCAGCTCTGGTTCAAATGGACTTGGAGGGGGCAGAAATGACCTGCCCCCTCCGATTCTGGCCCGCACAGATGAACGACCGTCACATCCGCGCAATGCTCCGAGGCGCCACCGCTGCGAAGCTCCTCGACGGCTGGCAGGGACCGCACCTGTCCGAGCGCACGTACTGCATCGCGCCGCGCCAGGCGGCCGCGATGGAGCGTCCGCTCGAATACGTGATCGGCTACTGCGAGCAGCTCGCCGCGGCCGGCATCGAGCCGCTCCACCGCGAATCCGAGCCTCCGTTCTAATCGCGCCGATTAGCTTGCCGGCTTTGCCGGGAGCGCGCACGGGTTTGCCCCGCGGCAGGTTCTTGGCGTCGCCACATCGAGCGCACTGCGGCGGAGCTGTGGGAGCATCGAGCGAGGGTGGAAGGCGCTGCTTGGTCAGCTGGGTCTGTTCGGCGCTCCCTGCCGGGGATTACAGCGAGGACGCTCGCTATGTCGCTGCCGACCCGAGACCGGTCGGAGCGGGTCTGTCTCATCAGTAGATTTCGCACGACTCAAGAACCGGACGGGAAGGAGCAGCGAGATGGAAGAAACCGAGAAGGCGATCCTTGCTGGTGGGTGCTTCTGGGGGATGCAGGATCTGATCCGTAAGCTCGATGGCGTCATCCGCACCCGGGTTGGCTACACGGGTGGCGATGTCCCGAACGCGACTTACCGCAACCACGGCACGCATGCGGAGGCGATCGAGATCCTGTTCGACCCGGACCGCATCTCCTATCGGGATCTACTCGAGTTCTTCTTCCAGGTTCACGACCCGTCCACGAAGAACCGACAAGGCAATGACGTCGGCACCAGCTACCGCTCGGCGATCTACTACGTCGACGACGAGCAGCGGCGTATCGCGGAGGATACGATCGCAGATGTCGACGCTTCCGGCTTGTGGCCTGGCAAGGTCGTCACCGAGGTGAAGCCTGCTGGACCGTTCTGGGAGGCGGAGCCGGAGCACCAGGACTACCTCGTGCGTTACCCCAACGGCTACACATGCCACTTCGTCCGTCCGGGGTGGAAACTGCCGAGACGCGCGCAGGAAGCGGCGCGTTGAGCCAGCCTCTCAAGATGCTGTGTGGCGCCCTACGCGCCTTCGGCCGAGGCTGGACCGATGCTGACCTCTCTTAGGCGTTTGGTCAGGTAACGACGTTCAGTCTCCGTCCGCACCAGGGTGAGCGCTTGGCGGTATGCGTCCGCGGCTTCGGCATTACGGCCTATCCGGCGGAGGAAGTCCGCGCGGGTCGCGTGCAGGAGGTGGTAGTCGCGCAACATACCGGACGCTGCGAGCCGGCTAACGAGCGGGAGGCCACCCTTGGGGTCGGTTGCCATCCCGGCGGCGACGGCGTGGTTGAGCTTGACGACCGGGTTCGCTGTGAGCCTGCAACTGGTAGGGCCCGACGTCGTTCCTGCGAATGGTCACGTTCAGGATCTCGTTTGCCCCGGTCGATCTCTGCCCGGTTCCAGCGGGAGCGGTCCTGTTCCTCCAGCGTGATGAGGTCGCCTAAGCGGTCGGTGCGCGCCTCGCTCCGGGAGTGCCGGAACAGCAAGAGCGCAAGCAGGCCAGCGCTCTCGGGCTCGTCCGGCATCAGCCTGTTCAGCAGTCCAGCCAGGCGGATCGCCTCCACGCAAACGTCGACCCTGACCAGTTCATCGCCGGTCGACGCGGCGTATCCCTCGTTGAACATCAGGTAGAGCACGGCAAGCACGCCGCTCGTGCGCTCGGGCAGAAGATGCTCGGGTGGAACTCGAAACGGGATACCCGCGTGCTCGATCTTGTGCTTAGCGCGGACCAGTCGTTTGGCCATCGTCGGCTCCGGCACGAAGAACGCGTTCGCGATCTCCGTCGTCGTCAAGCCGGCGAGCGCACGGAGAGTCAGTCCGACCCGGCTCTCCAGTGCGAGCGCCGGGTGGCAGCAGGTGAAGATCAGCCGCAGGCGGTCATCCTCGATCCCGCTGTTATCACACCGCTCTTCCTCTTCCTCACCTGCGGATCTACCGTCAATCAAGGCCGCTGCCTCCCGAAGTCGAGCGTCCCGCATCCGTTCGTGGCGCAGGCGGTCGATCGCGCGGCTGCGCGCAACGGTCATCAGCCAAGCGCCAGGTTGACGGGGAACGCCCTCGCCGGGCCAACGTCGAGCCGCCTCGGCGAACGCCTGCCGCGCGCAATCCTCGGCCAGATCCCAGTCGCGGGTACGGCGGATCAGCGCGGCCACGATCCGCCCCCACTCGTCGGCGAAGGCCTCCTCGATCGCGATCGCCGCCGGCGGACTCATCCCTCTGCGAACGGACGCAACTCGAGCGAACGAACCGTGCGACCGGATGCTTAGCCGCCACCTCCATCGCCTCATCCAGATCCGCGCGCTCAAGGATGTCGAACCCCCCGATCTGCTCTTTGGTCTCCGCAAACGGGCCATCCGCGATCACGACCTCGCCACCGCGGACGCGGATCGTCGTGGCGTCCTGCGCGCCCGCGAGCTCCTGACCCTGCACCTGCACGCCACGCCCGTCCATCTCCCGCACCCAGGCCTCCACCTCCGGCCCGATCGTCGTTCGCTGCTCCGGAGAGAGCTCGATCGACGGATCACCGCAAACCAGCATCATGTATTTCATCTCGAATCCTCGCTTGCTCCGTACGTGGTCACAGGGACAGCCGCTAGGAAAGCCGGGGGCGCAGGCTAATACCCCGACCAGGCGCCGCACGAACCCACTCGGCGCGTGAGAGCCCTGGGCGCGATTCTCGAGTGCCAGCGACCGCAGCTGGGGACGCTGCCGCGCCGTCGCGATCCCTCTGAGCCTCATTGGCCAGTGCGATCGTCAGCTTGGGGTGCATCGAGACCTCCTCAGGTCCGGTGGTTGACTCAACACCCCTACGACGAACGAGTTCGGCGAAATGGACACCTCGCACAACGACCACGCCAAGCGCGGCTACGTAGCGCTGGCCGGCAGGCGTCGGGTCAGCTCGCCGGGCGCGCCTTCAAGCAGCGGGAGAGTGGTGCATCGTCGAGATCGGGTCAGCAGGGACCGCGCACCCATCGGTTCTGGACGTTGGGCAAGAATGTCAGCGGAACAGCCAGCTTTATTGCTCCACGCGCTGATTATGCTGGGCGCAGCAGAGATCGTTCAACCCAAGGAGTGTTCTCGTGAGTGAACCTGCCGTCGTTCTCGTGCACGGATTCTGGGGTGGTGCCGCCCACTGGGCCAAGGTGATCGTCGAACTCGATCGTCGCGGCTATGGGTCCCTGCACGCGGTGGAGAATCCGCTGACCTCGCTCGGTGATGATGCGCGCCGGACCCAGCAGATGATCAAGCAGATCGATGGGCCCGTTCTGCTCGTCGGCCATTCCTATGGCGGGGCGGTGATCACTGAGGCCGGTGATCTTCCCAACGTCGTCGGCCTCGTCTACATCGCCGCTTTCGCTCCCGAGGCCGGCGAGAGGCTGGGAGCGATCACCGAGCAGATGCCGCCCGCGGCCGTGGCCAACATCGCGCCCGACTCCGACGGGTATGTGTGGATCGCCCAAGACAAGTTCCACGAGAGCTTCTGCCAGGACCTCCCGGCCGATGAGGCGCTCGTTATGGCCGTGACCCAGAAGGCTCCGGTCGGCTCGACGTTCGGTGACACGGTGACCGACCCGGCATGGAAAAGGAAGCCGACCTGGTACCAGGTCTCCACCGAGGATCGGATGATCCACCCCGACAACGAGCGGCGTATGGCGGAGCGCATGAACCCACGCCGGACCATTGAGCTTGCCGCCAGCCACGCGTCGCTCGCCTCCCAGCCCGTCGCCGTGTGCGACCTCATCCACGAGGCGGCCACCAGCCTTGCGTAAATCCGCCGACTGACGGAAAGACCGTCTGCTCCATAGGCGTCCAGGCGCGGCACATCGGCCGCGTGCCGGGACTCAGACGCGCTTGCCGCCGGGCTGCACCGTGTAGCTCGCGGGGCGAGCCAGCCGGTTTCGCGGGTCGGTGGTGGCACTAAACCGCGCGGTGGCAGTCGCCGAGGCGGGCGCGCCCGAGCGGGCGCTCGAGCTCGTCGACTCGCTCGAACTCGGCGATTACCGCTACCTGCATTCGACACGGGCCGAGTTGCTGCGGCGCCTTGGCCGCCAGGAAGAGGCGCGGGCGGCGTTCGAGTACGCCCTCCGGCTGGCCGTCACGGACCCAGAGCGCCGGTTCCTCGCCCGTCGGCTGGCGGCGCTGTAGGAAAGCTCCACCGAACGCCAGGTTCTTATAGGGCCTGCACGGACTCCTTAGCTTGGATCCGCGGTTCCCGGGGGCGCCGGCGCGGAGCACGGCCAAATCAACCAAGAGGGTCGGGCCGGCCTGCCGGCCGCGCGTTCAAGACAGGCGTCTCGTCGTGGTGCGCGTCGACCCGGAGAGTCGTGCGCCGTTCGCGATAGTCGACCGTGCGGCGTATGGTCGCGTAGCGACTCATGGATTGCACTTCTGGAATCCGCCACTGGGACTAGTACAAGACCGCACAGGAGGCAGGCAGATGACGACGATGGATCCTGGCATTCGCTTTCCGGGGGAATCCGAGGAGTACCGTCGGGCACGGAACCGGCTGGTCGAGGTCGAGGCTGATTTGCGGCGGGCGATCGAACAGGTCGCGGCGCAGCGGCGCGCGCTACCGCCAGGTGGTCTCGTCCCCCTCGACTATCACTTCGAGGCGGCCTCCGACGGCAGCGTGGTGTCGTTCTCGGAGCTTTTTGAGGTGGGCAAGGACACGCTTGTCATCTACAGCTTCATGTTCCCGCGCTACTCCGGCGATACCCGACCCGGACCCGCGGGGGGTGATACGGCGCGGTTGCCGCTCAGCGAAACGCCCTGCCCATCATGCACCTCGATCCTCGACTCGCTCGACGGCGCGGCTCCGCATCTCGCACAGCGGCTCAACCTCGCCGTGGTCGCGAAGTCGGATCCCGACCGGATCCGCGGCTTCGCGCGTGACCGTGGCTGGCGACACCTACGCCTCCTGTCCTCGCGCAACAACAGCTACAACCGTGACTACCACGCGGAGACGCCGGAAGGTGAGCAGATGCCGATGCTGAACGTGTTCGCCCGCGATGGCGAGCGGTTCCGCCACACGTGGGGGTCCGAGCTCATGTACGCGCCGCGCGACGAGGGGATGGAGGCCCGCCACGTCGACTCGATCTGGCCGATCTGGAACGTGCTGGATGTGACTCCTGGCGGCCGGGGCGCCGAGTCCAACTTTCCCGCGCTGCGCTACGACTGAGGGCAGCGGCATGCGCGTGTGGGCGGACGGTGGCACGGGTGGACAATCGCTCAAGGCTCCGCGATCATGCTCTTCGCGATGCGACGCAGTGGTCCTATAGCGGCGCTCATCGGCGCGGCAGCACTGGGGCTTGCCGCTTCACCTGCGCTTGGCGCTACGCTGCCGAAGCTGTACGCGAAGCTGCAGGGGCACGATCACAACACGGTGTTCACGCCGGTTTTCGCGGTCCGCCCAGCAACCGTCGAGCTGCAGACCCCCTACGGTGGCACGCTGACTCTCAAGTGGACCACCTGGACCGACGCCGTTGCCGTCGGCCACGGGACCGCGTTGCCCGGCGTCGCGGTCTCGCCGGGGCAGAAGCAGCCCACGTATCCCGTTGACGTCCGCGCCTCGCGCGTTCGTGACGGACGCTTCACCCGTCTCGAGGTGACCATGTATGTCAGCGGACAAGCTGCAAAGCCGGATCACCTTCATCTCACGGAGACCGACGGCGAATTCAACTGGGTCGCGTAAGCGTCGAACCGCGCTGCGATTCCGGGGATGGCGCCGATCTCTCGTATCAGGGACGGCGCGTCGGTTCTCTCCTAGTCGAGATGGACAAAGCGAGCCCTCCTTGACCGGCCGCCGAAGCGCGGACAGGTCGGTAAGGTGGGACGCCGGATCTTAGGGCGAAGATGACGACGGGAACGGCAACGAGCCCTGAGGTTTACGCGCCGTACATGTTGTCGATGATGCTGCGCAATGTCGCTACGTATGGCTTCCAGGTAGCCGATCACAACTCGCCGGGAAATCCTCCAGCGCCGGGTGGCTACACGGCGACCGGCTGCGTCATCGCCTCGCCATCGTGGTCGATCGAGGGCTTTTCCTATCCCGGCAACGTCGCGCCGATCGCCGAGGATTACTTCTTCAACTGGACCCGGGATGCCGCGATAACGATGTCCGCGGTCCTGAGCGAGGCTCCGGCGCAGATTCCAGCTGCCGGCGCGTCCGAACTTCTTGCCAATTACGTCACGTTCGCCAGCGCCTGCCAGGCCAGTGGGGGCGTGATCGGACAGGCGAAGTACACGCCCGAGGCGGCGCAGACGGGCGCGGCCGACGAGAGCGACGGCCCGGCGCTGCGGGTCCTGACGATCCTGCAAGGTTTCAAGGGCCTCGACCCCACGGTGCAGACCGTCGCCCAGGGTGTGCTTGCCACCGACCTCGATTACCTGCTGGACGGCAATCGCTACCAGCAGCCGACGGTGACGCACTGGGAGGACACCTTCGGCCAATCGCTGTTTGCCCGTTCGGTGCAGCTGCGCGCGCTCAACCAGCTGATCGCCGCCGGGCCGGGCCTCGACATTCCGGTGCCGGCGGGAGCGGCGGCGGCGGCGACCTGGCTTGCTGAGCAACTCCCGTCGCACTGGTCCGGGAGTCCCGCAAACTTGTATGCGTCTGTTCTGCAGTCGAGCAGGCTCTCCGGCGACCCCGCCGCGCCATACGACCCGAGCATCGACCCGATCCTCGCGTGTATCTATGGCGATGGCCTCTCACCGACCGACCCAAAGCTGCTCTCGACTGCCGCTCAGGTGCGCGCTCAATGGGGCGCCGGCGGCACCGACGAGTACCCGATCAACGCGGCCGACGCAGCCGCCGGCAGAGGTCCGCTGATCGGCCGCTACCTCGGGGACGAGTACGACGGGCTCAGCCTGACGGCCGACACCGGCCATCCCTGGGCGGTTTGCACGTGCGCGTTTGCACAGCTGTATTACGAGCTTGCGGCCGCGATCGACGGCGGCGCGCCCGTGCCCGACGATGAGTTGGCCGGGACGTTCCTGGACCAGGTGGGCGTCAACTCGACGACGGCGCCGTCGGACGTGTCGAGCGCACTGCGGAACGCTGGCGACAACATCCTTGCCGCGGTCATCTACCACAGCAACCGTTTTGAGCTCAGCGAGCAATTCGATCAAGGCACGGGCTTTGAACGAAGCGTCTCGAACCTGACCTGGAGCTACGCGGCGTTCCTCACGGCAGTAGCTGCCCGCTAGCCGGCTGATCCGCCGGCTCCATCGTCCGGCACGCACGGCCGTGGCCTCGCCGAAAAGCGCTAACGGTCAGTGAACCTCAGCCGCCACCGTGCGTTCGGCGATGGTGAGCGCTTCATCGCCCGGGGTGCGTGCGTCGCTGGGCGCGTAGATGTTGGGAGTAATGCCGGCGCCCTGCCGCGCGCCACCGCCGCCGAGGTTGCGACCGTCAGGAGTGAAAAACTGACCAATCGTCAGATCCAGGGCGCCGCCGTTATTCAGCGGCTCGGTTATCTGGAAGACCCCCTTGCCGTAAGTGTTCGTGCCAACGATCTCGGCTCGGCCGTGATCCTGAAGCGCGGCTGTGACGATCTCCGCCGACGAGGCCGTGCCGTGATCGACGAGCACGACCAGCGGGATGTGGGCCGCGATCGCGTCACCGTCCGCGTCATACACGCGTCGGGGCCGGCCGCGCTCGACGGCGGACATGATGGTACCGCGGGGGATGAAGATGCTCGCGACGTTGATCGCCTCGCTAATCAGCCCCCCGCCGTTCCCGCGCAAGTCGAGGATGAGCGCCAGGGCTCCTGCACGCAGCACGGTCTGCGTCTCGGTGCGCAACTCGTCGCCCGAGCCTTCGGTGAACCCGGTCAGCCGCAGGTAGCCGATCCGCAGGCTGTCGTAGCTGACCATCCGGGCCATCGCCACGGGAACGACGATTTTCGCTCGGTCGATCGAGACGACACGCTCGACCCGGCCGCGCATAACCGTAAGCGTCACACTCGTGCCGGCCGGACCGCGGATCAGGTTCGAGCCGAAGTCCTCGGCCTTGTTGGCCAACGAAGTCGACCCTACCTTGGTGATGAGATCGCCGTCCATCAGGCCGGCCTCGGCGGCTGGCGAGTTCTCGTACACGTTGATCACCCGCAGCCCCTGAGGCTCAGACATGACCTCGATCCCGATACCGGTCGTGTGCTGCTCGGATTCGTCCATCGATGCCCTGTAGGAGCTCGGGTCGACGTAGCGCGAGTAGGGGTCGTCGAGGCTGGCGACTATGTCCGACAGCCCCACGTCGACTAGGCTCGAACGATCGAGCGGCCGGTAGTACCGGGTGGTAAGAATGTCCAGGGCCTGCTCGGTGACGGGTTCAGGGCGGCGGCTCTCGAATAAGCCGCCGCGGAGCGGCGAGGGGAGGTCGCCCGGATGCCCGCCCAGCCAGATCCCGACTAGCAGCATCACCAGCCCCGCGATGATGCCGGCGACCAGGACCCGGGGACGTGTGTGGCTGTGTCCCATGACTAGCTGCGCCCGACTATCTGCCCGGGCCGGCCAGCGGTCCCGCGCACGACCATTCCGTCACCTTTTGCCAGGAAACGCTTGCATTTGTGGCTATCGAGCGCCTCCTTTGGCGATGCTATCGAAGCCCCGTTTTAGTTCAAACCGGACCCGACGAGGAATTGGATCGCCCGGAAGGACGTCGCAGGTGCCCTTCGATCCGTGACGGGTCGGTCTTGTTGGGCTGTGAGCCGAGGGCGACGGTGGCGGCCGCGACTGCGCTGCTCGTCGACGCGGTGATGGATGCGCTGCGAGAATGGGGTCTGCGAGTTGATTGGGGGTTCCACCTGTGTGCCTAGCGATACCCGGACAGATCGTCGAGTTCGTCGATGAGGAGCGCTTTCTCGCACGCGTTGACGTCTCCGGCGTGCGGCGGATCGTGAACGTCGCGCTCGTCAGCATGGGCCAGGAAGGCGCCCAGGAGGGCGATTGGGTGCTGATCCATGTCGGCTTTGCGATCGCGGCCGTCGACGAAGCCGAAGCACTTGCGACGCGGCGTCTACTCGAGCAGATCGGGACTGAGTACGACACCGAGCTGGAGGAGCTCAAGCGAAGCGCGATCACATGAGTCGGCGCATCGACCCCGACCAGCGGATCGCCGAGCTTGATGTCTGACGCCCCGCCCGATGGCTCGCGGATGACGACGAGGCGGTTCTCCGTCGACCGCGAGCGGATCGTGCGGATGTTGACGTTCTGGCTGCGTCCGGCATTCGTCTTGCGCGTCCTGCACCGCTTCCAGCTCGTCGCTGGCTTTGACCGAGCGATGGCTCTGGCCTCAAGCGCGCTTACCGCCCTGATCCCGATCGCAGTCCTGGCTGGTGCGGTGCTACCGCACGTCCAGGCCGAAAGCGCCGCCCAGTGGATCATCAATCGGTACGCCCTCAGCGGCGGGGGTGCCGAGGCGGTCAAGGAAGCACTCGCGCCCTCGACCGCGACCAACACCGACGTCGGCCTGATCGGCGCCTTGCTGCTGGTGATCGCCATACTCAGCTTCGCCCGAGCCGTACAGCGGCTGTTCGAGCGCACCTGGGACCTGCAGCCGTTGAGCGTGCGCAACTCGTTCAACGATTTGCTGTGGATCGCCGGACTGATCGCGTACCTCGTGATCAGTGGCATTGCGCACCGCGAAATCGGCAGCAGTCGCGTCCAGGTGGGGGCGAACCTTCTGCTCACCCCTCTGACCGCGATCTTCCTGGCGTGGAGCGGACGGGTTCTGAGCGCGAAGCGGATCGCGCTCAGGGATCTCGCGCCGTTTGCGATAGTCGCAAGCCTGGCGCTCGCCGTCTACTTCGCGGGGGCGGCGGTGTACGTGCCGCATCTGTTTAGCTCATACGCGACTCGGTACGGAGCCATCGGGGCGGTGTTCGCGATGATCTCGGCGCTGTTCGGCTTCATGGTGGCTCTGGTTGCGTCCGCGGCGCTCGGGCGCGAGGTGTTCGACGAGCTGGGCCGGATTCGCGCCGGGGAGCGACCGCCCGACGACGAGGTCCGCCGCGAGTGGGACATCTTCATCACCGAGGCACGCTCGCGCTGGCAGACGCTGCGCGATCAGATTGATCGGATCCGCGGAAGGGATCACGATTCAGCCGAGCACGGAGATCCCTCGGCCGATTAGCGCGATCCCGAACAGGCCGACGATCGCGGCGATGCCCGCGAGCTCGTTCGTCTGCATCCAGCGCGAGAAGCGGCTGACCGTGGCCGCGGTGCGGTCGCGGTCGATCACGTATCCAGCGATCGGGGCTTCGATCAGGATGAACTTGATCAGCGCGAAGATCGCCATCACGGCGGCGGCAGCGGCCACTCCGTAGCCGCCTCTCGCGAGGCGTCCGAGGGCGACGAGGTCGAAGGGGCCGGGGATGGCGAGGAGTCCACCGATCAGGCAGGCGACCACGAGCGGACCTTCGCTGAGCGCCCGCGCCGCTCGAGCACGTGTATTCGCGACCGCCGCGGAGCCCCGTCGCGGGCGCCGCTCTGGCCCCCAGGACGTCTGCCGATCCCGATGGAAGAGTTCTCGGCCGCGGCGGGTCGTCATCACACTGGCGAAGATCAATGCGACGGCGCCGATGACGAGGTAGGCCGCAGGACCGAGCCGGTGGGAGGTTGTGCCGGCGACGCTCCCGCGAGAATGGAAGACCACGAAAATCGCAACGCTACTGCCGACGCTCACGAGCAAGCTGGCGAGATAGCAGGCCCACAGAAGCGGCTGGGGGTGAGGGCGCGTCAGGATGATCACGACCACCGCCAGCAATTGCGGATACACGGCCGCGGCTAGCGCGAGCAGAACGATCGAACCCAGATTGACGCCCATCAAACAGGCCAAGCGTTCCACAGGCGTCTGGGTTGCAGTAAACCCAGCCCAGCCGCCCCGGAGGACCATCCAGGTAATCGGACGCGGGCACTAATCACCGGCGGGATCGTATTCAGCGGCGACCTGCCTCGGGTACATCGTCACGTCCACGCGAGGCAACGTGGCGGCGGTCGGCGTTTCGGCCGGAAGCGAAGCGGCTGATCGCCTCTTCCGGCGACGACGCTTGACAGGGAAGGCCCATTTCCCTAAAGGCTTGCGGACCCCGCGATCGCAGCACACGGGCCGTTGCGCCGCGAGCTGCGTGCTTGGATCGTCAGGGCAAGGCGCGCCGGACTCGATGAGGAGTCGATCGAGGCGCTCTTTCGCGATGCTGTTCGCGCCGCCCGCATCGAGGGGTAGCGTGAGCGCCGCGCTGGCGACGCGCGGCCTCGGAAAGCGCTACGGGCGTCCTGGGCGCTCTCGGACTGCACGCTTGAGGTTCCGTCCGGCCACGTCGCCGGTCTCGTCGGGCCGAACGGCGCCGGCAAGGCGACGCTGCTGCACCTCGCGGTCGGCCTGATCGACCCGAGTGAAGGGTCGATCGTCGTGCTGGGCGAGGAGGCCGCCGCAACGCCCGCGCAGCTCGCGCGGGTCGGCTTCGTGGCGCTTCGCGTTCGCGCTCGGCGTTGCGATGGGCGCGCTGATGCGCTGCACGATGCCGGCTATGGTCGCGACGCTTCTCGGCTTCGTCGCGGCGCGGATCGTCTTCACGCTCTGGGTCCGCCCTCACCTCCTTTCGGCCAAGGAAGCCCTGGTTTCCACAATGGCGGGGAAAGGCGTCGACTTCCTACCGACACTGGTCAGCGTTGCCGCGGCCCCGCCTCCGATCCCGAACGCCTGGATGGTCTCCGCCGCGATCGTCGATCGCGCCCACCACGCCCTCAGCGCCGCGCAGCTGGACGATCTGGTCGTCCGCGCCTGCCCGACGCTCGCGGCGGGCCTGCCGCAGAGCGGCGTCCCGTCCCTGCGCTGCCAAGTCGCCCTGTCGCATCAGGTGCAACAGCTTGTCACCTACCAGCCACCGAGCGACTACTGGCCGCTACAGACACTCGAGACCGGGATCTTCCTTGCCGCCGCGGTCGCGCTGATCGGCGCCACGGTCTGGCGCCTCGGGCGACGCGGCGCGCACAAGCGAACAGTCGCGGAGCCGCGTGAGCGAACCACAGACTCGCTCGCGCTGTCGGTCGTGCGCGATATCGGCACGCCGCCGGTGCGCCTGTCGGAAGACGGCGAGACGAGCATACGACGTCATCTCGACTGAACGGAACCGGCCATCATGCGCTGCCGCCGTCCACCCACCCTCACCTACGTCGTCGCGCTCGCCGCCTTCTCGCTGACGACGGCCGGCTGTGGCTCGAGCTCACCCAGCTCGCCCAGCGTGTCCAGTCGGGCGACCAATCGACTCACGCCCAGCACCAAGACGCGGTCGCGTTCTCCGGCTGCATGCGCTCCCACGGTGTATCCAACTTCCCGGACCCGGACACTGGGGACTTCAAGTTTGCACTCGCCCTGAGCACCCCGAAATCGCCCGCGTTCCAATCCGCGTACGCAGCCCGCCGACACCTGTTGCCAAACAACCCCCAGCCGGGCCAGGAAGTACATAGTCCAGCGCAGATCGCCGCGATGCTCGCGTTCGTTCCCTGCCTGCGCGGCCACGGGTTCACGAGCTTCCCCGACCCGACCAGCACCGGCCAGCTGACTCACGAGATGGTCGCCAACGCCGCGATAAACCTGCATCAGCCGGCGGTGCTGCAGGCTGGCGACGCGTGCGTCGGCGTCGCCCACGGGTGCATCACTAGGGCCATGGTCGCCAGCTTCGTCGCGGGACATTAGACCGTGGCGCTTGATGACGTCGCCGGCCGGGGACCTCTCCGAAGCGAACCCGAGCTTCCTCGCTTACGCCGCCAACGAGTTGCGTGGCTCGGTCACCCTGCAGCTCGCGCTTGCGGAGGCCACGCTCGCTGACCCGAACGCAGACACGGCCGCCCTGCGGCGGATGGGCGAGGGCGTCGTCGCCGCCTGCGAGCGCCCGGAATGCTTACTCGAGGCGCTGCTCACCCTCGCCCGGAGCGAGCACGGGGAGCTGCGGCGGGAGCCAGTCAACCTCGCCGTGACTGCCGCCGAAGCCCTGCGAGCCCACGATCATCACGGACTCGCGAAGACGGCCGCGCTCGAGCCCGCCCGAACGATCGGCGACCCGCAGCTGATCGAGTGCCTCGTCGCGAACCTGGTCGCGAAAGCCATCCGCCACAACCGTCTATGACCGCGCCGCGAGGGTGATGGTCGTCGTGGCTTGACTGCCGTTGCGTTCGTAGCCGATCTTGACCTGGTCGCCGGCGCGTTTGGTTAGCGTCAGGGCCATGAGTTGGTCGGTGCTGGTGGCGGGGCTGCCGTCGATCGACTTGATGATGTCGCCGGTCTGGAGGCCTGCGCTTGCGGCTGGGCCTCCGGGAGTCACGGCCGCGACCCAAAGCCCCGCACCTTCTCCGTTGGTTGCGTTGGGGATCGTCTGGGCTTGAATCCCAATGAACGCGTGTGAGACCGTCCCGGTGTCGATTATCTCGTCCGCCACCTTGGTGGCCAGGTTGACCGGGATCGCGAACCCGAGTCCGATGCTTCCTCCACCGGCCTCGCCCGACGGCGAGGGGATCGTCGCGCCCGCGGTTGGCACGCCGACCAGCGCCCCGGAGCAGTCGACCAAGGCGCCGCCGCTGTTGCCCGGGTTGATCGCGGCATCGGTCTGCACGGCATCGACCAGCAGCGCAGACTGCGAGCCTTCGCCGGGAACGTGTACGGTCCGGCCGAGTGCGCTCACGATCCCGCTCGTGACGGTGCTCGACAGCCCTAGGGGCGCCCCGAGGGCCACCACCGGTTGGCCGATGCGCAGATCGGAGGAGTCCCCGATCGGGATGGTCCGCAAATCCGATACGCCATGGGCCTGGATCACGGCCAGGTCGGTGAGCGGATCGCGCCCGACGATCGACGCTTGCGCCGTGTTCCCGTTGTCGAATATGACCTCCAACTGCCCGCCGGCAACGGCCGGAAGGATTACGTGATTGTTGGTCAGGATGGAGCCGTTTGAGCGGATGACCTCGCCCGAGCCGACGCCGCTCCCCGTGGCGCCGCGCGCCATGATCGTCACCACCGTCGGCAATTGATCTTGCGCAACAGAGGTGACGTCACACGACGAGCCGGACGCTGCAGCGGCCGTCGTCGTCGTGGTCGTCGCGCTCGAGTTGTTATTCAACGAGTTCGCGATGAGTGCGCCCGCAACTCCTGCCGCGACCAGAATCACCGCGGCCAACGCCCATGACACAACACGGTGCTTGCGGGGGGACATCGTGGTATGGGCCGGTAGCGCCTGTCCTTTGACAGGTGGCTGACCAGGCTGCGGCAACGTCTACAGAAGTGCCAGCAGGATGCAACCTTACTCTTCGGGCGACCGGGGTTCAAAGGCGACCTCATCATCCCTACCCATTGCTATCGCCTCTCCGTCTCGACCGCAGCCAGGCCCCCGCCCGGTCAAGTAGGAGGAGGCGCTGTAACGCTGGGAGCTCGTCGGGGGTAGCAGCGGGTCAGGCCGGGTCGAGGCCGAACTGGGCCGCACAACCTCGTCAGCGGCTACCGTCGTTCACGTACTTCTGGCACGCCTTCTGCGCGCGCCGGAAGGCAGGCGACCGGAGAATGGGGCTGCCCAGCGGGAACTGGATGCCGTTGGGACCGGGGTCTGGGAAGGTCGGGAGGCCGTTGGCGCGCATGCACTGGGCGTACTGAAGGGCGAGGTTCGGTTCACCCGGGGGGTTGGTCACGGTCCCGCTCGGAGCGCCCGTCGACCCGCAGCCGGCCGGCACCGCCATGGCGATCCAGAGCGAACTCACGCGAGGCCCGCGAATCGCACTCATGGCCCGGCGTTGTACGACAAGGGCCGTGACAGGAGCGTAACTCTGTTATGCCGCTGTCACTGAAATTCGTGCGAGGGTGGGCCGCCGCCAGGCAACAGCTTCTTGCACGCGCTCAATGCCCGCTGGGAGCCCGGGGAGGACGGGTTGATGCCGCTGCCCGCGGTGATCTGGCCGCTGTCCGAGAGGTTCGGACGCCGTTTGCGCGCATGCACTTGGCGAACTGGAGGAAGGCACGGTTGATGCCGTCGCCCAGATGCGCGACCAATGTGGCCGGCAGTTGACCCGCGCCTGCTCGACCTATTCTTCGGCTCGATCTACCAATTGGACGCGATCCGGACGGCGCACCTGGACCCGCCGTGACCGAGTACGACGAGAGGAGTGGACATGGCAGCACCCGAGATTGGTTTCGATGCCGACATCAAGCCTCTGTTCCGAGAGAAGGATCGCGACTCGATGCGCAGGGCGTTCGATCTCTGGTCCTACGCCGATGTCCGGGCCCATGCTGACGCGATCGCCGAGCGGCTCAAGGATGGCTCCATGCCGTGCGACGGGCCGTGGCCTCCCGAGCGTGTCGAGTTGTTCGAACAGTGGGTGGACGAAGGCACGCCCCAGTAGGAACCTTAGATCAGTCCCCGTGACCTGATCGGGCCACCTCAGGAGGATCGGGCACGGTGGCCGCCGGGATCGTGGGTGTGGCTCGTTGGTTGCCGTGCCGCGAGGTGCGCTTCGGTGACCTCGGTGAGGAGTTCGAGCAGCGCTGAGGTTGCCGGGGAGCGGTGCATACCGGCCAGCGTCCCGGCGGCGATCGTACGCATTGGGGCGGAGGTCCCGAGATTGCGGATTGTCACGTCGGCCCGTAGGTTGGTGAGCGCGAGCTCGGGAACCACCGCGATTCCGGCACCGGCGGCGACCATGCCCTGCACGACGTTGAAGTCATCGCTGCGATAGGCGACGCTTGGATCGCCGGGGGTCCGCTTCGGGGCCCGGCGCGAGATAGACGCGGCCGTGACGGGTGGGGCTGCGGCCGAGCTCGATCCGCGCTTCCTCTGCGAGGTCATCGAGGCGCAGCCGCTTGCGGCGAGCAAGCCGATGCCCCGGGGGGAGCAGCGCATATCTCGGCTCGTCGAACAGGTGGTGCAGGTCGATGCCGTCGTAGAGGTCTCCGAAACCTTCGGGCTGGTCGCGCGCTCCGACGATCGCGAGCTCGAGCTCTCCTGCGCGGAGCATCGGGACGGACTCCTCCGGCTCGGCCTCGTACTGGTAGAAGAACGCGCGGGCGTACGCCGATCCGGACGGGTTCCAGCTGCTGCTAACTGTCGGATGAGCGCATGACCGAGCATGGGGCGGTGATCGGAAGCCGCCGATGAGGTAGTGGCGTGAGATGGTTACGAAGCGCGCGTGCGTTCGAACGAAGTCTTAAACGGGGACGAGGTCAGCGAACTGTTCGTGTCGTACTACCGAGAAGGCCAGGTGCCGAGCGGATACACGAAGGCGCATTCAGGTTTGGCACCGCGAGATCGTCCGAGCTAAACGTCAGTCAGAGGGGTGGACTCTGGATGCCTTCGAGCCAAGACGCGGCCTGCGAAAGCAGCACTCACGCCAGCGTGCCGACTGTCGCCGAGCTCGATCGCCGCGTCTTCGTTGACGCTCCCTCAACGCCCCAGCTCGTACTCGTCGAGGTCTTCATCCAAGGTCCCCTGGGCCTGGTACTGGCCGATGTGCACGTAGACGACTCTGCCGGCGCGATCGATGAAGATCGTCGTTGGCAGTCCCTCGATCTCGGCGATCGAGTTCAGGGCTGTTGTGCTGCCCTGATAGCTCGGGTAGCTGACAGGGTGCGCTGTAAGGAACGAGCGTGCATCGCCGGGCGAGTCGTCGGTGTCGACACCGAGGAACGCCACCTCCCGTCCGTACCGTGCCGATGCCGAGGCGAACAGCCCGAACTCTGTGCGACACGGCGAGCACCACGAGGCCCAGGCGTTTATCACGACCGGGTAGCCGCGCAACTCCCGCAGCCTGTCAGAGAGCGCCGACTCGTCGCCGAGCAGCTGTCCGGCCTGGCGATGAAGCGCGGCGAGGAGAGGCGGCGACCCGGCCAGCGACTGGGAGACCGAGCCCGAAGGCGCCTGCGTACGTGCGAGGGCGGCTCGAACTTGCCGGAGCAGAGCGTTCGTGCCGAGCCAGCCAGAGGTCGCAACGTCGTAGTACCAGAGCACCCGGCCGGCAGCCGATACGAGTACGTACCACGGCTCGTCTTGGACGCCATAGCCGTCCGCGACGCGGCCGCTGCGGTCGACGGCCACGGGGTACGAAAGCGGGCTGCGTAGCTCCTGGAGGAACTGGGGCAATGCGCTCATCGACGGCTCGACGCTGCCCTCGTCAACCGCGATCAGCTCCGGCAGCCGGCCGGCCCGCGCGACCGCCTGATAGCGCGCCAGCGCTTCCAGCGCCGAGCCCAGATCGGTCACCTCGGTATCCCAGGTGGCGAAGAACAGGAACAACCGAGGCCTTGGGCCCGGCCCGAGGGCGACGGCGCCGCCGCCGGCTCGGGGCAACACGGCGGCGGCGGCGGGGCTGATCGGCTGGATCTGGGCGTAGGAGAGTCTCGTGCGAACGCGGGGATGGCCGGGGATTAGGCTCGAGACCTCCTGGGCCAGGAGCTGGGCTTGCTGGCCGACGCTCGAATACGACATCTGCGTCAGATAGACCTTCGCCAGTCGGCCGGCCGGGTCGATGATGTAAAGCGCCGGCGTGTGGTCGATCTGCCCCCGCTCGATCGCCACGTCGATGTGGTAGGCCCTCCACACTCGCCTCAGTTGCGCAAGCGAGCCTGTCAGGAAGTGCCAGTCGTGCGTCATGCCGTGCACCTCGGAGTAGGACCGTACGTCTTTGATCGAGATCGCCGTCGGGTTAGCGTCGATCCCGAGCAGTTGGACCTGGGAGCCGGCGCCGCCCAGCAGGCCCTTGGCGCCGACCATCGCGGTGGTGGTCAACGGGCAGATCGTGGTGCACTGCGAGTCGTTGAAGGCCAGGATCACCACGCGGCCGCGGAACGAGTGCAGCGACACCGGCGCGCCGAACTGGTCTGTGAGGGTGAAGTCAGGCGCCGCGCCGGACAATGGAGTGCCCGGGTCGAGGCTGAGGGTAAATGCTGGGCTCCGGGACGCCGAGCGACCGCTCGAGTCGATGAGGAGGGTGGCGACCGCCGCGATGACGAGCAGGACGGCGAGCGCCGTCCACCGCCGGTGCTGCGATCGAGGCGCGGTCATGGTTTCGCAGCCGCCACTGAGGACGTGGGCATGACTAGACGGTCATGCTCCGCTCGCCGTCGGCCGGAGCGGCGGCGACTGCGTCCAGACGGGCCGTCATCGCCTCGTTCTCGGCGAGCCAGCGCTGCACCAGTACCGCGATCGAGATCGCGAAGGGCAGGTCGCCCGCGGCCCACATGATGCCGGCGCCAATCTGCTGATCGGCCCGGGCGGAGATGCCGCCGGGACGGTGGGCGAGCAGCGCGTAGGGACTGTAGAGCGGGTGCGGCGCGAAGGCCAGATATATCGATAGTCCGACGTTGGGCACGATGGCGCTGGCGACGTAAGCGATCCGGTGCGTGTAGGGGAGCGCCGATCGGGACGGTGCGCCACCGATGACCTGTGCCCAGAAGAGAACGCCGAAGACCAGGAAGCTGGTGTGCTCGAGCACGTGCACGTCGATGTTGCGCAGCGTTAGGTCGTACGGGCCCGGGAGGTGCCAGAACAGGAGGTTGACGTTGAACGCGATCCAGGCCCCGGCCGGGCGCGTGAGCAGCCCGGACAGCGCTCGCAGCGGGGCGAGGTAGGGTGAGCGAAGGACAGTCCGCGCCAGCGTGCGCCGCAGGCGCAGGGGCAGCGCGCGCCAGAGTGACATCCAGGGGTGGCCGAGGACGATCAGCGGGGCGGCAACCACGAGTAGCAGGAGGTGCTGGATCATGTGGGCCCAGAACAGCTGGTCGGCGAGCCCGTCGAGCGGGGACTGGAGCGCGATCAGGATCGTCAGCAGGCCGGCGTAGAAGGTCAGCGCGCGCGTCCGAGCGCGGCGGTCGCGCGGGCGTCCAGTCAACACCGCGGCGCGGCGCTCGCCAAGGGCGTGCAGCGCGAACGCCGCCAGCGTCAGGAGCGTCGGGAGGTCGTCGACCACGTCTGATCACTCCCGGGCGCGCCGCATGACCGTCGGCCGCCCCGGCTCAGGTGACCGCGAGCGACAGCACCAGCGTGACGACGGAAACGATCGCCGCGTACCACAGCCACCATCCGGCCACCTGAATGACGTACTCCTGCCCGCGGATCCGACGCTTGTACAAACGGCCCAGCACGAGCGCGCCGAGCACGAGCCCGGCGACCAGATGCCAGGCGTGGAACAGGGTGAACAGCGCGATCGCGCTGGCGTAGGCGTGCAGCGGCAAGGGCGCCGTGAGGCTGGCGAAGACCACGATGCTGCCGACGAGCCCAGCCAGCGTCAGGATCCAGCCGAGCGTCACCCCCGTGCGCGCATGTGTGTCCTCGCCTGACCGCGATCGCCGGTAGCCCCAGGTCCAGGCCACTGCGGCAGCCAGCGCGGCCAGGGTCACGAGCACGTTGCCGACGGTCGTCGGCGTCGACTCCGCGGACGGCTTGAACTGGTCCTGCGTGTTGAGCGCGTCGAGGTAGATGTAGGCGAGGCAGACCACCATCGCGAGCATCGACCAGGACAGGATCAGCAGGCCGGCGCCCCACCGTGCCCGTTCGGCCCGTTCGGCCATATCTGGGGGATGCCCGGGCGCGAACGCCGCGGTGTCGACCGCAGCTCCGGCGATTGCCGGGGCTCCCATCAGGCGTGGTCCGCCCATGCCGTAGTCGTAAGGGCCGGCGGACACGACCACGGGCTGCGGGAAGTTGACCACGGGCACCGGGCTGGGCAGCATCCACTCCAGCGTGCGGCCGCCCCACTCGTTCGCGTGCGCCGGGGCGCCGCGTAGCCACGAGATCAGGATGTTGTAGCCGAGCACGGCGACTGAGGCGATGATCAGGATCACGAACAGGCTCGCGATCAGGTTCGCGGTCCCGAACTTGGGGTCGACGAAGGCCTGCCAGCGCGGCTCGCCCTTGATTCCGGCGTAGAACAGCGGCAGGAAGATGCCGAGGAAACCGATCTCGAACAACCAGAAGTGCAGGATGGACAGCCGCCGGTCCAGCTCCCGGCCGGTCATCTTCGGGAACCAGTAATAGAAGCCGGCCAGGAAGCCAAACACGCTGCCGCCCACGAGCGTGAAATGGAAGTGCGCGACGGTGAACATGTCACCGTGGAAAATCGTGTCGGTGGGAACGTCGGCTAGGTAGAGGCCGGTGACGCCGCCGATCAGGAAGTTCACACCGAACGCGAGCGCGAACAGCATCGGCGGCTCAAGGCGGATCCGGCCCCGCCACAGGGTTCCCACCAACGCCAGGAAGATCAGGCCGGTCGGGATCGAGATGAGCTCGGTGTCGAGCATGATCGGCGTGTCCAGAGCCGTGTTCGCACCCGACCAGTACAGGTGATGCATCCACACCGTCAGGCTCAGGACGAAGATCCCGATCATGCTGCCGACGACGAGTTTGTAGCCGAACAGCGGCTTTCGCGCGAACACCGTGATCACCTCGCAGACTGCCCCCACGGCCGGCAGCAGGATCACGTACACCTCGGGATGGCCCATGAACCAGAACAGCTGCTCATAGACGAAATTGCTCCCGCCGAAGGCCGCCTGGTAGAACGAGGTGCCGAATAGACGGTCCAGCAGCGTCAACAGCACCGCGGCGGTGAAGGCCGGGAACACGACCAGCCCGAGCAGCGTCGAGAGCACGGTACTCCATACGAATACCGGCAGTCGCGTCAGAGTCAGTCCCGGCGCCCGCATCTTGAGCACGGTGACGAACATGTTCATCCCGCCGAAGGCGAGCGATAAGCCGAACACGATGATCGTGAAGCAGTAGGCATCCATGCCCAGCGCCGCCTGGTCGGCCAGCGGCGAGTAGCCCGTCCAGCCGGTCGGGAAACCTCCGAGGAGGACGCTCGAGAGAAGCACTGGGATGGCCGTGAACAGGGTCCAGAAGCTGAGCGCGTTCACGCGCGGGAAGGCCATGTCGTTGGCGCCGATCATGATCGGCACGAAGTAGTTGCCGAACGCCGCGGAGACCATGATGATCGTGGCCGCGATCATCACCAGCCCGTGCATGCCGACGATCGTGTTATAGGCCGCTGGGGCGAACACCTTGGCCCCCGAACGCGCCTGCTCGAGGCGGATCATCCACGACGCGAGCCCCCCGACCGCGAACAGCACCAGCACCGTGACCAGGTACTGGATCCCGACCACCTTGTGATCGGTGCAGAAGCGGAAATAGCGCCAGACGCCCTGGCCCTCGCCGGCCAGCTCGAGCTCCTCCTCGTGTGTGGGGTCCGGGCGGCCAAGTCCCCAGCGCACTGGATAGTTGGCGGCGCCGACGCCGATCATGAAAAACACGAACCAGGCGGCGTAACCGGCGACAACCGTGTCGTCGGGACGGCGAGGACCGGTGACCAGGGCATGGACGATCAGGGCCACGACGACGGCGCCGACGACGCCCAGCACCAGCCCCGACACGATGCTCGGCACCAGGGCGCGTCGTCTGCCGGAAGCGGGCTTGGGACCCTCGTGGCTGGTCGTGACTGCGCTCGTCATGTCGTCCCTCCCGCGGCCGCTCCGGTCCGGTCACCTCCGTTGGCAGCAACCCAGGCGGCGAAGGCCGACGCCGACACCACCCTGACCGGCGACCACATGTACGTGTGGTACAGGCCACAAAGCTCGACGCAGCGTGTCGTGAAGTTACCGAGCTTGGTCGGCGTCACGATCGGCGCGGTCGCCCACGTGCCCGGGTTGGCGTCCATCGCGACGCCGAGGCCGTTGACGACGAATCCGTGCAACACATCATCGGAGGTGACGCGGAACTCCACCGGACGTTTCACGGGCAGTTCGAGCACGTTGCTCGTCACCCCGAGCGAAGGGTAGGAGTAGGTCCACAGCCATTGCTGGCCGGTGACGTTCACGACCAAGGGGTTGGCGGGTGGGTCAGTCGTCTGCTTGTAGAACCCGAACATTCCCCAGCCAACCAGAAAGATGGCCAGGGAACCGGTGATCGCAAGCCAGGCGATCTGTTGGCTCGGCCTTGCCTGCAGCGGCGCCCCGTCCTTGAGTTCCTCGACGCGGGTGCCAGCGGGTGCTGACTCGCGGAAGACGACCACGCTGTAGCCGATGAACAGCCATACGAACACACCGACCGGTATCGCCAGCACGGTGAATAGCAGGTCGGTGAGGTTCGCGAACCCGGCTACCGAGGTTGCGCTGTCGGGAGCGATGAGGGGGTTGAGCAGCAACGCAATTGCGATGCAGATGACCGACAGGATCACCCAGAGCCTTAGGATCCTTCGGACGTGGCGAGGCTCGTCCTGCCCGTCTGCGGCGCTGGCCTCGACGTCTGGCGGCGCGCCGCTGCTCATGTCACTGTCACCGTGCCGGCCATGTAGCCGGTCGTGGCCATCGGCCCGCCGAACCCATCCTGCCCGCCGATCCCGTCGCCGGCGAGACCGGTGCCGCAGGGAACGTAGCAGTGCCACACATACACACCTGGGCCTCCGGTCCTAAAACGGAACACGATCACGTTTGGCCTCGGGTACTGCTCGCCGGCGATCGTCACGGCGTTTGGAGCGCTGCTGGACACGCCGAGCAATGGCACGTTCACGAACAAGAACGACTCGTGCGTGTCGGGCGGAGTCTGGATCGTGAAGGTGTGGCCAGGCGCGTCGGGGCTGACCTGCCGCATCGGCCGGCCATTGACGTACATCACGCCGCCGACCGTTCCGCGCACCTCGTCGAAGAACGGATTGTGCAGCGCCGTTGAGGTGTCGTACTGTTTGATCGTCACGGTCACCGTGCTGTACGCAGGGACTTTGATGGTCGTGCTCGGGCAATAGGTGACCCACGTCGAGTGCGGGCCGCCACCTGGGGCGCCCGAGGTACTCCCATGACACGGCGTGCTGTCGGGAAACACGGACAGCGCAACGCTGGCCCCGGTGGTCGCGTGTTGGGCCGGCGGCTCGTACCCCAGACCCGCGCTCGAGCGGACCGCGAGCACAACTCCCGCGAACAGCGCCGCGGCGACGACCAACGCGGCGATCACGCCAAGCAAGTGATGGCTATTGCCCTCCTCCATCGACGACGCACGCTACGTTGACGCCAAAGCACCATGCATCCGCCCCGGCTGCGGATCTCCGTACGTAGTTACCCGAAACGGGGCGGCGATCGTCGACCAGCCGCGATGCGCGTGGATTCGGCGGAAGGGTCAGTAGTTTTCCTGCTCATATAAGCGGATAAGCCCGGTCGTGTAGCTTTGCGCTGCGCCGTACCGTCACCCCGTTCAAGAGGCATCGAGGAGTCCGGGTGAATGAGGTGTCGTGGTTTCTGCGGTGCGCCATGTGTCGCGATCGCATCGGCGTGTACGAGCCGATCTGGCTCGAGCTTCCTGACGGCAACGTGCACCGCTCCTCCTACTTGAACCTCGGGGACCACCCCGGGTATGACGAATCGCAGCTGTGGCACCTGGACTGCCTCATCCCGCGACCACCTACGCTCCCGGCTGAGCGGTAGCCGGCCCGTTCCGAACCTCCGCGCGGAGCGTTGCCTGGCGGCGCGCTCGCGACGTGACGAGCTTGCTCACAGCGCGGCGGCGCGCCCTGGGCAGACGACCCTCGGCTCGTCCGTAGTTAACCCCGTCGCGAGGTCGGGAAGCCGCGGTTGTCGGCACGGTGCGTAGGGGTGGATCGTCCAGAGGTTATGGCCGCGTCTGGTCCGTCTCCGGACCCCCACCGTGTCGTCATCGCGGGCGGCGGCTTCGCTGCCCTAGAGGCAGTGCTGGCGCTACGGGCGCTCGCCGGGTCCGCGGTGCGGATCTCGCTGGTCTCGCCGGATCGGGTGTTTGCCTACCGCCCTGCCGCGACGCTAGTCGCGTTCTCCGACAGCAGTCCCCGCGAATTTGACCTGGCCGCGATCGCCGCCGAGCTTGGGGTGAGGCACTACCGCACGCGGGTCGAGAGCGTCGCCGGCGCGCGCAGGCAGGTCCTCCTGGCGTCAGGCGGTCGTCTCACTTACGACACGGTGGTGTTGGCCACGGGCGTGCGCGGCACCCTCGGTGTCCCCGGTGCGCTGACGTTCCGCGACCACCGCGACCTGCCCCGCTTCCGCGATGTGCTTCGAGAACTTGACGGGGACAGGCTAGACTCGCTCGTGTTCGCCGTCCCCTCCGGGGTCGCGTGGCCGCTGCCTCTGTACGAGCTGGCCATGCTGTCCGCGGCACGTGCCCGTCACCAGGCGAGACAAACGCAGATCACGCTGGTCAGTCCGGAGCCGCGGCCCTTGGCCGCCTTCGGTGCCGAAGCCTCCGAGCTGGTGGCAGCCGAGCTGTCTGCGCGCGGTGTACGGTTCCTGGGCCTTTCCACCCCCGGGCGTCTCTGCGGCGGCGGCGCCCTCAGCATCCAATCGGGCGCCCCCATCAAAGCCGACCGCCTGGTCGCCGTGCCCCGGCTACGAGGGGCGAGCATCGCCGGCGTCCCCGCCAACCGGTGGGGGTTTGTCGCCACCGACGCGGTCGGGCAGGTCGAAGGAATCGACGGTGTGTACGCCGCCGGCGACGTGACGGCCTACCCGATCAAGCACGGCGGGCTCGCCACCCAGCAGGCCGACCGGATTGCGCACACGATCGCTGCCGGCCTCGGGCTGACACCGCACGAGCTGAAGGTCAGGCCAACGCTCGAGGTCAGGCTAATCGGCGGTGAGCGCCCGCTGCACTTACGAATCGAGCTGGACGAGTTCGCCCAACCAACCGCCGCCACGCTAGCTCCCACTCGCAGCGACCGTCAGGCAAGCTGGACCAAGGTATTCGGGCGCTACCTCACGCCATACCTCGAAACGCAGCCACCTTCCATCGTTAGCCGCTGATCGCGGATGCGGTCGCGGACGGCTCAACCAGCCGGCCTGCCGCAGTGCTCGCCCGCGGCGCGCGACGGGTCGGCAACCAGGCAATGAGTCCGCCGAGGCAGGGCACCCAGATCGAGATCGCGTGGTAGACGAGCACAGCTCCGACCGAGGCGGCAGGGGAGAACCCGTACAGCACCAGAGCGCCAGCAAGCCCGGAGTCGAGTACCCCGAGTCCGGCCGGCATCGGGATCATCGTGGCTAAGTAGCCGACGAAGTACGCCAATGCCAGCGCCAGCACGCCCAGTGGATGGCCGGTCGCGCGGCACGCGGCCCAAAGTGCACCCATGTCGAGACAGAGGAATCCAGCTGCCCCGAGCAGACGCCAATGCGGCGCGAACAACGAGTCTCGGGCGCCTTCTAACGACTTCACAAGCGCACGCACGACCTTCGGGGCCGGGGTCCGGAGGCGAGCGCCGACCAGCATCGCAAGCGTTGCCGAGCCGAGCACAAACACGGAGACCAACACGGGGATCCCAGCGTGCTCGAGGTCGTGTGGGCCGCGACCGAGACCGAGCAGGAGCAACACCCCGACGACTCCGTTGACGGCGAATCCGAACAGAGTCAAGAAACACAGCAGCGCGCCGCAGCGCTCCACGAGACCACGCGCGCCCGTGTGGTGGTGACGCAGGAGCAGCCCAGTGGCCGCCGCAGATGAAAAGTTCCCACCCGGAAGGATCGCGCCGGCACCCATCGCAATCCAAGCCACCCGTCGGCTCACAGGTCGAGGAGCCTCGGGAAAGAAACGGCGGAACACCACCACGTAGCTCAGACACGACGCGAGTTCCAAACCAACGGCCGCCGCCAGCCACGGGGGACTCAGATGAGCGACCGTCTCGATCACCTGCCCCGGGGGCGCGACCCACACAAGAGCACCGATCGACAGCGCGCCGATAGCCACCATCCCAAGTCCGCGGGCAGCTCGCCCGGTCCCCACTCGCGGCTTGACACGAGTGCTCAGATCGCCGTTCACGCCGCGCAGTTTGATCGATCAGGCATTGAGTCTGCGTCAGCCCTCGCCCTGGCGGCAGCAAGCCGGGTCTCGCGAGGTCCTCCTCTTCGTCGCCGGCAGGGAGTCCCGCCGGCCGCTTTGCCTCGGCCAGCGGGTCCGGTGCCGCCTACTGACGCGAAGCAGTCATCGCATCGTAGTCTGTCGCGCGGGGGTGCCAGGGCGCGCCGCGATGTCGGGCACCGCCTGAACCAGAACAGCGGCCAGTGTTTGACCACCGACGGCGTCCCGGGCGATCAAGTGACGCAAATGCCGTGCATTTCAAGCCTCCAACAGGAGTGGCTCACCAGGTTCAACACGTCTGGGAGTCCGTACACAATCGAGAGTGCGTACAGCGGGCTCTACCTTGACGTTTATGGCGATAGCCCGTGGCCCGGTGCCTCGATCGACACCTGGTACTACAACGGTAACAACAACCAGAAGTTCGCATCTCCGTTTTGAGCGAGCTTGTCCGGGAGCCTTTGGACCAACGAGCCCTGGGCGGTCCCGAATCGGAAGTGTCGGCCGCGAGCCGGCACTTCCGATTGCCGCGCGTAGTTGCGGCATCTGCGCCGGCTCCTGGGTCCGGCAAATCGGGTCTCGACCGTCTGGATCGTGTCGGTTCGGTCACGCTTCTGTGGCGGCGCATGCGACTCGAGCCGGAACGAACTCGAGGCAACGCCTCGACGGCGTGGGTTCGCGCAGCGACCATCCGCTGCGAGTGGCCTGGAGGCAGTTGGGCTGCTGGAGGAGGAGAACCACCGCGCCGCATAAATCCGGGTCCAGCGCGATTTGTTGTGGCCAGCTCACAAGGACAGGACAGGCGACGTGAAGCCTGGACGTGAAACAGTGAAATACTCACGTTTCCCGACCAGCCTGCGTCGAATCGCGCGCAGCGCCGCGGTGGCGCAGCGGGCGGTTGTGCGTGTCATGCGGCAGGGGCGATGGCGATGGTGCGGTTGGTGCCGCCGGGGGTGTCGTTGCCGGTTCGCGGGGCGCCGGCGGCGCTCAGCCTGAACCGTAGAATTCCGGCCGTGCCGTTCACGCTCAGGAACCTCAGAGAGGATCTGGCGGACGTCGGGTCCAACTTCGACGGCGCGCCGGACCTGGAGTTCCGTCTCGCAACCAAGGCGCTCGAGCTCAAGCAGTCCGGCCTCAGCTATCAGCGCATTCCGGCCGGCTATCGCTTCCCGTACGGCCACACGCATAAGGAGCAGGAGGAGATGTTCGTGGTTGTGGGCGGGAGCGGGCGGATGAAGCTCGACGACGAGATCGTCGAGGTGAAGAAGTGGGACGCGGTCCGCGTTCCGCCCGGTACGTGGCGAGGGTACGAGGCTGGGCCTGAAGGTCTCGAGATCCTCGTGTTCGGTGCGCCTAATCTTGGCGAGAACCCGCGGGAAGACGTGGAGGGTCAGCGGGACTGGTGGGCTCACTGACCACAGCGTGATGGAACAACGGCCAGCGGTTACTTTGGGGTAACAGCCTGCTACGGCGACGTTGGGTGCGTCAAACGAATCGGGTCCGAACCAGCGCTGTGCCACCTGGCGACGGAGCACCGCACCTCGCCGACGCGGTCCCGTGACCCGTGCGGCCCCCAAACGGCAGCGTGTCCCCCGCGATCCAGCCTGCGCGTGGTGGCTCCCTTTCCCAGCCAAGCGGGCGTGTCAGCGGCTGCGCGCACGTCATCGCTCATGGTCGATGGCGACGAGGTCGTCCCCGGGTTGCGTCTGACGCTGGGGCCGGGCGTCCGACGACTGCGTAGGGTGCTCGTTCGACCCGCGGAGGCGCCCAGGCTCCGCTGTCGACCGAGGGCTCGGGCCGGTACGTGCCAATCGTCATCTCGAAGGCGCTCGAAGTGCGGAGAGCCAGTTCGACTCGTGCCCGGCATCCCCAGACCTGATTGGCTACAGCAATCACACGGTCGACCGGGCCGCCGGTGGCACCGACCAGACCGAGGCCGGCCCCAGCATCGGGCCAAACAAACCAGCGAGAGTCCGCCATGACACCTCTGACCCCTCACACGAACGATCTGACGACTGTGTATGTCGTCGCCGGCGGCAACCACGTCACGATCGCGCTCGATCACACGCAGAGTGGCGGGCTGCTCGACGTGATCGAGGTCCGCGGGGGTCCGGGCGGCGGGCCGCCACCGCACCGGCACGCGTTCGCGGAGTGGTTCCGCGTGCTGGAGGGTGAGCTCACCTTCACCGAGGAGCGCGGGGGTGTCATCCGAGCGACCCACACACTGCGTTCGGGCGGCTCGGTGTTCGTCGCCCCGTGGACCTACCACGGCACCCTCAATCTTTCGAACGGTCCCTGCCGCTTCGAGGTCATCGGCCAGCCGGGGATGATGTCTGGCTACTTCGCCGAGGCCGGCGTGCTCGTGCCCGACGTCAGCGCCAAGCCGGACCGCGTTCCGCCCGGGCCGGCCGAGCTGCGCGACATATCCGCGCGCTGGGGCATCGAGTTCTGGACCGGGCCAATCGATCCGGGCCCGCTGCCTGCGAGCGGGTCTCCCGCCTGAGGCCAGTGCGACTCGGGCTGCACGCGCTCGGCATCGGCACCGGCGCCCGCCGCGAGGTGATCGACGCCGTCGCGGTCGCGGCCGAGGCTGCCGGGTTCCGCACCCTCTGGGTCGGCGAGCACGTAGTTATGGTCGATCGGAGCGCTTCGCGCTACCCGTACGCACCGGATGGCCGAATCGCCGTGCCGGCCGATACCGACTGGCTGGATCCCATGATCGCTCTCAGCTTTGCCGCGGCCGCGACACGCACGATCCGCCTGGCCACCGGGGTGCTGCTAGTACCCGAGCACAACCCGGTCAGGCTCGCCAAGCAGGCGGCCAGCCTCGACCGCCTCTCCGGCGGTCGGCTCGCGCTCGGGATCGGCGTGGGCTGGTCGCAGGAGGAGTTCGCCGCGCTCGGGATCCCGTTCGAGCGGCGAGGCGCCCGGACCGACGAGTACGTCGCGGCGATGAAGACCGTCTGGCGCGATGACCCGGCCTGCTTCAGCGGTGAGTTCGTCAAATTCGCCGGCATCCGGGTCAACCCCAAGCCCGTGCGCGATGGGCATATTCCGATCATCGTGGGCGGCAACAGTGACGCTGCGCTCCGGCGCGCCGCCCGGACCGGGGACGGTTGGTACGGCTTCAATCTCCCCGACCTCGCCCACGCACGCGAGCGAATCACACGGCTGCGCAGCCTCTGCGAGACCGCGGGTCGCGATTCGTCGGAACTCGATATCGCGGTCGCGCTCGCTTACCCCCCGCGCCCCGAGGATCACGAAGAGCTGACGCGGCTCGGCGTCGACGAACTCGTGCTCGTCGCCGGGCCGCCCGCGGACCCAGCCGAAGCCGCCAGATGGGTGAGCGAGCTGCAGGTGCGTTCCGTCTAGCGACACCTCGCCCGGTCGGCGAGCAAAGCGGCCCCGCGGGCGCCGCGACCGCCACAGGCGTCACCCAACAATGCGGTGGGACCACCGCGACTCCTCGCCACGGGACGCGGTCGCGCAGGGGGAGCCCACCGGGACGAGGGCAACGGCGGCCGAGGAGGCGCACGGTTTGGTGCGGTTGGGAACCCCGCCGCGCCGGCGCTTGCTTGGCAATTGCCGCTACTCTGGCGGCGATGAGCAGATCGGGGTCTGGACTGCGTGCTCGCCTTGTGGCCCGCGCGCGCGGGGTGCCGACGGAGCGCCACTGGGAGCGGTCCGTCCTGCTCGAGCCGCGTTACGCGCCACGAGTTCCGGAGCTGGTCAGCGACGCGGGTGGACTGGCGTTTCATCCAGGCGCTCTGGACGGCCCATTGGAGCCGCTGGACCCGAGAGACCCTGCCGTCGAAATGCTGGCGGCGTGGCTGGGAGGCCGCGCCGGATCGAGTCCGCTGCGAAAGAGCCGGCAACAGTTCGAGCCGCCGTCGTCATCCGCTTTGGAAGGGTGGCGGCTGATCGCGCGGACCGGGGTGGAAGCTCTGTTCGGACTCGGGATGCCGCCGGACCTGGTGATGGTCGCGGTACAGAAGGATGCCCGCCGCGGCACCTGGTCGCGCGCTGATAAGACGGCGGGGCGACCGCTGCGCGTAACCCGCGATGGGATCCGCGCCTCTTCCTGGCGACTGGACCCCACCTACGAGCTGCGGGCAGATGACACGGTCCTGCGCATACTGGTGACCGAGCAGACGTACGCGGGTGGCAAACGCGCCGACGGCCGGCTGCTTGACCCGGACCTCTACGAAGACGAGCACGAGCTGATCCTGACCACATTCGTCACGCCGCTCGAGGGCTTCGTAATGCGCGCACCGAACCCCGAGACGCCACTTCGGGTCGCGCTTTCGCAACCCGTCGGTAGCCGGGAGCTGATCGACGGCGCGGTGTACGAGCACCCGCGATAGCTCACCACAGACGCTCAAAAATCGCTGCATGCGCTTCCAAGCAGCCGGCCGGTTAGGATTTGGCCGCGACTGGCCGGCGGGGATCTCCGACGACCGGGCGAGCCGAGCCGACCACGCCCGCAGGCAGACGAGCCGCTGGCCGGGTTAGGCCAGCTAAAGCGCTTCTCGCTTGCCTGGAAACCCGTCGCATGAATGATGGTCGTTGTGGTCGGCGCACAATGTCGCGACTCGCTGCGGTTGACCCGCACGCTTGAACCACGCGAACTTTGGCGATTTACCCCCCGTATTTGTCAGTTGGATCGCCAAAGTTCGGAGGGCGCCTCCGTGACGCTCCCGGTGCGTTTGTGACCTCGAGACAACGAATCGCCCACTCGCCGGGTTTATGCGACAGCGGCCCGGGCCGGCGCTCCGGCCACCTCTGAGGAGGAAAGCCGGGCGTATTTCAGTCGGCCTCCACGGAAAGCGGCGGGGCCCGTCAGCGGCGTCCCCGATGTATCACGACAGCTCGTGGCTGCTCCTGGTGTGTATCCGCTCCTTTTCGGGATCACCCGGACAGCGGCCGTCACTGTCGTAAGTTCCGCGCTACGGGTGTCGAGGGCCACATCGCATTGCCCGAGGCCCTCTTCCTCTAGGCAAAACGCAACTGAAGGGACAACGCCAGTGCGACGACTCGTCGTTCTCACCACAATGTTCGCGCTAGCAAAGCCTTTGAGGTTCATGGCGCGATCAACGGCAAGACGATCACGGGCTGGGTCAGTGACACCAAAACGTGGACGGATAACGGGGACTTCAGCGGCACCTGCAGCAGCGGCACGGTGCATTTCACGGCAAAGAAGGTTTCGGGGTCCGCAAGCTTCCCGAGGCCTGGCAGGTGATAGTGCTGATCTAAGCGCCGGGGGCAGCTGAGCGTCCCCGACCGGGTCGCGCGGCTGGCCGATGGGCATATCGACTTCGCCGATCACAGCCTGGCCTGAGGGCCGCCTTCGCCGGCATCGCGACCATCCAGGAGCCAACACTAGACCGACCTGGCGCGTCGAGCGGCTGCGCCGGCGATGCTCCTTTCCATTCAAAGCGGCGCCGTTCCCTCCATGCGGTGATCCCGGGGCTAGGTGAGCGCCGCGACTCGGCGTGCATCGGGGGTAGCGGGACCATTGCCACGCGATCTGGACAGCTGCAGGTGGTCGGGCTCGCGCTCCTTGAGCGGGTTCACTCGACGCGGGATCTGGTTCCATGCGGGAATGGAGGTCGTCGAGTTCGGGATGCTGACCGAGGAGCGAAGGCGTTCGCTTGAGGGCGATGAACGCGATCCGTTCGAGCTGCGGGCATCGGGCTGCATTTCCGGCCGAAGGAACACCACCTGGGCCTACAGGACGAGTCGAGCCGGCTCGCGGCGTCAACGGGGATGGTCGAGGTCGATGTTGAGGTCGACGGCGAGCGCTTTCCGGTGGTTGGCCTGGGTGGAGTGATCGTCAGTGCGCCATACCGCGGCCGCGGTCTGGCCCGTAGAGTCGTGGAGGCAGTGCTCGTGAAGGCGCGGCGGCTTGGACCGCGATTCGCGGTCATGTTCTGTCACGAGAATCGAGCGGGTCTGTATCGGAGGCTCGGCTTCGTCGAGATACTTGAAACGCCCTGGTCCAGCGTCCCATCTTCGTTCGCGACTTCGAAGGTGTTATCGGTGATCGGGACGACCACGTAGTCGTATTCGTGGCGGTGGTGACCGATCGCATCGCCGTCCAAGAAGCTCCAGGTGGTGACGCGAACCCGTGCGTTGTCGGCGTTGACGTCTGCGTGGGCGGGCACAGTGGGCTTTCCTCCGGCTCGGGTTGGATGTCGGCGATGTGTGTCGCTTATGTGTGCCGCTGCTGCCGCTAGACGACCGAGTTCAGGATCTCGGCGTGCTCGGACTCCGGCGGGTATGCGTACACGTATACGAGGAGATCTCGGCTCCCCTCGTTGACGGTCTGCGGTGGAGTCCTCGCAGCTACGTGGATGAGGCCACCGCTCTGCACCTCAACTCGTTCAGGTGGCTCGCCCAAGTACATGCTCAGCGTCCCTTGCAGGGCAACGAACGTCTCCTCCGCCGCTGCTGCTCGTGCGGTCGGGTGATCCATACCAGGTCGCTTGGAACCACTGCTCTGAATGGCATCGCGGAACCGTACCGGGCGGTCAGTCTTCCGATGCAGCGACGGTGAGCCTGATCGTCTGCGCCACTGCGGCTGGATCATCGAAGAACGGGACATGTCCGGTGCCGAGCGTCACGTGCCGCGCCCAGGGCAGGCGCTCCCGCGCCCGTGGTGCCTGGCGCGAGTAGATCAGCAGGCGATCGTGCCTTCCCCAGGCGATGGTTACCGGCGTGGCGCGGAGCTCGTCGCCACCGGTGAAGTCGTAGTGCTCGAAGGCGGCGAGCGTCTCGGCAAATGCCGGCGCTGCCCACGCATCGTCCAGCGTCGACATAGCCTCGTCCGGAGGCACCCGGGTGGGCCAGCCGAAAGTCTGCTTGAACAGAACGACGCGCCCCGTGCGGGTCGCGGCGAGCGCGCGAATCGCCGGTTGCAGCGGCCTCGGCACGGTTCTCAGGAGGTCCAACGAGCGCTGGGCCAAGCGGCGCTCGCCCGGCGTCCAGAACCCGGCCGGCGAGAATGCGGTGACCGCGCGTACGGCTCGCCGCCGTGCGAGTTCGAGTGCGATCGCGCCGCCCATCGAGTTGCCGGCGACAAATGGACGTGGCACCCCGAGCTCGGCGAAGAAACCGACGAACGCTTGGGCATAGGCGTCGACCGTGGGTTCGACGCCGGCGGGCAGCGGCGCCGAGCGGCCGAAGCCGGGTGAATCGCATGCGATCACGTCGAAGCTCGGGAGGAGCTCTGCGATCACGGGCTGCCACGCCTGCCAGTGGTGGCCGATGCCGTGCAGGAGCACGAGCGGTGGCCCGCCGCCGGCCCGGTGATAGTTGATCGTCATGCGGTCACGCGACCGTCACGCGGACAGACGCCCGCGGATCAGGTCGGCCGCCTTCTCGGCGATCATCATCGTCGGGGCGTTGGTGTTGCCTCCCGGAATGATCGGCATGATCGAGGCGTCGGCCACACGCAGGCCGTCGATCCCGTGGACGCGGAGGTGCGAGTCGACGACGGCGGCCTCGTCGGTGTCGCTCATCCGGCATGTACCCACCGGGTGATAGATCAGCATGAGGCGACGGCGCAGGTCGGCGGCGAGGTCTTCCTCGTCGATCGCCTCGGGTCCAGGCTTGAGCTCCTTGACGATGGTCTCATTAAGCGGGCTGTGGCTGGCGATCTCGCGCGCTAAGCGCATGCCGGCGATCAGCGAGGCGACGTCGTCTGGCGGCGCGAGGCTGTTCGTGATGATCCTTGGCTTGTCGGCAGGGTCCGTGGAGCGAAGCCATACCTGACCGCGTGCCTGCGGGGACACGAGTACGGGTCCGATCGCGATGCAGTGACCGTCGTACTCCTCCGCGCCGTGATCGTCGAAGTAGGCCGCTCCCATGTGGAACTGAATGTCGGCCGCAGGCAGCCCCGCGCGGGTACGAACGAACGCGACGACCTCGGCCACGGTCGAGCTCAGCGGTCCGGTGCGGCGCAGGATCCATTCGGCCACCCGCTTCGGCTTATCGGCTCCATACAGAGTTCGCTGATCGGTGACCTCCCAGAGGATGGTCACGAACGGGTGGTCCTGGAGGTTGCGTCCTACGCCCGGAAGATCGTGGCGAACCGGCACGCCAACCTGCTTCAGCTCGTCTGCCGGCCCGATTCCGGACAGCAACAGCAACTGGGGGGAGCCGATCGCGCCGGTGCAAAGCACCACCTGACGTTCGGCGCGTACGAGTTCGTCGCCATCGCGGCCCCGCCGAACGCGTACGCCGACGGCGCGCTCGCCCTCGAGCTCCACTCCGAGCACCTTGGCCTTGGTACGCACGTCGCGGTTGGGCCGGCGCAACACGGGCCGCAGGAACGCATCGGCGCTGCTCCAACGGCGTCCGTCGCGCTGGGTCACCTGGAACATCGAGGCGCCGTCCTGCTCGCGGCCGTTGTAGTCCGCGATGCGCGGGATGCCCGCTGTCGCGCACGCCTCGAGGAAGGCCCTGTCGATCGGCCGCGGTGAGCGCTGCTCCCGGACCAGCAGCTCGCCGCCGGTGCCGTGGAACTCCGACGCGCCGCGGACATTGTCCTCGGACCTCTTGAAGTATGGGAGAACGTCGGCGTAAGCCCATCCGGGCGCGCCCTGCGCCGCCCAACCGTCGTAGTCGAGCGGTCGCCCGCGGACATACAGCATCGCGTTCATTGAACTCGAGCCCCCGAGCGACTTACCGCGCGGTACGTACAGCGACCGGTTATCGACGTGTGGCTCAGGCTCGGTCGCGAAGTCCCAGTCAAGCTTGGTGTGGAACTGGTTGGGGAACGCGGCGGGGATCTTGATGTTCGGCGAACGGTCCTTGCCCCCGGCCTCGAGCAACAGGACGCGGGTGGTCGGATCCGCGGACAGGCGATTGGCCAGAACGCACCCGGCCGAGCCGGCCCCGACAATCACGTAGTCGTACACGTTAGGCCGCGACCCCTGCCGGCTGCTCGACGAAGCGGTACTCGGCCGGCTCGATGGTACGCGTGCGCTGCATGTACTCCCGCATGTAGCCGGGCCAGTTGGTCACAATCCGGCCGGTGTCGTCGCGGTACCACGAGTCGCACCGCGTCCAGGCCGTGCCCGCGAAGCGCGCTTGGAGCTCGCGGTCGCTGGCCGCCTCAAGCTCCGGGCGCACCTCGATCGCGCCGCCACCACGCCGCTCGACCAGTTGGAGCGCTTGCCGTATATATGACGCTTGGGCCTCGTGGTAGAAGATGATCGAGCCGCCGGACGTGTTCGTGTTCGGCCCGTACATGATGAACATCGACGGGAAGCCCGGCACCGTCATCCCCAGGTGGGCGTGGGCGCCGCCGGCCCACACCTCGCGCAGATCCGTACCGGCGGTGCCGGTGATCTGCATCGGGAACATGAACTCCGTGGCCTTGAAGCCGGTACCCCAGATCACACAGTCCATCTCGTGAAGCCGTCCGTCCGCGGTGACGATGCCGGCGGGTGTCATATGGCTAACCGAGTCCGTCACCAGTTCCACGTCGGGGCGTGCGAGCGTCGGAAGGAAGTGCGAGCTGAACAGAACGCGCTTGCAGCCAAAGGTGTAATGCGGCCACGCCTTGCCACGCAGGTCGCGATCGCGCAGCTGCCAGCGCATGAAGAGCGCCGACCGCAGGTGAAGCAGTCGGCCGACCGTGCGCGGATGGCGTATCGCCAGGGTGAGCGACTCGCAATACTGGAACATGAACCTTCGCCGAAACGCTTGCACCCCGGGCACATATTGGACGAGCGCCTTGAACGCCCACGGATAGGGCCTGTTCTTGCGCGGCAGGAACCAGTTGCCCGTTCGCTGGAACACCGTGAGTCTCTGCGCCTTGTCCGCGATCTCGGGCACGAACTGCACGGCGCTGGCGCCGGTGCCGACCACCCCGACCCGTTTGCCGGCCAGATCGTAATCGTGATCCCACCGGGCAGAGTGGAAGCTGTGCCCTGCAAACGTCTCGCCGCCCTCGATGTGCGGGATCGACGGTTTGTGGAGCTGGCCGGTGGCGATCACGATCGCGTCCGACTCGTAGACGTCTCCGCGCTCGGTCGTGACGCTCCATCGACACCCCGAATCGTCCCAGCGACACGCCACCACGGCGCTATTGGTCACGACCAGCCGGTCAACTCCAAGGTCTTGGGCGACCTCATGCACGTAATCGAAAATCTCGCGCTGAGGCGAACACAGCCGCGACCAGTCGCGTCGCTGCGCGTAGGAAAAGGAATAGAGGTGGCTCGGTACGTCGCAAGCAGCCCCGGGGTAGCTGTTGTGGAACCACGTGCCGCCGAAATCAGGCGCCTTCTCGAGTATCGTCACGTCGGTGATGCCGTGCCGCGCCAGCTCGACCGCGGCCGCGATCCCGCCGAATCCTGCCCCGATGATGATCACTCTCATGAGCTGGGTAGACGATAACTGGCGTGCAAGGGGGTAGGAGCCTGAACGCGGGACCGGCGGTTCTGTGGGAACTGTTTGAGTTTGGCGGGGACGTCAGCGTGCGCCCGGGCAAGCAGCAATGTCCGGATGCCCGTACTGTCCTTGGGCAACGACACTAGCCGCGGGAAGCGACCCATTCGTGGCGTAGCCGCGCCCGTTCGCGGTCAGCCGTGGCGGCCTCGCGGTCTGCGCGTGCGAGCTCGCGTTCACGGCAAGCCAGCTCTGGGTTGCCGAGAGCATCGAAGAACTCCGCGGCCCGATCATGCACCGCCGCCGCGGAGTCATGGACCCCCGCGGCGCGTAGGAACGCGGCTTCGACGCGAGGCATGCACGGAGACTACGCCGGTTTACCGACTTCTCCATCCGGAGGAGTCCCATCAATGCTTGACGGTTTTCTACGTGGGACGTGGTCTAGTCTTGGGCGTGGCACGCGCTGGATGTAGCGAACGGATTTGCTTGGCCTCGGCGTGCAGCGCCCGGGTCTGGGCTGTGGGCTGAGTGATCTGCCGGTAGAGCAATAGCCGCTCGCCAACGCTGTGGGTGACGCTCGGCGGCTGCGTGATGGCTTTGATCATCCGTTCGGCCGTCCGGGTCAGGAGCCATGAACCGTCCTCGCGACGCCGGAGCCCCGCTTCCCCTTCAAGGCGGCGGACAGCGATGCTGACGGTGGGGCGGCGCGCGCCGATGAGCAGGCCGAGGATCTCGTGGTTGAGCGGCAACGGGAGCACGATGCCCTCGGGCGTGACGTAGCCCCAGCGGTCTGCCAGGTGCGAGAGCATCAGAAGCAGCCGTTGCTCGGTGTTCGGTAGATGAGCGATTAGCCCCTGGAGGGCTAGGCCGTCCCGCTGCGCCTCCAGTCGACGGTGCAGCGCGGTCAGAAGAGTCGGCCAGCGTGCGGCGGCGCGGACGAATGGCTGGCCCAGAACGAGCAGGAGGAGGTCGCTCACCGCTGTTAGCCGTGTCTCTGTCGCGAGCCGCGGACGGTCGGTCACGACCGGAGGCTGTAGCACGTCGCCACCACCGAGCAGCTCTACCATGCAGCGCTCCTGGAGGCTGAGCTCCCGCGCCAGCAACCCATCGAGGATCACGAAGGCGACCAGATCCCCACTGCAACCGGTCTCGGTCGCTTGCCACTGGCCGCGCGGCACGGCCAACATTTCTCCCCGACAGGCTTGTCGTGCAAGCTCCCATTCGGCAGGATCGATATTCCTGCCGAGATCAGGATCGACCTCGAGAACGAGAGCCACCCGTAGCGTGGCGTCCGCGCTCGCCATACAACAACGGTACCGCGTACGCCGCCGGCGATCAGGTCGTCCCGTCCGCTCCATGAGAGAAAAACCGGCGCACGCGTCGGATGCCGAGA
>Ga0187769_10000023_pt1 | contig 75131 bp, 61 predicted proteins | sample 0116_SJ02_MP02_1_FD_133140 | JGI IMG/M metagenome (GOLD analysis project Ga0187769, IMG submission 133140) | Tropical peat soil microbial communities from peatlands in Department of Meta, Colombia - 0116_SJ02_MP02_10_MG | ecosystem: Environmental > Terrestrial > Soil > Wetlands > Peat | place...
GGGCACCCGGAAAAGCTTCTGCCGGTCGGCTGTCGCCAGGCATGATTGCCGGGCACCACTGATCCCCCAGGCTCGACTCGCCGTCGACCTGGAGGCCCCATTTGCCGTGCCCCTACGGGAAACTATTCCTCCACTCGCTCGCCGTCGCGAGGCTAAGAGAGGTTACATCGTCGCGGAGCGTCAAGGCTGCGGCGGAGGTCCCTTCCTGCCGGGAATGTCCCCGGGCCCGCCGAAATAAAACACTACCTGCTACGGGAGAACTTGGCGTTATAATCCCGGCCACTTTGTGCGCAGGCCGGCCGAGCAGGCGCGGGCCGTGACACAGGCAGGTCACGGCGTGCAGGGCAAGGCTGGCAGATTCTCAAGTTCCGGAGCCCGCAGAAATCCAGATTGACGCAACCGCCGATTTCCCTTCAGCCGACGGCGGAGCAGGAACATAGACGAGCAACGGGAGTCGCATCCCCGCGCGGCTCGCAGGCACGGAAGAGCAAGAGAGCTCTGAAAGGCAAGTCTCAGCGATTCTCAAATAGGAGAAAGAACATGAGCACGGAAGCGAGCCCCAGAGTAAGGACCACAATTATCAAAGTGCCGGACGCAAGTCCCGGGTTGGTATTCATCAACGGCCAGCAGAAATCGTTCACGCTCGGCGGCGTATGGAAGTCCCCGGTCGCCCCGGCGGCGAACATGACCGTGGATGTGGACCTCGACGGCGGAGGGAACATCACGGGCGTAACCGTCGTGGACCAGAAGCAGGCCAACAAGGAGCGGATGGAACAGCTGAGCGGCGTGGCGCAGCAAAAGGGCAAGGAAGCGGCGAAGCTGGCGCAAGAAGGAGTGGGGGCGCTGGCCGCGCGCATGGGGAAAGTGCAACTTGGCGCGGCCGTGCTCTTCGTGATCGGATTCTTCTTCTTTCCGGCGGCCAGCCTGATGGCCGGATTCGGCGCAGCCAAGTCGCTCTCGTTGTGGGACCTCTCGGGAATCGACTTCAGCAGCCTGGCGGGGCTGGCCGCGCTTGAGGGCGCGGGGGGCGGTCACGGGATATTCGCGATTCTCGGGCTGATCGCGATCGCGGCGCCATTTGCCGTGCCGTTCATCAAGACGCCGTGGATTCACTATTTGAACGCGGCGCCGCTGGCGTATCTGCTGCTCTCGTTCATCACGACCTACTACCAGACCAACAAGGCGTTCGGCGATTTGACGAAGATGGGCGCGCCGAATCCCTTCTCGTGGAGCTGGGGGCTGTATCTGCTGGGCGTCGTGGGTCTGGTTCTCGCAGCGCATGCGCTGAAGCCGCCGGCGAAGGCGTAAGCGCCGATCGGGAGATCGGCGTTCCCGGCGATCATTCCCGGATGATTTCGGCGTTGGAGGCGGGAGAAACGATGCGCATGAGGCGCGAGCCATCGAGGTAGAGATCGAGCTCGAGGTCCTCGGTCTTGACGCGCAGCTCGTCGAGCTTCTTGCCGCCGATATTCTGGCTGCCCAGCGAATCTACGGTCACGCTGCCGGGCGTTAGTTCCTGCGGAACGAGCACGGAAAAAGTCTGCGTGCCTTTCTTGTCCCAATCGTAGAGGCACGCGAGCACGGCGTACTGGTGATACAGGTTGTTGTCGAGAATGGCGACCTGCGGCGAGTTGAATGTGAACGTCTGCGTGTAAGGCTTCGTCCCTTCCACATGCAGGTCAATCGTGGCCGTCGCGCCGTTGAAACCGATGTTCGCGGACGCTTTCTTTGCGCCCTGCGTGGACCATTCGTAGCGCACCGGCGTGCCATCGGGATGCAGCTCGAGCGTTCCGGTAACATGCATCACGCCGCCAGCGGCTTGAATTTCGGATGTGCCGTGTGCGATCCAGTTTCCTCCATTCGGGCTGATTTCGAATTCTTCTTTTCCCACCTGCTGGCCATTGACGAGGATGTTGAACTTTCCCTTGTCGGGCGAAAGAAGCGACGCCGTCCTGGTTCCGGCCGCGGACAGGGCAAAAGCTGAAAGCGTGCACGCGCCAATCAGAATCAAACACAGGCGCGCTCGCGAGCGGATCATACAGTTACCTTAGGAAAAATCCCGAGCGCGAGAATCTGCTCGACGACGCGCGACGGCTCCACGTTGCTCTCCACCCGGTAATCGGCCAGTTCATAGGTCGGCAGGCGCTCCTCGTAGAGGCGGCGGAAGCTGGCCTCGTCGCGGAACAGCGGACGATCGGTGATCTGCGCGCAACGGTGCAAAAGGTCTTCGACGGGGCAGCGCAGCCAGATGAGGACCGCGCCATGCTCGCGGAGCAGCGCGAGGTTCTGCGGCTGCGCGATCGTTCCGCCTCCGAGCGAGACGATACGAGGTTTCTGCGTTTCAGCGATGATGCGCGCGAGCTGTTCGCTTTCGATCCGGCGAAATTCGGGCTCGCCCTTGCGCGCGAAGATTTCGGGAATGGAAAGGCCGGCGGCCTCGGCGATGCGTTTGTCGAGGTCCACGTTGGACCACCCGAGCTGGCTAGCAAGAAGGCGCGCAGTGGTGGACTTGCCGCTGCCCATGAAACCGGTAAGGCACACCAGCTTGCGGATGCGCGTCTCGTTTGTCATCTGGTTCGAGGCGTTTTGGCCGCGGAATGGCGCAATCAATCCCGCTTCAGGATGTTGATTGTACCATCGAAGGAGCTCAGCTCGACCTTGGCGCGGCCGGAGTTGAACGTGCCGAAGAGAGCGTTGCCGAACCGTGGCATGAGATGGTGCTTTGAGGACGGAGTCAATTTCGCTTCGTTGTTTACCTTGCCCTTGAGCGAAGTGGCGCTCAAATCGAACGAGTCGCCGGGCATGAAGCGAACTTCGATCACACCGCTGTAATTCTTCAGGCGGTAGTTAGCGTTCGGCAGGAACGAGCCGGTGAACAGGATGTTTCCGGTGGAGGTTTGCGCGCGGACGTTGTAGCTGCGCATGTCAATCAGCTTGAAGCTGCCGCTAATCGAGGAGACTTCGAGCCTGCCGGCGCAGCGCACGCACTGAAATGCTCCGCCGACGGTCTTGACGGTGAGGTAGCCGGCGGAGTCTTCGAGATCGACGCCCGCCGCGATCGTTTCGACGTTCATGTCACCGAGAACGTTTGAAACGTTGACTCCGCCCGCATCGTCGTGAATTTCGAGCTCGGCGTCCTCGGGAACGCTTATTTCGTAGTCGGTGCGAAGCTCATCGGGGTTGGCGGTGCCGGAAACCTGCCGCGTGAGAATGTCAATGCGGTTTTCGGTCTGCTCGGCGTCCACCTCAACCTGGTTTGTAGCGCGGTTTGCAACGACCATTACCTCGGATTTCGTCCACGCGCGGACGGTCACTGTGCCGTTCGGATTGTGGATGGTGACTACCGGGTGAGCGTCCACCTTGAAGTGCTGCGTGAGACGATCAGCAGAGGCAGGCCGGGCGGCCAGAAGCATCAGGCCGGGCACGAGAAGTCCCGCAGCGGCCCACGGCCGTACATTCCGAGGAGTGAGCTGGGTGCTCATCGGCTGCCATCTCCGTGCTCTGCTAACTGCGCTACAAGTTCCGCCTTCTGTTGATAGGCGGTGTAGAGATAATCGCGCGCAACTTCGTTTTCGGGTTCGTCGCGAACGCTTTTTTCACACAAAGCGATATAGTTGTCAACAATCGCGAGGTTGTCGTGCAGGGAAGCGGTCACGGTTGGATCGGAAGTCGCAAGTGAAGTGAGTCCGGCTTGCTCCGCTGTGTTCAGCTGTGCGCTCAGGGGTGCAGTCGAGTCCTGCATGGCGCTGCTCCAGCGGTAGTCGTCGTATTGCTGATCGATCGGCCCGCTCAACGCGAACGCGACGGCGATGAGAGCCGCAAGATAAGCGCCGGCGATTGCGAGCCGCGGCCAGGCTGTGAATGGCCGGGTGAGCCATTGCCAGGCGCCGGACTTGCGGGCGCTCGCGTCGCGGATTAGCCCTTCCTGCTCGAGTTGGGCGCGAAGCGAAACCCACACGCGCTCGGGAGGCGCGACGTCCGTCAGCTCAGCGGCGGCCTGGCGGATGCTCTCGAGGTCTTCGACGAGCGCGCGACAATTTGCGCACGTGCGAAGATGGGCTTCGGCGGCGGAAGGCCGCTCGCCTTCCATCCATCCCTCCAGATGATCCAAGAAAGTGTTGCAGCTATACGTACTCATTCTTTTTCAGTCCTCGCTACTCGAAACGCTTCCGGCCGCGCGGCGTTCCTCCCGGGCTCTTGCGCGCACCGTCTCTTGCAGCAAATCCCGAAGCCGCATGCGCGCCTTATGGAGCTGCGACTTGGAATTGCCGATCGAGCAGCCCATAATCTCCGCGATTTCGTTGTGCTCGTACCCCTGGATGTCGTGCAGCACGAACACCGACTTGTAACCGGGCGGCAGTTGCTCGACAGCCCGCTCCAGGTTCACGCGATCAATCGAGCCGGTCAGCTTCAGGTCGGGGATGCCGAAATCCCTGCGCGGCGTCCCGGACTCTTCATCCGGTTCCGTGACCTGCTCGAGCGATGTTTCCTTTCCCGACTTCTTCCGGAGCTTCATGAGAACGACGTTGACCGCGAGCCGGTGCAGCCATGTCGAGAACGCGGATTCGCCGCGGAACGTGGAGATCTTGCGAAAGAGCTGGAGGAACGCTTCCTGCGTCAGATCTTCCGCTTCGGCCGCATTCCCCACCATTCGCAAGCACAACGAATAAACGCGGCGGTTGTGTAACCGGTACAGGCGCTCGAATGCAGCTCCATCGCCTTGCTGGGCAAGCCGGATTGCTTCCGGCTCCGGTATTTCGCCAGTCTCAGTTCGTCTCGATCGGGCCACGCTACCCGTCGGGACGCATCCTTCAGTGCGATGCGTCGGCCGCCTCAGAAGTTGTACTTTGCGTTCCTCCCGCGCAACCCGTTTGCCGCGGGGCGCGGCGGCGGGTCTGCGCAGGCTGACGCCATTCGATTCAGGCGCCATGCAACAAGTCTCCCCTATTTTCTTAGGAATTGCACGGCGCTTCCGGCAGCGACAGGCATGGAGCCGCCATTGCCGCGAAAGCATTATTTCCGCGAGGCCGGCGCCGGAGTTCCAACTAAGCCGGGGCGCGAGAGAGGCGAGGCTTGCCGCGGACACGCCGCGGCTTGGGCGGGGCATCGAGTTCGCCTGCAAGGACGGGAAGTTGTTCTTCGGGCAGCGCGCGGAGGAATGCCTTCAGGAGAATCTCGGATTCCCGCAGGCAGGTGCTGAAATCGTAGTGAACGTAGTCGAGAGTCTTCCAGCAATCATTCGGCTGCACGGAAAGACCCTTGGAGATATCCCCCGCAGCCTCCTGAAATTCGCGTTCGAGCTGCTCCAACGTGTCCGATAGGATGCGAATCTTGTGGAAGAAGCGCGAGCGATCGCTGAAAAGTACGTGGTGCAGTATTCCGTTCCAGGAAGCCGCGCTCTGCGCCGAATCGCCCCGGAAGAATTCGGTGTTCAGCGGTTCGACAACCGGCAGGTCGGGCACACGCTGGCCGCGAACTCCCAGCGTGTCGCAGAACGAAATCAGGGACGCAGAAAGCCGGCCTTGCAAGTCGGCGACGACGGCTACCTGCTGGCGGGCGCAGACAAGCTCTCCGCGCGCTCGGAGCGAGAGGGCTTCGTCGAGGGCCACGCTCATCATGGCGTAGATCGATTCCCAGCGGCGGACGACAGTCTCGAAAACCTCGTTTTTCTCTCGAGGAAGTGCGGCAAACCAGTCGTCAGTGACCCCGCCTCGGGCGGCGGAGTTCCGATTAGAACGCCTAGAAAACACCACCGGTGCCCTCTGGAAGCTGCGGCATTATAGCACGCATTCGAAAGCGGACGGTTTCTTGACGCTCGCCGAAGCCGCCCGCTATACTGCCGCCCGGTTCACCGGAAGGGCCCTCAGTGGTGAAAGGAACGTCCCGTTGGAATTTGAGCCGCTCGACCAGTTTCACCAACGCCTGAAAAAACTGAAAGAAATCGAATCCCTGGGTTATGCGGCCTATCCTCACAAGTTTGACTGGACCCATACCCCAAGACAAATAGCGGAACAATTCGGGAGCCGGACGAAGGAGGAGCTTGCCGCCGGGCGCGTCGAAGTGAAGGTTGCGGGGCGCATCGTGGCCCTGCGGCCTCACGGGAAGGCGGCGTTTGCGCATCTCGCGGGCGACGGCGCGAAGCTGCAGGTGTACATCAAGCTGGACGTGGTCGGCGAGCAGGGCTTCAAATTATTTCAGCTACTGGACCTGGGCGACATCATCGGCGTTTCGGGGCACCTGTTTCGTACAAAGACGAACGAGCTGACGGTCTGGGTCGAGCGGCTGGAGCTTCTGAACAAGGCGCTGCTGCCCCTTCCCGAGAAGTGGCACGGGCTTGCGGACGTCGAGCAGCGCTACCGGCACAGGTACCTCGATCTCATCGTAAACGAGCGCGCGCGGGAGATTTTTCTGCGGCGCGGGCAGATCATCCGCGAGCTGCGGCGTTTCTTCGACGAGCGCGGGTACGTGGAAGTCGAAACGCCGATGATGCACCCGATTGTCGGAGGAGCGACGGCGCGGCCCTTCGTCACTCACCACAACACGTTCGACATGAACCTCTATCTTCGCATTGCGCCGGAGTTATATCTGAAGAGGCTGGTCGTGGGCGGGCTGGACCGCGTGTACGAGATCAACCGCAATTTCCGCAACGAGGGCATTGACGCGATTCATCAGCCGGAGTTCACGATGCTGGAGTTCTACCAGGCATACAGCAACGCTCAGGCGCTGATGGATTTGACAGAGGAGCTGTTCCGCGGCCTTGTACAGAGAGTATCCGGCACGACAAAGATCAGCTATCAAGGCAAGGACATCGATTTCGGCCCGTTCGCGCGGCTTTCCATGCGCGAAGCGATTTGCAAATATTGGCCCAGCAAGGCGGGCGTGCCTCCCAGCTTGAAGGAAATGGCGCAAAAGGGCGGCCCGAGGGCGATCTCTGAGCGCTACAACTTTTATGCGCGAGCTCACGGAGTTGATTCAATCGTTGGCGCAGAAAAACTTTCCGACGGCGAGTTGACGGGGGAGCTCTTCGAGGCCGTGGCGGAGGCACATTTGATCCAGCCGACGTTCATCTACGATTTTCCGACCGAGATATCGCCGCTTGCGAAGTGCCGCGAGGACGATCCTTCTCTGGCGGAGCGCTTCGAGCTATTCATCGCGGGGATGGAGATTGCGAACGGCTTCTCGGAGTTAAACGATCCGGCGGACCAGGAGCGGCGCTTCCGCGCGCAGGTCGAAAAAGGCGGGCAGGAGGCGCCGAAGGAAGTGGACGTGGACTACATCCGGGCGCTCAGCCACGGCCTGCCGCCCACCGCAGGCGAAGGAATTGGAGTTGACCGGGTAGCAATGCTCCTGACAGATTCCCACTCCATTCGCGAAGTGATTCTGTTTCCGCTCTTGCGCGCCGAAGCAGCGGAGGGCGGGGAAGCAGCTTCTGCGGGCGATCCTCCGGGCAAGAGTCCCAAATGACATTCGAATGGCTGGTGGCGCTGCGGTACCTGCGGTCGCCGAACCGGCCGGCGGTACTGAGGCTGGTGACGCTGCTGGCGGTCGTAGGCGTAGCGGCGGGAGTGATGACGCTGGTCATCGCGCTCTCGATGAACACCGGCTTCCGCGAGGCGATTCGCGACCGCCTGCTCAGCGTCACGGCGCACGTCAACCTGAAACCGACAAGCCCTGAAGGGATCCACGATTATCACGGCCTGATGGCGCGGCTGCAGGGCGCTCCTGGCGTGCGCTCGATCGAGCCCGCGATTTACAGCACCGTTCTACTGTCGTGCGGCGGACGCGCGCGCGGAATCGTTCTGAAAGGCATCGATCCGCAACAGGAGATGCAGGCGGGCGGAGCTCTGCGACGTATCGCCTCGGGAAAGGCAGATTTCTCTCCGGATTCGGATGGCATACCCGCGCTGGTGGTGGGGCGGCTGCTGGCAGAGGAGCTGAAGGTTTCTGTCGGCGATTACGTGACGCTCACGAGTCCGCAGGGAAACTTGACGCCGTTCGGTATGTTGCCGCGATCGCGAAGATTTCGCGTCGCAGGAATCTTCGATTCCGGCTTTTACGACTACGATGCGAATTGGGCTTTCGTGACGCTCGGTTCTGCGCAAGGACTTGCGGGTGTGGGAGACGTGGTCAGCCTGCTCGAGGTGCGCACCGAGAAGATAGATGACGCGCCGACGGTGGCTGCCGATCTCTTGCGGCGCGCAGGCGCCGGGTTTACGACCACGACATGGATGGATGAGAACCGCGCCCTGTTTCGAGCGTTAAGTCTGGAGAAACTGGTCACGGCTCTGTTCATCGGGCTGATCACTTTTGTCGCAGGACTCAACATCCTAGTCGTGCTGACGATGACGGTGACGGACCGCGCGCGCGACATTGCTGTGCTGATGGCGATGGGCGCGCGCAAGGAACAAGTGCGGACAATTTTCATCTTGCAGGGCATCGCCGTCAGCATCGCCGGAACGGCGGCGGGGCTTGCGCTCGGCTACAGCCTTTCCTGGGTCGCGGACCGATGGAAGCTGATCCCCTTGAACCCGGAAGTGTATGCCGTTCCATACGTGCCCTTCCACGCGAGCGGATTCGATGCGGTCTGGATCGCTGCGGCCGCGCTCGCGATCAGCATTGCGGCGACGATCCCCCCTGCGCGGTCTGCCGCGCGCGTTTTGCCGGTAGAGATCCTTCGCTTTGAGTGACTAGGCGGCGGTATCGTCGTCGCAGACGGCGCCTTCGGGAAAAGCTGCGACTTCGTTTTGGCGCATACTTCGCGTTCGTTGTTCGCGCTGCCTGCATGCTAAGATTGGACATGAATTCAAGAAAAGAATCACGTCAAAAAGTGCCCATTCAGGCGGGCTGAATGAGGGAAGTACGAGGGATAAGTGTGAAAAGAATTGGTATCGCCGAGGCCTTGCAGGAAGGTTAGATTACTGTAAAAGAAGGACATACCTGCGGGCTTATTCGGCATCCAATGTGAGTAGAGATTGGTCGAAATGCATAGGCAGGCAAGTACGGCTATAGCGGTAGAGGCCTCGCCCTCGCGAGCCCTCTCAGGCTCGCCGGAAATCCTGCGCACAGAAGCGCTTCGCAAGACCTTCCATTCCGGATCCCAAGAAATCGTTCCGCTCAATGGGATCGATCTCCATGTGGAACGCGGGGAGATGATTGCGATTGTAGGGCCGTCTGGAGCCGGGAAAAGCACGCTCTTGCACCTGCTGGCCGCGCTGGACACTCCAACAAGCGGTGAAGTATACTTCGCCAGGAATTCGCTCCGCTCGCTTCGAGAGGCGGAGCTGGCAGAGTATCGCAACCGGGCTGTGGGGTTTGTGTGGCAGCGGCACCACCTGCTGCCGGATTTTACGGCCGCGGAAAACGTGGCGATGCCCCTGCTGGTTCGGGGCAAAGCGCACGGTCAGGCAATCCGCGTGGCGGAAGATTGGCTGGGCGAAGTCGGTCTAGCCGGCCGCGCGGGGCAGCGTGCAGGGGAGCTTTCTGGTGGGGAGCAGCAGCGCGTGGCCATTGCGCGAGCGCTGGTGAATCAGCCCTCGTTGCTGCTTGCCGACGAACCGACGGGTGATCTGGACGAACGGAGCGCAGAGGCAATCTTCGAACTGATGCAGCGCCTTCACCGATCTCACCAACTGACTTCGATACTCGCAACACATAATCTGTCATTGGCGCGGCGCACGGACCGTGCTCTCTTGCTCGAACACGGAAAGCTGGCGCCGGCCGGAGGGGCAAAGCCCCAGGGAGAGCGCGGGTGACCCGTGTTTGAACGGTATACAGAGAAAGCTCGTCGCGTAATCTTCTTCGCGCGGTACGAGGCCAGCCAGTACGGCAGCCCGTACATCGAGACGGAGCACCTGCTGCTCGGCCTCCTGCGCGAGGATAAGGCGCTGGCGAACCGCTTCCTGCGCGCGCACGGGACGATCGAATCCATTCGCAAGGAGATCGAGTCGCGGATCACCGTGCGCGAGCGCATTTCCACTTCCGTGGAAGTCCCTCTCAGTCAGGAGTGCAAGCGCATCCTCAACTACGCCGCCGAAGAGGCGGAACGGCTCGGGCACAAGCACGTCGGCACGGAACACCTGCTTCTGGGGGTCCTCCGGGAAGAAAAATCCTTCGGAGCCGAAATCCTGCTGGAACGGGGATTGAGGCTTTCGACGGTGCGCGAGGAGCTTTCGCGCAGCACGGGAGAGAAGGTGCCTGTGAACCGGCCAAAAGAAGCATCTCTGCTTGCGGAATTCAGCCGCGACCTGACGCAGGCCGCAATGGAGGGGCAGCTCGACCCGCTCGTGGGGCGCGACCGCGAACTAGAGCGCGCGATTCAAATCCTCTGCCGCCGCACGAAGAACAATCCCGTCCTGATCGGGGAGCCGGGCGTCGGTAAGACGGCCATCGTCGAAGGATTGGCGCAGCGCATTGCCGATGGCGACGTGCCGCCGTTCCTGGCCGACAAGCGCATTCTTTCGCTCGACCTTTCCCTGATCGTGGCAGGAACGAAATACCGCGGGCAATTCGAAGAGCGGTTGAAGACGATCATGAAGGAGTTGATGGAAAGCCAGAACGCCATCGTCTTCATCGACGAGTTGCACACGCTGGTCGGCGCAGGATCGGCGGAAGGTTCGCTCGACGCGGCAAACATTTTGAAGCCTGCCCTCAGCCGCGGCGAAATACAGTGCATTGGCGCAACGACGCCGGCGGAGTACAGGAAGTCGGTCGAGAAGGACCGTTCGCTCGAGCGCCGCTTCCAAGCCGTCAAAGTTTCTGCTCCCGGCGAGGATGAGGCTATCCGCGTGTTGCAGGGCGTGCGCGACAGATACGAAAAGTTCCACGCCGTCAGCTACACGGACGAAGCCATTCGCTACGCCGTGTATCTCTCAAACCGCTATATTCCGGACCGGTTCCTGCCGGACAAGGCCATCGATCTACTCGACGAATCGGGCGCGCGTGTGAAGCTTCGCCAGGCGATGCTTCCGGATGAGGTCGCCGAAGTGCAGAAGCGCGTGAAGTTCATCACGCACCGCATGGAAACTGCGATCGCGAACCACGAATTTGAGAAAGCGCGGTTCTACTCCGAGGAAGAGCGCAAGGAGAAGGAACATCTGCGCACGCTGCGTGAGAAGCTGAAGATCGACGATTCCTCGACGGGCGTGGTCACACGCGAGGACATCGAAGAGGTGGTCGCCCGCTGGACGGGTATTGCGGTCACTTCCATCAAGGAAGACGAACAGCAGAAGCTGTTGCGCATTGAAGAAGAGCTTCACCGGCGGATCATCAGCCAGGATAAGGCCATCACGGCGCTGGCACGCGCGATTCGCCGCAGCCGCGCCGGCCTGAAGGCTCCCGGCCGCCCGGTCGGCTGCTTCCTCTTCCTGGGTCCGACCGGCGTCGGCAAGACGGAAGTGGCACGCCGGCTTGCGGAGTTCCTATTTGGAAGTGAGAAGTCGCTCATTCGCTTCGATATGTCCGAATACATGGAGAAGCACTCCGTATCGAAGCTGATCGGCGCGCCTCCCGGATATGTCGGATACGAAGAGGGCGGGCAAATGACGGAGCGCGTGCGCCGCACTCCGTACTGCGTGATCCTGCTCGACGAAATCGAGAAAGCGCACCCCGATGTTTACAACATCCTCCTTCAAGTGTTCGAGGATGGCCAATTGACGGATGGGCTGGGAAACACGGTCGATTTCCGCAATACGATCATCATCTTGACGTCGAACATCGGTGCACGGCAGTTGCAGAAGCAAACCGGGCTAGGCTTCCAGTCGACCGACGAAGCAGCAGTCGCAAAGAGCCAGGACGAAATGGTGATGGGGGAAGTCAAGCGGGTGTTCAATCCGGAATTCTTGAACCGGTTGGACGAGGTGATTCTGTTCAATTCGCTCGCAGACAACGATCTGTTACTGATCATCGACCTGCTTGTGAGCCAGATCAACGAGACGCTGGTGCACCGGCAGGTGCAGATTGTGACTACGCCGGAAGCGCGCCAGTGGATTCTCGAAAAGACCTGCGGTGACAGGAACTACGGTGCGCGGCCTCTCCGGCGCGCGTTGCAAAAGTACGTCGAAGACCCACTGTCGGAAGCTCTCATACAGGGCGGGCTGCAGAGACCCGCGACGCTGGAAGTATATCTTTCCGGCGAAGGTCTCTCGTTCCGTCCCGTTGCGGAAGCAACCCCGGTGGCCCACTAAGAATCCTACAGGCGCGAGCCGGAGATAACCGATCCGGCGGGGGAGCATGAAATCTTGGGCGGGGCACTGCGGCCATGACAAGAACCATGGCCGCCTGCAGGAAAATACTTTTGTCCTTACCCGGAATTGTGGCCGTTGTGTGCTTGCTTCTTCCCGCCTTTGGACGGTCCGCTGCGGCCCGTGAATCTCAGGAATCCGAGGGACCCCAGTACACAATCAGCAAGATCTTTTTTGAGGGGAATCGCCGCGTCCAGCGCGACACGCTAACCGCCCGCATCTTTACGCATGTGGGCGATCGGTACAGCGTTGACGCCCTGCGCCGGGACTTTCAAGCGCTGTGGAATACGCAGTTCTTCGAGGATATCCGGCTTACCGTGGAAGACGATCCGGACGTTCCCAACGGAAAGATTGTTATCTTCCGCGTACAGGAACGGCCCATCATCCGCCGGATCGAATACAAGGGGAACAAGTCGATCACGGAATCGGACATCCTCGATGCGTTCAAGGAGAAGAAGGTGGGATTAACCGTGGAGAGCCAGTTCGATCCCACCAAAATCAAGCGGGCCGAGGTCGTGATCAAGGAATTGCTCGCCGAGCATGGACGGCAGTTTGCGACCGTGAAGCCGACTTACGAACGCATCGCCACCTCGAATGCCGTCAAACTGGTCTTCAATATTGACGAAGGCCCGAAGGTCAAGGTCGGAACCATTACGGTCGTAGGGAACAAGGTGTTCTCAAGACGGAAGATCATCCGATCGATGAGGCATGACCGGCCAATCGCCATACCGCTCTGGATCGCCGAGATTCCGATCGCGAGAAAGACATTCGACCGGCCCAAGCTGGATGAAGATCTCGAAGTGGGAGTGAGAGGGCTCTACCAGGATCACGGGTACTTCAAGGTCGTGGTGGACGTGAAGGAGTTAAAGACCGTGGATGTAAACCGCCCTGGCATCCCGGGGCCGTGGCCGTATGTCGGAGCCAAGCACGGCAAGGCCACTAATATTACGATTTCGATTGACGAGGGGCAGCAGTACCGGATGGGGAAGGTAGTGTTTCGGAGCGCCGACCCGGACCAGGGGCTGATTATCAAGCCGGAGATCCTGCAAAGGATCTTTCCGATGAAGGAAGGGGATGTCTTCTCCGCCGACAAAGTTCGCAAAGCCCTCGATACATACAAGAAGCTGTATGGAGAGTACGGATACATCGACTTTGTGGCGACTCCTGAGACGGATATCCACGACGACAAGAGAACTGTGGATTTGACGATGCAGTTCGATCAGCAGAAGCAATACTTCGTGAGACGCATCGAGTTTTCGGGCAACACCACCACGCGCGACAAGGTCATACGCCGCGAGCTGCTTATTGACGAAGGCTCTATTTTCAACGACAGGCTGTGGGAATTGAGCCTGCTTCGGTTGAATCAGCTCGGTTACTTCGAACCGATCAAGCCTGAGAACGCCGAACTCAAGCGCAACGTAAAGAATGGCACGGTAGATATCAGGCTGAAGCTGAAAGAGAAGGGGAAGCAATCGATCACCTTCAACGGCGGAGTCAGCGGGTTGGCCGGCACCTTCATCGGATTCTCATATCAGACGAACAATTTCCTCGGTTTGGGCGAAACTCTCACGCTTTCCGCGCAGGTCGGCAACATTCAGACCGACATCCGGTTCGGGTTTACAGAGCCGTACTTGTTTGACCGCCCAATCTCGACAGGGTTCACGGTATTTCTGGACAAGTTTGACTACAACACGGCTCGACAAGAGGGATTGTTGTTCGGCCAGCAGCTCGCCATCAATCCTGCGCTTCAGGAGAACTACAATACGGACTCGAAAGGTTTCACCGTTTTCGCGAGCTACCCGTTGCGTAAATTCTCCTTTACGCGCGTGGGCCTGCAGTATGGCTGGTCTACCACCAACATCACTCCGTTCAGTCAATCCGCAACTCTACTATTTGAACTTACAAGATTCACCAGCCTGGCAGGGCCGAATGCCCTCAAAGGCATCCAGATCAGCCAACTGACGCCAACGATTACGCGCAACACCGTGGACAGCCCTGTCTTTCCGACTCGCGGCAAGAATATCTATTACGGCGCTTCGCTCAATGGCGGCCCGATCGGGGGAAACGTCAACACGATCAGCAATACGGTTTCCTACTCGTATTATCACCCGGCGTATCATCACCGAAATGTAATCGCTCTTCGCGCGCAGGCGGGATTTACAACGGGCTATGGTGGAAAGGAAGTCCCCCCGAATAACCGGTACTATCTCGGAGGGGAATCAGACGTTCGCGGTTTCGAGTTCTATACGATCTCTCCGTTTACGTTCTTCCCGAACTCGACAACGCAGAACATCACCTTCGCCAACCCGAAGCAGTTGAACGCGCAGGGAAATCCAACGCTTATGACGATACCCGTAAACGTTCTCGTCTACGTCCCGACGCGTCCGGGCGGGGATATGCAAAGCGTTTTCAACGCGGAGTATCGAATCCCGATCGTGAAGACATACGTCTATGCGAGCCTGTTCCATGACCTGGGTCTTGACGGCGACATACGGCAGCTCGAAATCAACCCCGAGGCGACCAACTTGCTGCAGCAGCAGTACCCGAACGCTGACTTTCCGGGGCTGACGATACCCAAGAATTTGCAGGTCAGCCCTGGCACGAATTTCAGACCTCATACTTCGACGGGGCTCGAGCTGGACTTCCAGATCCCGGTCATTCAGGCGCCATTCCGGATTTACTATGCGCTGAACTATTTGCGCATCAACCGTACAATCACGCCGCCCCTGGGCGCCTTCTATGTCCCGCCGGCAGAGAGGGCAGCCTTGCAGCAACTCGGCGTTTACAACACGCAGGTCGTGCCGACGCTCGACACGTATTTGCAGCAGGCGCAGTCCACGCAAACAATTCCACCGGGATTGTTCGAGCCGAGGACTGCGTTGCGGTTTGCCGTCAGCCGGACTTTCTAGTAGAACACGTCGATCCGCCGGCGTCGGCGAGGATCGCGAGTCCTGACCCTAGGAAGGAAGCGAGTGAAGATGGGTGGAGGGAAACACATGAGAACGTGGGCGTTGGGCGCACTAATACTCCTCGCCGTTATGGCCAGCAGTTGTGGTTCGAACTCCACGCCCATCGCTGTTGTGGTGACCGGTCCCGCCGCCTCCCCAATGACGATCCTTCTCGGCACCTCCGTGCAGTTCGGCGCGACAGTGAGCGGCAGCTCGACCACTAGCGTTTACTTCCAAATTTGCCTTCCGTCCACTTCCGGGACGACAACCACCAAACCGACGAACTGCACACAAGGGCAGGGCACTGGCGCGCCCGCGGTCACAAATCCACTGACGGGGTACGGGACAATCACAGCAACGGGCCTTTATACAGCGCCCGCTAATCTACCTGCGACGATCACTCTTGATATCGTCGCGACAAGCTCTGTCAGTGCGACTTCCTTCGGAATCTTCGTCGTGAATCTGGATTCGGGAATTCGCGTGCAAGTGCTTCCACAGAATCCGACTATTGCACCGGGGGACACGATCCAATTCACTGTGATCATCTCGGGGAATCCGACTAACCCTGCTGTGTCATGGTCGTTGAGCGGCGCAGCGGGCGCAGAGCTAGGAACGATTTCGGCGGGCGGGTTCTATCAATCGCCGGGAGTGCCCACGTCTGTGACTGTCACAGCTACGTCGTCGGAAGACCCCACGCAGAAAGGGACGTCGGTGGTCTCGGTTACGAGCCTGACGAACCAGAACCTTTCGGGAATCGACCCGACCGTGGCTGCCGAAGGATCGGCACAACAGGACATCTATTTGACCGGCAATTTTCTGAGCGACTTCACAGTGTATGTGAACGGGGTCGCGGTCCAAACCGAATTCATCAGCACGACTTTATTGCGTGCCACGATTCCAGCGGCGCTATTGGCAAAGGCGGGAGTGATTCAGGTTCAAGTGCTAGAGCAGAATGGCACGCCGATCACCGGCAGCGCCGGCTTAACTGTTTTTCCAGTGCGTCCCGCTTTGATTGCGTCTTCTCCAGACAGCGTCGCGCAAGGAAGTCCCAGCGCGGCCGTAAACTTGACAGGGGGATATTTCTCGCCTGACGTGAGCGCGACATTCGATGGCCAGGTTGTCGCCGCGACGTTCAACGGCAGCCGGCTAACGTCACTCTCGATCCCTGGAGCAGAGATTGCTGCACCCGGGCTGTATCCCATCATTGCCCAAAACAACCTTTTGGCGCCGGGCGCCGGATCAATGTCTGGTTTGAACCTCGCCGTGACCCCGTCGGTCTTTCCCGGGGCGCCGAGCGGCTCGGCTCCGGTCGGGACGGCCGCAACGAGCCCTTCGGCCGTGGCAATTGACGAGGCAGACGGATTTGCTCTCATCACGGGAAACGGGGATCACATTCTTTACTGCATTGCTCTGGGCACCATGGCATGTCCTGCCGGCTTCCCATTTACATTGCCAGGGAACCAACCAACAGGAATTGCAGTGGACGATCTCGCAGTGAATTCTACAGATGGCACAGTGCATCCCGTGGCTCTGGTCGTGAACAACACAGATCAGACCGTTACCGCGATTGATCTTAGGACCCTGAACGGAACGACGCTCAACGTTTCGATTTCCGCCGCCATGAATCCTCCGCTGCCATATTCGGTCGGGGTCAATCCGCTGACGCACCGAGCGATTGTGGCGTATCAATCGACCAACGAGGCGACGGTCCTTAATGTCTCTGTCACTGGTGGGGTTCCTGCAATCTCCATCGTTCAGCAGGTTGGCGGCAGCCTTACGAACTTCAGCACGGGAGCACATCCGGCCGTAGCTATCGACCCACGTTTGAATTGGGCAGTCATTACGCCCGGCGGCGGCGGAACCGTGAACATTGCGGATCTCGGGCTTCCGGTGGGCGCCGACGCGGCGCAGGGGCGCATCCCCCAAATCATTGGAACGCTCTCGCTCACGACAACTGTGCAGGGAGTCGGGATAAATACCGAAACGCACACGGCGCTCTTGGCCGATCCGCAGTCGAACACGCTTACGATCTTCAGTCTGCTGGACAACACGGTGACCACGATTTCTCTCGCGGGTGCGGTCCCGTCTGGTGTTGTCGCAAGTGCGGCGTCTGCGCTCGAGAATGTAGGTGTCGCGGTCAGCACAAATGGGACTGCGGAGATCGTAGATTTGGAGAATGCTATTGTTCTGCAAACCGTGACAGGCTTGGGAACTTCACCGCAGGCGGTGGCCATCGACGCCGTGAGCAACCAGGCTGTGGTGGTCAATCAAGGAAGCGGGAGCGTTTCATTCATCCCTCTCAGCGGGGCTCCCCCAGCGATCAAAACGCTGCAAATCGTCGAGTCCAGCCCGGCCATAACGTTCGTAGGCAATGGCCCGAACCCGCTGCCCTTGACCATCAATGGCGGCGGCTTCGCGGCTGGTTCACAGGTGCTCCTTGACGGCGTAGCTCTTCCCTCAAGTGTTTCCGCAAGCGGACGGCAAATTGTGGGGAGCGTGCCGCAAAGCATGCTGACCGCAGCCCAGAATCATATCGTTCAAGTGATGAATCCGGGCGGGGAGGTGTCAAACATCACTGAGCTCACAGTGATCCAACCGATCCAAGTCGGCAGCACTCCCATTGGAGTTGCCGTGGACTCCGACCGTGATTTGGCCGTCGTCACCAACATGGGAGAAGGGACGATTTCTCTCGTGTCGTTAGCGCAAAACGGGGTCGGGTTCCCGCAGTCGCTCGGGCCGGTCGGCGTCATACCTCCGAATATCCCCGTTGGAACGAACCCTGAGGGTGTCGCCGTGATCCCCCGTCTTGGCCTTGCGCTTGTGACCAACAACGGGAGCAACAATCTTTCGCTGATTGATGTCGAGGATAGCGAACTTCAAGCCACAACGGCTTTGGGCACAAGCTGCGCGGCACTGGGATCGATATGCGGGCCAGTCGGCGTCGCATTTAATCAGGACACGAGCGTTTCGATCATCGCGGATAGCACGAGCAATGACGTAAGCACAGCCACACTGACACCGCCCCCCGCACCGACACCGGCGAATCCCGATCCGAAGTGGACCATATCAAATTCCCTCGGTATCCCCGTCGATCAAGACCCGATCGCGGTGGCCGTGGACCCGACGCTGAATTACGCTGCAATTGCCACCGCATCAACGGCCAGCAGCGTTGAATTCTTTAACATGCAATCGCTTTCCGCTGCGGGACGCGCCTCGGGCCTACAGAATCCGTCGGGTGTTGTCTTCGACCCCGTGAATCAGGTTTTCCTGGTGGCAAATAGCCTCGCAAACAACATGGACATTATCGATCCTTCCACGTTCATCCAGACGCCGATTCGCACGGGGATCGCACCCATGTCGCTGGACTACAATTTCCAAACGAGTACGCTCGTGACCGCCAATTCCGCGAGCCACACAGTCTCAATACTCGACTATGTCTGCCCTCCGAGCACGGGGATACCCGCTTGCGTCGGCCCGAAAGTCCGCGCCGTGCTGGGACTCGGTGGAACGGTTACATCGACTCCCGTGCTGGGTCCCAATGCCGTCGCGATAGATTTAAAACTCAATCTCCTCGTGATTGTGGACCCGGACAACAATCGTATCTTGTTGGTTCAGCTGCTACACTAAGGTGAGCGCGGGCGGCGCGTTGACCCATTGATACCGGTTGGCGCTACCCCGGCGGAGAAGTGCGGGGCAACTGCGTCCTGGGCTCCCGAATCTCTTTCTAAACAGAACAGGAAGCTGCGGGGAGCGAATCTGATTGACCGTTGTTGCGAAGGAAAGCTATAATCCCGCATTTCGACTTGCCGATTTTTTCCCGCAAGTTTTACACAGAGGAGTGATGCGAGCATGATAATTCGAGTGGCAGTTCCTGTCTTGGCGGCTCTCTTGATGACGCCCGTAGTACGGGCGCAGGGCGGCGTCGCAGGCGGCGTCGCAGCAGCGCCAGCAGCTCCAAAGGTAGGAGTCATCAGCGTCCAAGCAGCGATTGCTAATACTGCGGAAGGCAAGCAGGCGGCGGCGGAGCTGCAATCGCAGTTTGCTCCTCGGCAGACGGAACTCCAGAACATTCAGAAGCAAATCGAAGATGATCAAACACGTTTGCGCAATGGTCAGACGACTCTGAGCGACGATGAAAAGGCGCGCCTGTCCCGCGAATACGACGCGCTCAACCGCACCTACCAGCGTAAGTCTCAGGAAGCACAGGACGACCTGAACGACGCGCAGCAGGACATCATCAACAGGATCGGGCGAAAGATGATGAGCGTGCTGGAGAAGTATTCCAAAGACAACGGCTATACAGTGATTCTGGATTCCTCATCGCCGCAGACTTCTGTCCTTTTTTGGGCGAACCAGATTGATGTAACGCAGGATATTGTCCACCTCTATGACCAGGACTATCCAGTGAAGGCCGCGGCGTCAACCACGCCCGCTCCGAGGCCCGCGCCCGCTCCGAAGCCCGCGCCAACTCCTGCTCCGGCCGCGAAGCAGTAACGGGAGCTCAGACCGAGGGAACTCGGTTTTCTCAAAGGCCTCGTCAGATTGACGAGGCCTTTTCTATTGCAGGCGCTAACCGGCGCGGTCAACCTGCAAGTTTGTACGGTGCACAGGCTTCAGCTATCATGACTCCCCGAAGCGATACGGAGTTTGATTTCAAGAAGACTTCGCGCTAGCGAGCCAGGAGGATGACATGGCACTTTCTGTGGGGGCTGCGGCACCCGATTTTACGCTCAAGGATCAGAGCCAGAAGGATGTGAAACTGTCGGATTTTCAAGGGAAGAGGAACGTCGTGATCGTCTTTTATCCTCTCGATTGGAGTCCCATTTGTACAAACGAGCACGCCTGCTTCGTGAATGACATGAAGCGTTTCGAACAGCTCGATGCGCAAGTGTTGGGCGTGAGCGTGGACAGCGTCTGGTCGCACAAAGCGTTCGCCGAGAAAATGGGAATCCGTTACCCGCTGCTGGCGGATTTTCAACCGCGCGGCGCCGTGGGCGACAAGTTCGGCGTATATCTCGCGGATAAAGGAATCACAGGGCGCGCCATTGCCATCGTCGATCGGGGCGGCAAGGTGGCGTGGTTCAAGAACTACGATATTCCGACCGTGCCGGATATGAAGGAAGTCGCCGACGCTCTTGCGAAAGTGAAGTAGCCGTCCTTCTCTTGGGCTACTTCTGCTGCGGTGGATTGCAGGGGATTGACGAGGACGTTGCGCCGGGCCGCGTTCCCGTGAACGTGCGAATGAAGTCCACCACCTGCCAGCGCTCCATGTCGCTTAGTTTATCCGCAAAGGCGGGCATGGGAAGCCGGCCTTTGGTGACTTGAAAAAACAGCTCGCCGTCGGTCAGCTTTCGCATTTTCGCAGCGTCCGTAAAATCTCCGGGAGCAACGGATAGTTCGGCAGCCTTTTCTCCTTTGCCATCGCCCTGCTCGCCGTGACATCGCTGGCAATGCTGCCTGTAAACCTGTAGTCCGGCCGTTAGTGCTGCAGGAGTAGCGGGGACGGGATTCTTCAAACGGCGTGTCCGTGCGAGCGCGCCCCAGTTTTGAATTGCATAGAACGCCGCGGTCATGCCGAGAAGCAAAGCCGCAAGTAGGCCCATGGTTCCAATCAGGCGCGGGCTTCGTTTGGGTTGGCTCGTTTGCACAAGTAGGTCGGTTGGGTTCTCGCCGTGAGGCACGTTCCAAGCCCGCTTTGAAATTCTCGCACGGCATTTCTGGATTTCCAACTATGCCGAATTTCTCCGGCCAGCAGAAGCGGCAGAGCTCGCTTGCACGAGACTCACTGCATGGCGTGAATCGCCCGCCACACGGAGATAACGACCATCAGGAGCATAACGACGACATAGATACGCAGTCCCCACAAAAGGACGCGCGATCCAACCGTTAGGCGCCTTTGGCCAAAGCGGGTGTGCTCTTTTGTCGCCACAACTTGGTCCGTTTCGAGGAGCGACAGAACGACTCGCGGGTCTCTCAGGTTGGGCTGTTCCGCCCCCGACGCTTTCGCCAATGGTTCACTCTTGTCTCTGCGATGATCAGCCATTTCCGTCCTTGTCAGGCCCTTTCTTCCCTCCGAGGATTCACGATTTTCTCCGTTCAGTTCGAGCCGCCGAGCCAGTGTGGAAAGGCCGTCGCCAGGCCGAAACCAACCCCAGCGAGAATCAAAAGTACGGTCACCGCCACGCCAGAGAAATTTGCCAAGAGGCCGTTCACCTGATCTCCCATTAGCTCACGATCGTTCACCAGCAGCAGCAGGAACGCCAGCGCAGGAGGCATCGCCAGCACGGCAATTACATTCACGGTGAGCACGATGAATTCGAGGGCAAAGCTCGGAACAAGAACGAGCACGGCGGCCGCGCAGGCTGACCCCAGCAGAGTCGCGTAAAAGGGCCATGCCTCGCGCAGCGGACGATTTAAGCTGTGCCCTGTTTGCGTGATCTCGCCGAACGCATAGGCTGAGGAGGTTGAAATCGTAATTGCCGCCACAATTCCTGCTTCGAAGATTCCCAGCGCAAAGAGCGCTGCGCCCACGCGTCCGATCCACGGCTCCAGAGCTTCGGCAAACTGGGCGGTTTGAAAATTCGTCGCGCTGATTCCGTGATGAAACAGCGGAACCGTGGCAAGGACAGCGGCGATGGCGAATACCGTCGCCAGCAGCGTGCCCAGCATCGTGTCGAGCCTTCCCGCGTTGATGTCGCGAGGCTGCATGCCTTTGTCCACGACGGCGCTCTGCTGGAAAAAGATCATCCATGGCGTGACCGTCGCGCCGATATCCGCGAGGATGAGCACAAGGATCTCATTCCAGTTGCCCTTCGGGAGCGGAGACCAGGTCAGAAGGGCGTGACCGGTGGCCTGCCAGGAGGGATGCGCAAACAGAGCGGCCGGAACGAAGAGGCCGTTGAAGATGGCGAGACCCAGCGTGATGCGCTCCCACGTCCAGTATCTGCCGGTTGCGATCGCCCCCAGCACGATCAGGAGCGCTCCGCCAACCGCTATCATCGGCGGAATACCGAAGTAGCCGAGCCCTGCCCGCACACCAATGAATTCGGTCACAAGAGTCAGGAAATTACCGACAACCAGATCGCCCATTGCAAAGTAGCCCCAGAATTTTCCGAATCGGTCGAAAATCAGCTCGGCATGGCCTCTGTGCGTGACGGCGCCGAGACGCACAGTCATCTCCTGAACAACAAATCCCATGACGAATGTGAAAACAATGAAGGGAATAAAGAAACCGATTCCGAAGCGAGCCCCCGTAGCCGAATACGAGAGCATGCTGGGGGCGTCGTTTTCACCGAGAAACACAAGGATGCCCGGTCCGACGAGAAGCCATAGCAACCGGAATCCACCTGCGAACTTCGCTCTGCGTTCTTTCGCTCGCGCACGCGCGACTCTCCAACGATCGCGCGCGCGATCCACGTCCTCATGGGTGACTAAGGCGGCCAGCTCGCCTGCGGCAGCTGAAGCGGCTGCAGATTCCGTCGTCGGATGAGCTGTGCCGAAATGCGATGTGTGAGGTTCGTGTGAATCCGGCATATTAACTGCGCTAAACTTCCCACATAAACTACGCTTAACTATACCGCACGTCAATTCCCTCTGTGGCGGTTGTTTCGGAAAAAGAATGAGGACACGAGCGCGGCTTTGCTATAGTGGGCGGGCATCCGGTCGAAACGCGAGCAAGGAGACAGGAATGGCGGAACCGCCGAAACAGCAGGTACAGATCAAGGCCGATGAAAAGGAACTGCTAGGCCAGTACTCAAATCTCGCCGTGATTCATCACAACGCGGAGGAGTTCACGCTGAACTTCATCTATATGTTTCCCACGGTGCCGCAGGGCAAGCTCGTTGCAAGCTTGATCGTGAGCCCCATGCACGCAAAACGGCTGCTGCGGGCGCTGCAGGAAAACCTTGCCCGCTACGAGTCGCAGTTTGGAACTGTGCCCGAAGGCCCGGGGCCGGCGCCCGAGCCGAATGTAGGATTTGTTCAATAGAGTCGCGGCCGCGCCCCCTTGGAAGGGAACCTCGTTTCTGCCATGCGCCCGGCTTTCCGTTAGTTGGAGGGATATCGCGCGACAAACCAGTTCTTCTTGAATTCTTCCAGTTCCAGCCCGACTGCATAGCCGGCATCAACAGGCTGGCAGTATGCGACGCGTGCAGTCGTACGGAAAGAACCGGCAAAGGCGGTCAGTGTCAAGCGGTCGTTGATCTTCCAGCGCCGCGTAGAGAGGACGCGAGCTCCTCGCGAGCTCACGTTCTCGGTGAACGTGTACTCCGTGCCGGGAAGTACCGAGTGTCCGCTGATATCCACTCCTACCTCCATCGGAATCCGCTGTTCGCGGCGCGCTACTGTGAAGTTCTTGGGGTTTCTTTTCCCGAGCGGCATTTTCCCTTTCCCTGGGTTGGATTATAGGCAGACTGCTATCTGCCGGAGGCGGAACCCTCTCGCACCCCGTCCCTTCATTTCATAGAGCGCGTGATCCGCGGCTCCGAGAAGCTGTTCGATGGTCGTTCCATCCTTCGGATAGACGGCTTGCCCAACGCTGACCGTAATAGCGGGCTCCTGCCCATCTTTCGCCAACTGCTCACAGATCCTTGCGCCGGCCTGTTCTGCGTCGCGTGATCCCGCTTCCGGCAGGACCAAAGCAAATTCATCGCCTCCGAACCGAGCCGGCGTGTCGATCGAACGGCTGCCATTTCGCAGCACGATTCCGAGACGCTGGATGGCGCGGCTCCCCGTCAGGTGGCCGTATTTGTCGTTGATCTGTTTCAGTCCGTCGAGGTCAAAGAGCAGGACGGCAAAGCTGCGGCCTGTTCGCAGCGAACGCTGAATCTCGTTTTCAAGGACCTCGAGAAGCCGCCGATGATTCGCCAGTCCTGTAAGTGGGTCCGACGCGGCGAGGCGGCTGACCTGATCAAAGAGCTGCGCATTATCCAGAAGAGTTCCGCCCAGCACGACGACGTAACTCGAGACCATGATGACGTGCGCCAGCATGTAAGTAGCGTCCAGGACATGCTGTGACTGGCTCATTGTGACATGGCAGACCACATTCAGTCCGGCTGCAATGCAAAGCGCGCGATCAAGCGAAGCGTTTGCGCGCTGCAATCTCCGCCCATATCCAATCGCTGCGGCCACGTAGATTGCTGCGGGAAGCAGATCCCACGGACGCGGCAGAAACGCGCCGGGCTGAATCTTCGGCGCGTGAGGGAGCATGAAGTAGAAGACGCTTGTCAGGTAGGCCACCGCCCCGACAATCAGCGTCACGCCCGCGATCTCTTTGCCGGGATCACGGGCCACGGGGATGCGTCGCTCAACCGTGAGGGCCGCCAGCAGGAGAATGCCGAGGAGGGTTCGGCCTGCAAGCCAGCCCAGGGAAATCTCGTTTCCATTCGCGGGGGTAACAAGCATGCCGCGATAGAAGGCCATGCCAGTGCCCGCCTCAATGAGTCCTGCGAGAACAAACCCGAATGCGAGGATCAGGGAGATGCGGTCGTGCATCCCGCGGAATCTCACCATCGCGTTTGCGGCGAACGTGAAGGCTATTAGGCTACCTGCCATTTCCAGGTAGGCGTCGAGAAGGGGATCAGCCAGATACGAGGAACCGCGCAGCTGCCACAAAAGGAGGGAGTACGCCGCCGCGACGATCGCCCCGAACAGGACGAGGCGAAGCGGAAAACCACCCCGAAGCTTGCCCCCTTGCTCCACACTTCCCCCAGAGGGCCAGAGGCACCTGCCGGTACCCCGCGAAGCCCGACTACACTTCCATTATCGAGTAGATGCAGCAGCGGGAGGGGGATTTGCGAGGGCAGGGGTGGTCAAGTAGCAAACACCTGCGCTAGATCGAGGAGTTGGAGAACGTATCTCCGCGCCGGCCCCTACCTGCTTGATTCGATTAGACTTTTGGCGGGGCGGGGGGAAGGTCGAAGGCCTTGATCGTACTCTGGAAGCCTATTTTCTTGTGCGCCCCATCGCAAAACGGCTTGTTCTCGGAATGCCCGCACCGACAAAGGGCGATATTCGTCCGCCCGCCGAGCCCGAAGGGCTTGCCTTCCATATCGACGATTTCGAAATCACCCTCGACTCGAACCGACCCGTCATTGCGAACGATGAGCTTTGTCGCTGCCATGCATTCCTCCAAAGATGATCTTCGGTGCCGTTCCGGTCTTAATACTTGGGAATGGTTGGATCGATCTCATCCGACCATGCAAGAATGCCGCCCTTCAAGTTCCATATCTTGCGGAAGCCCGCCTTCCTGAGAAAGTCGACGGCCTCCGCGGAACGCTTTCCGCTCCGGCAATGCGCGACGATCTCCTTCGAGCTATCAAGTTCGTGCACGCGGCGTGAAAGCTCGCCGAGAGGAATCAGATGCCCGTGGAGATTGCAAATCTGATATTCGTGAGGCTCGCGGACGTCCAGGATGAACACGTCGTCGCCCTTGTCCAAACGAGCCTTCAGCTCGCGCGGAGTGATTTCGGGGATGTTCGTCACCGTTGTGGGAGCCTCCTCGCCGCGAATTCCGCAGAACTCGGCGTAGTCAATCAGCTTTGTCAGCGTGCGGTTCTCTCCGCACACGGGGCAATCGGGGTTCTTGCGTAGCTTGAGCTCCCGGAACTTCATCCCCAGCGCGTCGAAAAGCAGCAGCCGGCCGATGAGAGGTTGGCCCTTGCCGATGATCAGCTTGAGCGTCTCGGCAGCCTGAATTGTCCCGACGATTCCCGGGAGCACGCCGAGCACGCCGCCTTCCGCGCATGACGGCACAAGGCCCGGTGGGGGCGGTTCGGGATATAAGCACCGGTAGCACGGGCCATCCGGATACCCGAACACCGTAATCTGGCCTTCGAAGCGGAAGATCGAACCGTACACGTTCGGCTTGCCCAACAGGACGCAGGCATCGTTCACGAGGTACCGTGTGGGGAAGTTGTCCGTCCCATCCACGATGATGTCGTAATCTCTGAACAGTTCCAGTGCGTTCTCGCTGGTGAGTTTCGCCTCGATGGCATCGATTCGGATGTCGGGATTCAAATCACGCAGCCGCGCAGCCGCCGCCTCGATCTTGGGCCGGCCGACATCGCTAGTACCGAACAGCACCTGGCGCTGGAGATTCGTGGAATCCACCACGTCGAAGTCCACCAACCCGATCTGGCCGACTCCCGCCGCCGCGAGGTAGAGACCCAGTGGAGCGCCCAGCCCGCCTGTGCCGATGCACAGCACGCGCGCCTGCTTGAGCTTGAGCTGCCCGTCCATGCCCACTTCCGGCATGATCAGATGCCGGCTGTAGCGAAGGACCTCTTCCTTCGAAAGTTTTGCCTGCGGTTTGTCGCTGGTCGGAGCGATTGGAATTCTTGTCTCAATTGCCATTGGAAAACTCTCCCGATCATTCCAGCATCAATCGTTGGCGCCGCCCGCAATAGAAGGCACGATGCTGATCGTATCGCCTTCGCGCACGCTGGTCTGATCTTTCTGCAGATAGCGGATGTCCTCGTCGTTCACATAGACATTCACAAAACTGCGCAGTCGCCCGTCTTCGGAGAAAAGGTGCTTTTTCAGCTCCGCATGCTGCGTGGTCAGCGCAGTAAGCGCTTCCGCCACCGTTTTCGCCTGCACCTGGACGCTCTCCTGCTTACCTGCATAGGCCCGCAGGGGCGTCGGAATAATGACCTTGACTGCCATCCGTCTTCCTCCCAGTGAACTCTGGCGATTAGATGCTCGCCTGATGCGCCGTGATCTCGATCGCCTCGGCGTCATATCCGGCGCGATCGTCGTGCAACCGCCACGAAGTTGTGTCGCGCGGCTCGCCCTTCTGGACGCTCACAATGATGTAGCTGTACCACGGCCACGCATGGTCCCGGTCGAACTCGCTCGGGCGCGCCGGCGCGTCGGGATGCGAATGATACCATCCGATCAGCTCGATGTGCTTTTCTTGGGCCGTTTTTTCAGCGAGGCGCACATCGTCCGGCGTCACCTCGAATCGGTTGCGCGGCGAATCGTTGCGCTGGTTCGCGAGCGGCAAAAGATCGAGCACCTCGCGCGAGCCCTCGCCATCGCGGCCCAGCAGCGCACCGCAGCATTCGTGCGGATACGTTTCGACGCCGTGCGCGTGAATCCGCCTCATCAAGGCATCGTGGATTTTGAGCGGAGCGACGCTCATTCTTCGCTCCAGAAACGCTCGCTCAGGTATTTCTCGCCCGAATCGGGAAACACTGTAACGATCACGGCGCGCTCCCCCTTTGGCAAGCGTCGCGCGACATCGAGGCACGCCCAGAGCGCGGCGGCAGCGCTCACGCCGACGAGAATGCCTTCCTCGCGCGCCAGTCTCTTGGCCAGTTGCTGCGCGTCCTCCGTGTGCACTTCGATATTCTCGTCCGCGAGTGTCGCGTCGTAAATCGGCGGCACGATGGCCGTGGCCATGTGCTTTAGGCCCTCGAGTCCGTGAAAACTGGAATCCGGCTGCATGCTGATGCAGCGGATTCGCGGATTCAATTCCTTCAGCCGCCGGGTCGTGCCAACGAACGTTCCGCTCGTGCCCAAGCCAGCCACGAAGTGCGTGATCCGCCCCTGTGTCTGCTCCCAGATTTCCGGCGCTGTCGTCGAGTAGTGCGCCGCGGGGTTTGCCGGATTGCCGTATTGATCAGGGTAGAAGTACTTGTCCCGATCCGCTTCATAGATTTCGCGGACGCGCCGGATTGCTCCGTCGGTGGCCTCGTCGCCGGGTGTGTAAACGATCTCCACGCCGTAGGCCTGCAAGATCTGCTTCCGCTCCGGGGAAGCACTCGACGGCAGGCAGAGCTTCACCCGATATCCTAGGGCTGCGCCGATCATGGCGTATGCGATTCCCGTGTTCCCGCTCGTCGCGTCGAGGATGACTTTCCCCGGCGTCAGGTCGCCACGGCGCTCGCCTTCACGGATCATCCAGTAGGCTGCGCGGTCTTTCACCGAACCGCCGGGATTGAACCATTCCGCCTTTGCCAGGAACTCGACATTGGGGAACTGGCTGACCACCCGCTCAAGGCGGATTAGCGGCGTATTGCCGATGCGCTCGACAAGGCGCTGACCCAGTTGCCCGCCCCTAGCCGGGCTTTCTGGCGATACCAACGGTTTGTTCGCTGTCGTCACTCTTGTGTTCCTGTGCTCGGGAAAAGACCTTTTCCGTTTTTGCGCCTTGCTTCGCCCGGCGCCGCAGGACTGAAGTCCTGCGCTACCGCGCTAATTCTGGACAGTTTAGCAGATTAAAGGCTGGGTCTACAGCAACAGGCGCAGAGCGCCGCAGCGGGGAGGCTCGGGGAAACTTCGGCCATTTTTGCGGAACTCTTCATACGCCCATATGATGCTTGAGGGCCCTATCAGGAAGCAAGTCTTATCAGCGCGGCGCACCGGTATCGGATTCCAATTCAAATGCCAGCAAGAGGTTGCCGGGCATGCCCACGGTCACTGTAAAGCCCGACATAACGTAGAGCATGTTGCCGGCGACCGTCGGTCCCCCGCCGCTCATCGAGCCGCCGTGTGCTTTCACCCCGTTCACGGTTGGGAACTCAGGGAGCGTGTCGAAATCCCAGATGATCTTTCCGTCCGCTGTCGAATATCCCCGTAGATGGCCGTCCATCGAACCTGAAAAAACCACACCGGGGATTACCGTCACGGCGGCAAGCTGCCCCGCGCTGCATCCGGGCTTTCCCGCGCAGGCCGGTTTCGGCGGCATCGTCTTCCACACGAGTTTCCCAGTGCGGATGTCGATAGCGGAAAGTCCTCCGGGCGGCGGGGGAGCGGTTCCCGGCGGGCCAAGAGGCCTTAATGTGGAGATGTCGGAGTTAGCGGCGTAGACATTCTTTCCATCGGTGGCCGACCCCCACTCGATTCCGCCAAGCCCGCTGCCATGGCCCACGCGAATCTGCCAGAGTTCCTTGCCGCCGTCATCCGGATCGAGCCCGTACATCATGCCGCTCTTTTGCCCAGCTAGGAGAACGCGATGGCCATTACCCAGATCTTGCAGGATGGGAGAGGAGCCGAAATCCACGTCGGAGCCGATCTGCGACGGGCAGTTGATCTGCGGCATGGCAACGCAGCCGAAGTTGAAGGCGTCTCCGGCCGTTTTCTGCTGGGCCCAAAGACGTTTGCCGGTCACGAGATCGAACGCAACAATGGCATCCGAACCATCCGTCGCAGGGTCAACATAGGCATCGCCGCTTCCGACGTACAGGGCGCCGCGCTTCGCGTCAATTGTGGGGGAATCCCAGATGGCCGCGCCTGCCGGACCGAGCTTGGCATGGCTCGTGCCCGGGTTGGATTCGTGAGGTTCCTCTACGATCGCGTAACCCTTCCAAATCTGCTTACCAGTGAGCGCGTCCACCGCGGTGACGTTTCCGCGAAATGTGCAGCACGGATAACCGGCGTCGCCCGCCGCCAGCTCCTCCTTCGACGCGAGGGGAACGTAGAGTCGCCCATCGTACGCTACTGGAGCGCCGGTGATCGCTGCGAAACGATGCGGATCGGCTTTCACTTTCCAGATCAGCGTTCCGTTCTCCGCATCCGCAGCGTAGAGGTTGCCTTCGCCGTCGCCGAAGTACGCGAAGTAACGGCCTTTGCTTACCTTGGCGATTGTGATTGCCGTTCTGACCGTCGTCTCGGCCCTGTAAACCCAAAGTGTGCATCCGCTCGCTGCATCGAGAGCGTAAACGTTTCCATTTCCGGAGCCAAGGAAGACTCGGCCGCCGAAAACGGTCGGCTGGCCATATGCCGTGCTCGCATCCGGGATGCCGAACGCCCACTTGAGCTTCAATTTGGGGAGGTTGTCAGCACGGATGCCAGTGTGCGGTTGGTAGCGCGAGTTTGCGGTGTCAACTCCCCAGCCATTCCAGGTGGCCGCGTTCTTCGACGCATTCGCGGGGATCGGTGCACGAGACGCGCACAGGTTGGCCATCGAAGCATCCGCACCGCTTGCTTCGTGCGACGAGAGGAATGCAGCAATGGCGCGCCGCTCGACTGATAACAGGCGATTGCCGTAGATCGTCATCGGCCCGGATTCCATCGCCTGCATAATCTCTTCCTGCGTTTTTTGCGCGAGCGTAGTCGTGGTCGGCACGCGACCGTCGCCAGTAGGCGTCGCCTGATGGCACGTGGAGCAGTGCTCTTTGAAGAGCTCCGCTCCGTCGGGAACCGCCTGCCCCTCCGCGCGACCACAAGCCGATACGACAATTAGCAGTAACCCTAAGATTCGACCCACGCTCCGAACAATGTTCATTCCGCTTCCAATGCCGCTTTGTCTGTGCGTGCCGGAACTTCTTATATCGGCTTTAACCCGAAAGGGCAATGCCATGGGCAGCGGCAATTCCAAAGCGGAGATTGAGGACCTGGATTCGTTTCTATGCAGCTTTTGAAGCTTCCAAGCGATTGAAGCAGGCGTGAAGTCGAATCAACCGGGGGCGCGGCTTACTGTAGTCCTGATTGGGTCAATTTGACGGCGCAAACGTCGGTGGTCGACACTCCATTACACAGGTATGTGTTGGTCCCGTCTCCGTTTGCGAGCCACGTGAAGTAAATGCTTGCGGCCCCGGTGGAGGTACTGTCATTGTCCACGACAACTCCGCTCGTCCCGCCGCTGGCATTCATGGCTCCAGTCCCTGCAGCGGGAGGCACAGTCAGCGTGCCGTTGGTGATGGTTGTCGCGTACATGCAGCCGTTCCCGGCGCACGCCGTTCCTGTGGCCCCGCCCGTCTCGACGCCGAAGAAAAGATAATCGACTGCGCCGGTCGAGCTTCCATTCGGAGTGTTGTAGAACTCCGTCATGGCGTGGCAGCGTGCGCTGGCGTTGCTCGCGAGCCAAGTCGTTGTGTCAACCGCGTTACCAAGGGTGCCGTTCGTCATGGCGATTCGCTGAAGCAGTGCGTAATTCGCCGTCGCGCCTGTGGTCCCACCGTTTCCGCAGACATAGAGCCAGCCCGTACCCTTGTTCAATCCAGTGTCCGTCGTGTAGTAGGCGTTGTCGAACGCTCCGACGTTCAGGCGGTGCGCGGTTCCCGTTCCGACATTCACCAACACTTGGTTCCCGGCCGACAGAGTCGTGTCGTCCTGACCGACGTAGGCTCCAGGCCCGCCGCCGGCGGGACTGAAGAAGACAATCAATCGCTGCGTGGTCGAGTCAATAATCGGTGCGACGGAAATTTTCGTGTTTGCCGTGTTGCCGTCCGTAAAGGTAGTGGATCCGACGCAGGGCGGCACACCGCCATTGCTCCCTGAATTGCACGTACCCGAGGAAGAGTTGCTAAGCCTTACATAGAATATTCGCCCGGTATTGTCGCCAACAAACACGTTTCCGGAGGTCTCGTCATAAACGGGGCTGGCCAGTTGGGGGCCGGCATCTACCGGGTTCATTGCGACGGGCCAACCCGACGTGGTTACCTCGGCGGGGGAACCGTTGAACATGTTCGCAAACTCGTGGAGATTTCCGCCGTCGTCGCCGACCACGGCGAAGTCGCCGATGTAGTCGTAGAACAAAGATGAGGGGCTGATGGCGCCGGCATCGCCCGTATCGTCATTTCCGTTTGCAAAGGTGATGTTGAAGAGGCAGGCCTTGCTAGTAGTGCCAGCTGGCGCAGCGGGGGTGCACGAGTGATAGGCCGCAGCAGTTCCACTGGCCGTCGGCGTGTGCGGTGCCGCGATGGTACCGTCCGTGCCACCAGTGTACGGCTTTAGAAGGTGCAGCACCGCCTTCCCCCCGCCGCCCTCGACCCAAGCAATCTGGGTCCCGTCAAGAGAAAGCACGGGGGAAGTATCCGCAGATCCACCCTGCGACTGAACGTGGTAGGCCCACATTACAGTGGGATTCGTCCCAGAACAGAGCCCGGTGCCTGCCGAATTCACGTAGAGATTGTTCACTCCGTAGATGTCCGTCACCCCCGCACCGGTCTGGTTTGTAGTGAAGACGACATAGTCCGCCGAGCAGCTCGGAGCCTGATTCACGTTGAAAACATACTTGGCGGGGAAGTTCCCTTGACCAACCGTATAGCCGTTTCCTGCGGCAATTCCCCAGTCCGGATGCAGCTCGTTCGTCGGACTGGTCCACGTGTTCTTCGGATCGCGTACCGGCAATGTTACCGGCCTCCGGACGAGAACGTTCCGCCGCAGGTACTGCTGAACGTACCTGGGCTGCTGCTGGATCTGTAGATTCCGTACGATTGAACCGGGAGCGGAATAAATAAGGTGGCGTTGGGTCCAGTCTTCAACAACCGGCACACGATAATTCGAATCCCCGGGTTCTCTATCCGTTTGTCCCGGCAAGAGGCCTGCCAAGGGCAGCCCCATCAGACAGACCGCAAGGGCCGAAATTGGCACCAGTAGCCGACGCGGAAGAAGGGGTTTTCGCATCATCCACCTGTTCGTAGCTCTCAGTTAGTCCAACCTAGCTTGGTGATGAACCCCCGACAATGTGCCGCCGGTTCTAGCGTGCCAAAGTGTCAGCTACGAAATGAAAAAGTGAAGCTGTAGTTACTGTTTCCGCCGCCCAATGCGCGTCCTTTAGGTCGGCCCGGGATGCGCATTTTCGCCTTTACAGACCGTGGGCGGAATTCATATCCTGAGGGCCTTATGTGGTACGTGAACAAGATCTTCCAGCAAGCTCAAATCGAATCTCTTTCGGCGAAGGGCTTTTTGGTGCGTAGTTCCGGCGGCGTGGTGCGCATCGAGAAGTACGACTGCGGAGCCGAGCTGCGAAAGGAAGCGCAAGGCGGCTATCGGATGACGATCATCCCCTCAATCATGGTCCAGGGGCAATTCACCCACCTGTGGGATGCGGGCTACCAGAAGTTTCTCCTGACCAACGAAGGGCGCAAGGTTCCAGTCCGCGTGACCCAGCTCGCCGATCTCCGCCGATTCAACGAAGAATTGCGGACGGCCCTCGGCGTGCCCACTTACTACAACGAGGCCATTGGCTCAACTTGCCACTACAGCGTTTACGATCGTGTAAAAGGCCGCACGGGTGACATCCCGGACGAGACCGTCGGCGCGCACGAGACCGGCGACCAATAGGCGCCGCCTCGCACTTTGACAAACCAGATCGCCCGCGACTAGCATTCGTCGAAGATTCTGGGAGATTTAGGAGTTCACCATGGGCAGCATATACCTCGAGGAATTGTCGACCGTCGGAGCCGTCCGGTTTCCGGACATTCCGCTCTACCAAGGTTTCGGCGCTCCTTGTCGGCTCGAAGCGGACCTGCGCGATTGCGAAGTCAGCTATGGCTCTGTGCCGAAGGATCTCAACGGCATCCTTTACCGCTGCGGTCCCGATCGCCAGTACCCGCCCATGGGCGGCGACGACATCTTCATTGACGGCGAGGGCATGGTAGTGATGTTCCGCTTCGAAAACGGCCACGTGGATTTCAAGAGCCGCTACGTGAAGACCGCCCGCTACAAACTGCAAGCCGAGCATCGCCGCTCGCTTTTCGGCCGCTACCGCAATCGATATATGCGCGATCCGATCGCGAATAACTGCAATTCCGGCGCGGCCAACACCAACATCGTCTGGCATGCGGGAAAGCTACTCGCGCTCAAAGAAGACGATATGCCGTACGAACTCAACCCATATACTCTCGAAACCATCGGCCGGTACGACTACAACGGCAGCGTCAAGTCCGTCTGGATGTCTGCGCACCCGCATCTCGATCAGACCACGAACGAGCTTTTGACCTTCGCGTATCAGGCCAAGGGCGACGGCACGACCGACGTCGCTTATTTCGTTATCGGGCCGGATGGAAGGCTGAAACATGAGATGTGGTTCAACGCGCCATGGCCCGGCATGGTCCACGACTTCGCGATCTCCGACAAGTACGTAATCTTTCCGTTTTTCCCGCTGCTCACGGACGTGGATGTGCTGAAGAAGGGCGGACCGTTCTACACCTGGCATCGTAACCTGCAGACTGTCGTTGCCGTCGTCCCGCGCTATGGCACCGCCGATCAGGTCCGTTGGTTCCGCGGCGACACCAGTTTCGCCGGCCACATGATGAACGGTTCGACGGATGGGTCGAAAGTCAGCCTCGACGTCTGCCTTTCGCACGGGAGCTCATTCTTCTTCTTTCCGAACCACGACGGCACGCCGCCCGATCAGGCAGCAGCCATTCCCCATCTCACTCGTCTTACGTTCGATTTGGCTGGAAACACGGAAAACTACAAGACGGAGCAGCTCTACGATTGGATGTGCGAGATGCCGCGCGCCGACGACCGTTACTACGGCAACGGAACGTACCGAAAAGGCTACGTCGTTTGCCGCGATCCGAGCACTCCGGGGGCAGGGAACATCGGATTTGGCGCCGTGGGCCAGTTCGATCACAAGACGGGCAGCGCGAAGCTATGGAATCCGGGCCCCGACTCCGGCGTGCAGGAGCCGCTGTTTGCTCCTCGTAAACCGAACTCACCTGAAGGCGACGGCTACCTACTGGCACTCGTCAACCGCATGGCGGAGAATCGTAGCGATCTCGCGATTCTTGACGCGTCGAACGTCGAGGCGGGACCGGTCGCGATCGTGAAGCTGCCGCATCGCGTCCGAATGACGTTCCACGGCATGTGGGTCTCCGAGGACGCGCTCAATTCCGGCCGCTACAGCGCCACCCGCAACGCGTAGTAGACGCCGGCGATCACGGCTTCGGCTACTCGTATTTCGACGCTGGGCCGCGACGGAAGTGCGCCTCGCGCCTTAACTACTAATCGCCGAGGTACGTCTTCAGCGCGGCAGCCGTCTTCTGCAACGCATCCCCGTAGTCTTTTGCGTTATAGTGGTCTCCGCCCTTGACGAAGTCATGATCCGCGTCGGGATAGATGGTCAGATCGAAGGATTTTCCGGCAGACTTTACCGCTTGTTCTAGCGCACTGTCTTTGTCGGCGGTGCAGCAACCATTGCGAAAGTGGTCCTTTCCGCCGGCAAACACTACTACGGGCACAGCTAATCGGTTCGCGAATCCTGAAACGTCGCGAATGAAGGCGTTGGCCGGGTACCAGACGATCGCGCCTGCCACCTGATCGGAAGATTGCGTCCCCCAAAACATCTGTTCGCCACCGCCGAGCGAGAAGCCGACCAAAGCGACCTTGCCGGGAAGCGCATGCGGCATCGCAATCGCTGCGGCGATGTCCCTCCTGACGCCCTGGCCGTGTGTGTTCTCCTCTTCTCTGCCATCGAAAAGCACGGCGTCGTAGCCGAGCTTGGCGATCTCGCTTGCGACCTCTTTGTAATGTTCGGGCCCTGACATGCCTGAAGCGATCACGACTACACGGCCTTTGCCCTGCGGCGGCGGGAACTCCTGTTGAGCGCTGACGGTGGAAACACTCCCCCAAAATGCGATGATGCCGACAAGTGCTGCGAGGCGGGACGGAAAGTTGATCATTCGGATCTCCCTTCGAGGCGGAAAAACGGCAGGATTGTACACCTTCCGATTTGCGGGTCTAAGGGGGATCTTTCGCGACTGGTGTAGCGCCGCGCTGGCTGCGACTCGTCCCGCCAATCTCCGGCGCTGGCCCGTTTGTATTACGTCCGCCTACGTGATAAACGAGAGATGACTGAGAAGCCGCGATGGCACAGGTCCTTGCACTGACCGACGACATTTTCTTTCAGGCGAAGCTGTTGGAGACGGCCAAACAATTGGGCGTCGAGCTGCGCGCGTGCGCGACGCCGGACGCGCTTGCTGCGGAGATTGCGGCGGCCGCGCCGAAGCTTGTTGTTGTCGATTTGAATGCTCGCGCGAACCCACTGGAAGCAGTTGAACGCGTGCGTGCTTCCCACGCGGGCATACCGCTCATCGGATTCCTCTCGCACGTCCAAGTTGAACTTGCCGAACGCGCCCGCGCAGCAGGTTGCCGCGACGTGATGCCGCGCTCGAAATTCACGCGAGATCTGGCAACCATCCTCAGCCGGGCGAAATCCGAGTCTTGATGAGGTCTTGCGCTATCCTTCGCGTCATCGCGTCATCGGGGTTGCTGGTGCTTGCCTTTTCCGTGACGACGCCTGCGCAAGAAGGTCAAGTGTCGGAACCGGCCGCGACGCTTTCCGCCGTCCTCTCCGCTGCTTGCAAAGGTGACGACGCAAAATTTGCGACCTACCTCACAGCGGACAACGCCTCAGCATTTCGCGAGCTGCCTCCGGAAGAGCGCGCTGCATTTCTGAGAAGGTTTTCGCTTGCAGATGGTCCGGCAAGGCCGCTGATCTCGTCCGATGCGCAGAATCACATCGTCTTCCGCTGTATCGCCACGGAGGGCACGGCCGAATTTCGGTTCGGTGACTCTCGCGTCCGCGAGAACCTCGCGTTTACCCCCGTTGCCGTGGTGGATGGCGAGAAGACTGAATTCGGTTTCGTTCGCGAGGGCGGGAGTTGGCATTTGATCTCGCTTGGGCTCGTGCTTCTCGATGTTCCACAGCTATCGAAGCAGTGGGCCGAAGGCGATCTCGCGGATCGCGAGGATGATGCAGTGAGAGTGCTGGGCGATCTGGCTGCGGCGGTCGGCAGCTATCGCCGCGCCTGGGGCAAGCTTCCGGATTCGCTCGCCCAACTCGGACCCGCGCCCAAGGACCAGGCTTCCCCTGAGCAGGCTTCGCTTGTGGATGAGCATTTGGCTGCAGGCAGCGTAGGGGGCTATCAGTTTCGCTACCGGACAACGCCCGCTGCGGAGGGCGATGTCGCTTTCGAAATCGCCGCGACGCCCGAAACCTATGGCAAGACGGGAAAGCGATCGTTTCTTCTCGACACATCAGGAAAGATCCATAGCGCAGACAGGCGCGGCGCCATGGCCACTACAGAAGATCCGCTGCTCGATGCGGAAAAGACCCCCTGACCGATTCCCGTCAGGTATAATCCCGGCAAGATCGAAAGAAGCCAGTCTTCGCCGCCATGTCCACGCAGCCCGCGCGAGGCAAAGAAACTCCGGAAGAGGCAGTTCGCGCCGCCAATCAACGCTTCTATGCGGCCTTTGAATCTCTCGATCTTGCAGAGATGGAGTCTCTGTGGGCGCACGATGACTCCGTCGCGTGCGTCCAGCCAGGCTGGGACCTGCTGCTTGGGTGGGAGGACGTGCGCGAGCGGTGGGTGCGAATTTTCAGGAATACCAAGCGCGTCCGGGTGGCGCTGAGCGGCATTTGGGTCCGCGTCGAAGGCACGGTTGGATGGGTAGCCTGCACGGCCCGCGTTACCACCGCGTTCGCGGATGGCTTCGACGAAGCAACTGTCCAGGCCATGAACATTTTCGTAGAACGCGATGGGCACTGGCTCCTTGTTGCCCATCACGCCTCGCCGCTTCCCACGCAGGCCCGCTCAACCGTGCAGTAAGCTTCACTCGGCGGGGTTTCCTCGAAGATCCGTCTCCGGGTTCGTTGACACACCTCTGGGCGGCTGCTAGATTTCTTGATTTGTGCTCGTAACTCGACGCGAACTGAGACTCCACCGATTTCTCTGGATGGCTTCCATGGCCCTTGTGGCAGCTCTTACGTCCGGCTGCGCGGTCAGCCACACAACGGTCGTGAAGCCGTCGGAGGTTCCCGCGCCTCCCAAGACTGCGACAAAGCAGGAGTTGGTTGCCCTGTACAATAATCAGGCCGAAGCAGTGCATTCTTTGAATGCCGCAGTGAAGATGACCCTTACCGCAGGTTCCGCGTACACAGGCGTGATCAAGCAGTACCATGAGGTGAATGGCTTCATTCTCGCGCAGCGGCCCGCGAGTATCCGCGTGATTGGGCAGGCCCCTGTCGTCGGCACGAACATCTTTGACATGGAAAGCGATGGACAGACGTTCGCGATCTACATTCCCTCGCAGGGAAAATTCATTACAGGGCCCGCAAGTTTGGGGCGTCCGTCGGCGAAACCGATCGAGAATCTTAGACCGCAGCATCTGACTGGCGCGGTTTTCTGCGAGCCGATTCCTTCGCAAACCATCGTACTTTTCGAGGAAGAAACCGACACGATAACGCGCTACTACGTGCTCACTGTCGTGCAGCCTTCCTCGCCAGGCGCCGAGGTATCAGTCTCTTCGGATTGGGAAGTTTCCCGCAAGATCTGGTTTAACCGGGCCGATTTGAGCCTGGCTCGCATTGAGACGTATGATCCCGGCGGTAAACTGGGTTCGGACGTACGATATGGTGGTTGGGATACTTTTGCCGGAGTGAAGTATCCACGCAGGATTTCTTTGGCGCGGCCTGCAAATGATTACCAGCTTCAGATCGAGATCACGCGAATGACGCCGAACGAGCCTGTTTCCGCCGACCGGTTCGTATTGCAACAGCCGCCGGGCAGTGAACTTGTGCGCGTAGGCGAGGATTCGAAGGAAACTAAACCTTGAAAAGGATATCGAATTGATCGGCCATATGATCGTGCGTAACGTGATGTACCGCCCGGTGCGCACAATAATCACCGTGCTCGCGGTCGCCATTGAAGTGACGCTCGTCGTCATCGTTGTCGGTTTGACCAGCGGCTTGCTCCTCGATGTCGCCAAGCGCACCGAAGGAGTCGGCGCCGACATTATGGTCCAGCCTCCTTCCGCGTCCGTCTTCATGGCGTTCAGCGGCGCACCGATGCCGATCAGCATCGCCGGGAAGCTCAAGGAACTTGAATATGTGCAGGCTGTCGCGCCCGTACTCGTTCAATTCAACTCCGTCAACGGTCTGGACGTCGTTTACGGGATCGAGCAGGACACGTTCCGTGCTGTCTCAGGCGGCTTTGTTCTTCACGAAGGGACGGAGCTGCAGAGCGCAAACGACATTCTTGTTGACGACGTGTACGCGCGTTCGAAGAAAGTCAGGGTCGGCCAGTCCCTTCACATTCTCGAGCATGACTTCCATGTCGCCGGCATTGTCGAGCATGGCAAGGGCGCACGTCTGTTTGTGTTGATGTCCACGCTGCAGGAAATGTCCGGCGCACGCGACAAGGCCTCGATTTTTTTCCTTAAATGTGATCGCTCGGATCACACGGCCGCCGCAATGGACGAGATTCGCCAGCTTCTTCCGCGCTATGAGATACGCCCGCTCAAGGACTACATCTCGCTGATGACATCTTCCACTCTCCCAGGCCTCGGCGCGTTCATCAATGTCATGATCGGCATCGCCGTGGGAATAGGGTTTTTGGTGATCTTCCTCTCGATGTACACCACAATCATCGAGCGGACGCGCGAAATCGGCGTGCTGAAATCCTTGGGCGCCTCCAAGGGTTACATCGTGGAGATCGTCTTCAGCGAGACGACGCTGCTCTGTCTTGCAGGAGTCGTGAGCGGTATAGGGCTCAGCTTCCTGCTTCGCACGGCTTTCTTGAAGCTATTTCCGTCGCTAACCATTCTGATCACCCTCAAGTGGATTCTCCTCGCGGGCCTCATCGCGGTTCTTGGTGGTCTGCTCGGCGCATGCTATCCCGCGTGGCTTGCGAGCCGTAAAGACCCTGTCGAGGCACTCGCTTACGAGTGAACTGCCGGACCCTCTAGGCAGGAATTCGAAACGCGACTAGAATAAATCCATCCTCAGACACACGTTCACGCGCGGGAGCGGCTTTGGAGCCGATACTCAAGACTGAAAATCTGTGGAAAGTCTACCGGGCCGGCAATGTAGAAGTGCCGGCGCTTGCCGGCGTGAACATTGAAGTCCTGCCAGGCGAATTCGTTTCCATCATGGGGCCTTCCGGTTGTGGCAAATCGACTCTACTCCATGTGATCGGAGGCCTTGCGCAGGCAACAAGCGGGCGCGTCCTGCTCGACGGCAACGACCTTACGGCAATGAGCGACGCCGCTCGAACTCTGCTGCGGCGCCACAAGGTCGGATTCGTTTTTCAGCGGTTCAATCTGCTGCCCACGCTCGATGCGTATCACAATATTGCGCTCGCACAGCACATCCACGGCAATGGCTTCGACCCGCACCGGTTCGAACTGGTCGCAAATCTCCTCGGCTTGACGAAACGCTTGCGTCACAAGCCGTCGGAGCTTTCGGGCGGGGAACAGCAGCGCGTGGCCATTGCTCGCGCCATCATCAGCGAGCCGAAGATCGTCCTCGCGGACGAGCCGACAGGGAATCTCGACACGAAGAGTTCCGAAAGCGTCCTCTCCCTGCTGCGCCAGCTCAACAAGGACCTTGGCCAGACCATCGTCATGATTACGCACAATCCGGAAGCGGCAACCTATGGCAACCGCGTCCTGCACATGCGCGACGGGATGGTGGTCAACGGGGCAGCCGCTCACTGAGATGCGCGCCCTTTGGCGGGGAATCGTCCGCACCATCTTCTGGTCTTACGAGCGCATGACCTGGCAGTACGACGTGATGGTCGTCGCGATTGTGTTGTTCGTCCTGGCAACTCCCGGCCGATGGTTTCATGACCAGCCCGTTACGAACGCACTTACAGGAGCCGCCGTTCAACTCGTTTCCGAAGATCCCGCAGCGCACACACGCACGTATCGTCTCGACGCCGCTTCGCTCCCCTTGCAGAAGCGGTCCGCAAAGTCAACTCCCGAACTGGAGCGCCAGCTGCATGACATTCTCAGCCGTACCGTGGACGACTTAAAAGGGCGGACGTTCCATGTGACGCGCATCGATCCCTCTGTGTCGAACGATGGTTCCGTGCTGTACTATGACGTCGCCGTTCACTGGTAGCGACGCAGCGCTTCATCAAGAGGCATAGCCGTGGCGACCACCAAATTCACTCCCCCCGCTCCAAAGCAGACGGAAGCAGCCATCGCCGAGCTGAAATCCCTGCTCGGTCGCCGCGCGAGCGATGCCGAGGTCGTCCGCGAACATCATAGCCACGGTGAGTCCTACCATGCCCCGGCCCTGCCCGACGTGGTTTGCTCTCCGCAAACCACCGAAGAAGTCAGTGCGATCCTGAAAATCAGTGCAAAGTATGGCGTCCCAGTGATCCCTTTCGGCGGCGGAACTTCCATGGAAGGGCAGGTGAACGCGATCTATGGCGGCATCAGCGTTGATATGCGCGAAATGAACAAGATCCTGCTTATCAGCCCTCAGGATTTGCAGGTGACCGTCGAAGCGGGCGTTACGCGCTTGCAGCTCAATCGAGCTCTGGCCAACACCGGCTTCACCTTCTTCATCGATCCCGGCGCAGATGCCACCATCGGCGGCATGACCTCCACGCGGGCCTCCGGCACGACTGCGGTGCGCTACGGCACGATGCGCGAGAATGTGCTGACCCTGACTGTGGTCCTCGCCGACGGGCGCGTCATCAAGACCGGAACGCGCGCCCGGAAGTCTGCAGCCGGCTACGACCTCACGCGCCTCTTCGTCGGGGCCGAGGGAACTCTCGGCATCATCACGGAAGTCACGCTGCGCCTGCACCCTTTGCCCGAGGCCGTGTCCGCCGCCAGCTGTGCGTTCAACAGCCTTCGCGATGCGATTGAAACCGCCATCGAGACGATTCAGCTTGGGGTGGCCGTCGCGCGCATCGAGTTCATGGACGAAGCCCAGGTGGATGTTTGCAACCGCTACTCGAAAACAAACTATCCGGTCGCGCCAATCCTCTTCTTTGAATTTCACGGCGACACCGAGCGCAGCGTGAAAGATCAGGCCGAGACCGTGCAGAAGCTCGCCGAGGCGCATGGAGGCCGCGGCTTTCAGTGGTTCACGACCCCCGAAGAGCGCGAGACGCTCTGGAAAATGCGCCACGAAGCCTATTTCGCCACTCTTGCCGCGCGGCCCGGTTCGAAGATGTTCACCACCGACATTTGTGTCCCGATTTCCAGGCTCGCGGATTGTGTCGAGGCGTCCAAGAAAGATGTAGCGGGCGCGTCTTTTCCCGCAACGGTCGTGGGGCACGTCGGCGACGGCAACTTTCACATGGCGTTTCTGCTCGACCCAGCGAATCCGGCTGAGCACGCGGAAGCGAAGAAGGTCGAAGAGAAAATCATCCTGCGCGCGCTTGAGATGGGCGGCACGTCCACGGGCGAGCATGGCATCGGCACCGGCCGAAAGCAGTACATGCCCATCGAACACGGCGCGTCGCTTGACGTGATGCGGGCCATCAAGCAGGCCCTCGACCCGGACAATCGTATGAACCCCGGGAAAATGGTCGAGCCGCATGCGCTCTGAAGGTCTGGTCTCGACAAGGAGAAGGGCGCCTTGAACGCGATCTCGCAAACTGCCTCAGCAGCATCAGTGCCCAAGGTTTCGTTACGCTACGCCTGGTACGTCGTTTTCGTACTGATGATCTGCTACACCCTTTCCTTCGTTGACCGGCAAATCCTCAGCCTTCTCGTCGGGCCGATCAAACGCGATTTGGCCGTCAGCGACACGCGCATTGGATTGCTGCTCGGATTCGCCTTCGCCGTCTTCTACACCTTCGCCGGCCTGCCCATCGGCCGCATTGTGGATACCTACGGCCGACGCAACCCTATCGCCATTGGCATATTCCTTTGGAGCATCATGACCGCGCTTTGCAGCGCCGCCCGAAGCTATTGGACGCTGTTTCTCGCTCGTATCGGAGTCGGCGTGGGCGAGGCGACCCTTTCACCGGCTGCGTTTTCGCTCATCTCGGACTATTTCCCGGCCGAGCAGTTAGGCCTCGCCATTAGCGTCTACACCATGGGCATTTTCTTCGGATCGGGCGTCGCGCTCGCAATTGGCGGCACGATTGTGGACGCCGTCATGCGCATGCCCGCCCTGCACGCGCCGATCCTCGGCACGATAGCTACGTGGCGTCTCTCATTTCTGCTCGTGGGGCTGCCGGGACTTCTGGTTGCACTGCTCGTCTATACCGTACGCGAACCTCTGCGCAAGAACGTGCTGCGCCATGCCGATGGCCGCGCCGCCGAATTAAATCTTCGCGAGGTATTCGCGCAGATCGGGTATCGCTGGCAATCGTTTACCGGAATGGCGCTCGGCATGATCTTTCAGGCGCTCGCCAGCTACGCGTTTCTCTCCTGGGCTCCGACTTTCTTCCAGCGCATGCACGGATGGACCGCAGGGCAGGTGGGAAGGGCCCTCGGCGTTCTCGTCCTGACTTGCGGCTGCTTGGGAATGTACGTGGGCGGGCTGCTCTGCACGCGATGGCTGCGAAAGGGCGTCGCGGAAGGACCGCTGAGAGTGGCCGTCATCAGCGCCGTGGGTGCCAGCGTTTTTCTGGGGCTTGCGATGCTAATGCCGGTTGCGCGTCAATCGCTCATCCTGATTGCGCCGGGACTGTTCTTTCAGGCGATGCCCATCGGCACGGTCTACGCCGCCGTACAACTCATCTTTCCCAACCAGGTCCGCGGCCAGGTGTCGGCCTTGTTCATGTTCATTCTGAATCTCGGCGGGATCGGTCTCGGTCCGCTCATTCCCGGCGTCCTCAACGACCATCTCTTCAAGAACGAACGCATGCTCGGCCCGTCCGTTTCGGTCACGATCGTCGCGTCCTCTCTTCTGATGCTCTTCTGCGTCCGTTCGGTCTATGAGAATTTCCGGCGTGACTATTGGCGGCTCAACGTGGCAGGCGCGGCGAACTCCCAGGAATAGGCAGACTTACCGTCGTTGCTTTTCCCAACTCGCAGGGACATCCACGTAAGAACGGTCAAGTGCGGAAACGGAAGCGCAACCCAGCAATCGAAGTGTTCGTTCGAGATCTGCGCGCAGAATTTCGAGTGCCCTTGTAACACCAACTTCTCCCGCCGCTCCAAGCCCATAGGCATACGCGCGCCCGATAAGGACTGCTCGCGCTCCCAGGCATATCGCCTTCACAATATCGCTCCCGCGCCGCACGCCCCCGTCCATCAGTACCTCGGCGCGTCCTCCGACAGCCCCAACGACTTCAAGCAGTGCGCGCAGGGTCGCTGGAGAGCTGTCGAGCTGGCGGCCGCCATGGTTCGACACGACTATGCCCGCCGCGCCTTCATCGAGCGCCCGCCGCGCGTCCTCGCCGGTTAACACGCCCTTCACGACAATCGGCCCCGCCCACACTTTGCGAATCCACCGCAGGTCCTCCCATGTGACCACGGAATGTGCCAGCGCCGCCTGCGTTTCCGAAAGAAGCATCGGTCCCCGCCCGGGCACGATTACATTGGGCAGCGTCAGCATGTGACCGTCGAGCAAGAATTTCGTAAGCCAGCGCGGATGCGCGAGAAGTTGCGAAGAAGAGCGCAACTTAGGCAAGAGTTTGCTGCCGATCAGCGCACCGGCTCCGTTGCGGATGTCGCGCTCGCGAAAACCGAATGTGCCCGTATCGATCGTGATCGCGAGCCCCGCGAATCCCGAAGCGCGCGCGCGAGCAAGAGTCGCCTCGGCGGCATCGCGCCCGCCAACGAGATAAAGCTGGTACCACTTCGGCGCAGAGGTGGCCGCTCCGACGTCTTCGAGAGAACTGCCGGAAATTGTCGTCAGCGTGAATCCGACGCCGGCCTTGCCCGCCGCACTGGCCGCGCAGACTTCGCCTTGCGCGTGAATGATTCGGCTATATCCGATCGGCGCGAGGAGCAGCGGCATCGAAAGCTCGCTTCCCAGCACTTTGGTTCGCGTCTCGCAACTGGAAAGCGCCACCGCATTGCGCGGGCGGAACGTCACTTCCTCGAAGGCGCGTGTGTTCTCCCGCAGCGTGACCTCGCCCTCCGCCCCTCCGTCCACATAGTCGAAGACGACTTTCGGCAGGCGCGCCTGCGCGACCCTTCGCAAGTCGCCGATGTTGACGACGCGCGGCGATGCCACCCGGCGTTCTTCTCGCGTCATGCCTGCGAGCTCCGCCGGTCACTGCATGTAGGCTGGCTTAGATATCGGAAGGCCAAGGAATCGGCTTCCCCCGCGCCCATTCTACCCTAAACAATTATTGGCAAGTCGAAGCCATGTTCGTTCATTATGGCTGGCCTTGGGGCTGCCCCAATTGAGGCAGCGCGATTCGCAGGAGACGAAATGAAAGTCGGCGAAGCAATCGCTGAAATCCTGAAGCGCGAGGGAGTGGAGATCATCCTGGGCTACCCGGTGAACCACGTCCTCGAATATGCCGCGGCCGCGGGCATCCGGCCGATCATCGTGCGCCAGGAGCGTGTCGGCCTGCACATGGCGGATGCAATCTCTCGCCTCACAAGCGGCCGCAAAATCGGCGTCTTCGCCATGCAGCACGGCCCGGGATCGGAAAACTCCTTCGGCGGCGTCGCGCAAGCCTACAGCGAGTCGGTGCCGATCCTCGTTCTGCCGATGGGCTATGCGCGGCGCCTCGCGCACGTGGATCCGAATTTCAATTCTGTCGCCAGCATGAGGAGCGTCACGAAGTCCGCCGAGCCAGTCGTCTCCGCGGCCGAGATTCCGAATATCTTCCGGCGGGCATTTTCCCGGCTGCGCAACGGCCGCGGCGGTCCTGCGCTTATCGAAATCCCGCAGGACCTCTTCGCTGAGGATTTTCCGGGCGCTCTCGTGTACGAACCGGCCATCGGCACGCGCTACGGCCCCGATCCGGGGGACGTGCGGCGTGCGGCAGCCGCGCTAGCAGAGGCAAAGCGTCCCGTCATCTATGCTGGCCAGGGAGTACACTTCGCTCGCGCGTGGGAACCGCTGAAGAAAATCGCCGAACTGCTCGCGGCGCCGGTTGCGACGAGCCTTCAAGGCAAGAGCGCCTTCCCCGAAGATCACCCGCTGTCGCTCGGCGCCGGCGGCCATTCATTTCCGCCTGCTGTTCCGTACTTTCTCGAGAAGGCCGATTTGATTTTCGGCATCGGCTGCAGTTTCACGCAGACGAATTTCGGCGTGGCCATGCCTGCCGGGAAGAAGTTCATTCATGCAACGCTCGATCCCAACCACCTGAATAAGGACGTCCGCGCGGAGATCGGCTTGATCGGCGATGCGCAGCTCACTCTCGACGCCCTCTGCGCCGAGCTCGAACGGATCGTCAAGCAGCCGCGTGCTGCATCGGTTGCTGCAGAAATAGCTTCGGTTCACAAAGCCTGGCTCGACGAATGGATGCCGAAGCTCACTTCGAATGACACGCCTCTCTCTCCCTACCGCGTGCTCTGGGATTTGCAGCGCACCGTGGACGTCGCCAACACGATCATCACGCACGATGCCGGAAGCCCGCGCGACCAGCTTGCGCCATTCTGGGTCACGAAGCGGCCGCTCAGCTACATCGGCTGGGGCAAGACGACGCAGCTCGGTTATGGTCTCGGTCTCGCGATGGGGGCGAAGCTGGCATGTCCCGAGAAACTGTGCGTTAACGTCTGGGGCGACGCTGCCATCGGCTTTACCGGTATGGATTTCGAAACGGCCGTGCGCGAACGAATCCCCATCCTTTCGATTTTGCTCAACAATTTCAGCATGGCGATGGAAATTCCGGTCATGCCGGTTTCAACGGAAAGGTATCGCGCGACCGACATTTCCGGCGACTATGCAGCTGTAGCCCGCGCGCTGGGCGGCTACGGCGAGCGGATTACCATCCCAGCGGAAATCGTCCCAGCTATTCGCCGCGGGATCGAGCAGGCGCAGAAAGGCATGCCCGCGCTCCTTGAATTCATCACCAGCAAAGAAATTGCTCTCTCTATGAAGTACCACGGTGCCGTCTAGAACGAATTCGGGGAAATCTTCGCTGCGTCCGCCAGCAAGACGGGCAGATTCTTCTTCGCGCCTGTGGTCTTGCTTCCCAGGCGCTCTTCCATTTCCCTGCGCGCTGCCTGCACAGCGCCGAGCGCAGGCCCTTTGGCGCTTCCGAAGAGACTCTCCGCGTGCAGGAAGCAGGCGTAGGCAAGCTCGTCGTGCGATCCATGCCGCCGCAGGAACTGTCCATAGTCGAACCAATCCGAGGCCTCACTCTGGGGATCGCCGGCCTTTGCGTCGAGCCCGAGTCCCTGCTGGCGAGCATTCGCCGCGGCGCGTATGTCGCCCGCTTTTTCTTCGAGATCCGCGAGATGTGCAAGCGCCAGGCTCCCGAGTTTTGCGTTTCCTGCGCGGTTGGCAAACGACACGGCTGAGCGGTATCCGGTCAGGGCTGCTTCCAATTGATTTAATTGTGCATAGTCGTCCGACAGCTGAATCAGCGCGGAGATTTCCTGGTCCGGTGTGATCGTCGGACCGTCAGGGTCTGTCGCGGCTTCGTGCAGATAAGCGTACAAGTGACGGGCCGCTGCGGCCGGCTGCGCAGTTTGATCGTAGTATTCCGCGAGGTAGAGATGCGCGTTCACCTGCTTCGGGTCGGCATCCACCGCTCGCTGCCAGGCGTCCGCGGCCTCTTCCGGATGTCCCAGCCGGGCGGCAAGCAAGCCGTAGTTCACCAGTGCATCCGGATCGCGCGGGAAGATCTTCAGCATTGCGCGATAGCGCTGGTACGCATCCGCGTACCGGCCGTCTTCAACCATCGCCTTCGCGCACGCCTGTTGCAGCGCGGCGCTGTGCGGATTGATGTCCACGGCGCGGGTCAGCGATTCGATTGCTTCTCCTCGCTCGCCGGCGGCTGTCTGTGCCGACGCGATGCGCTGTTCAACCGAGCTGTCGTAAGGATTCATCTGCGCCGCTCGGGAGAGCGCTGTCAGGTTACCTTCCGAAGTTCCGAGAGCGAAGCGGAACTGGTCCATCCCGCCCCACAGGAAGAGCAGTGCGACGACGGCCACGCGAAACGCATGAGCTCCCAGCGCGCCGCCAGTCAACCACCGCCCTTGTTTCGCCGTGCGGGGCCCGGCTGTCTTGCCGGTTCCGATCAGAAAGCCCGCGACCTTGGAATCGCGCAGCTTCCACAGCGCGCCATCCAGGATGAAATGGTGAATGTTTACCAGAGCGGTGAAGATCAAGAAGCTGGTCGTGAAATCAAAACGGAAGATGTAACTCATCAGCCACGGCCCGGGGATGAACAGCGCGATCCCGCCGGCGACGAGCGTCAGGAAATATCCCGCAAAGCGCCAGTTCTCTTGACCGGCCGCGCGCGCCTCGCGCTGCTGGTAATAACTGGTGATCCAGATATACTGCGCCGAATGCAAAACGGCCAGGATGCCGCTGCTGTAGCGCGTCTGCGGGATCTGATATCCCCAGCGCAGCTCCAGAATCGTCGGAAGAACGAACCACAGAAACTGCGTGACCAACAGCGTCAGCGGGGCGGCCATCGCGCGAATCCCGCTTGATCTCACCATTCGCCGGAACCCCATCCCCGCGCAAACCGCAAATGCAACCGCCAGCACGATCCGTGCAGCGAACGTGAATTTTGCGGGCAGTCCAAGCGAAAGGATCAGCGGATCATTCGAGCTACCTGTTTCAAAGCTCGCGAGCAACATCGTGTATGACGCGATGAACGCGGCGCGCAGCCAGCGCCGCTCGGCCTCTGTGACGGCGGCTCCCGCCCGCCGCGCAAACATCATCAGCAACCCGTAATTCTGTCCGCTGTAATGCCACGGGCTCCAGCAGATGTACAGCGTAAACACCCACGGCACCAGGCGGTACGAGGCGTGCGCGAGGATGCCGGTTAGTACGAGCAGCAGGGTGACGTGCAGCGTGAAAAACTTGTACTTGGTGAAGTCCTCACGCGTGTGGTAAGCACGGTAAACCGTCGCCATAAAGTGTGGATAGTTGAAAATCAGCGCGAGAAAATAGAACGCCACCACGAATCCATGCGCGTGTGCCGTCGTTACCCAGGCGGATAGGGCAAGCAGGGGAGCTGACCACGCTCCGCAGCCGACCAACAAGTCGAGCCACGGGCGGTAGATCCACACCGGCCTGGAAGGTGCCGTCGAAATCGTATGCGCTTGAGAGCTCATGGGAACAACACCAGTCTACGTCCCCGATCGATTCGACTTTCGCCGCGCTCCGTCGCGCATGCTGAAAACGTAACCAATCTCTGGAGGTCTTCGGCCCTTCATGCCAATTCATTGCGGCGCTGCCACGGTTTTGGTATAGATGCAGCGCACATTCGCAGCCGATGGGAGATTCGCATGATCAGAAGGTTTTTCCTTGTGTGCGCTATAGCGTTTCTGATCCTCGACGCGTCAGCGATTCGTATCAGCATGCTCCATGCGGCAGTATCCGCGCCTGCATCCAAAGGCTGTGACCGCGCGTGCCTGAATGCCATCGCCGATCAATTCATCGCCGCGCTCCTTGCGCACGATCCCTCGCGCTTGCCTCACACTGCGAACCTCAAGTACACGGAGAACAACGTCGAATTGAAGCCCGGCGATGGCCTCTGGGCCACTGCAAGCGGCTTGGGAACATACAAGGTGTACATGGATGACCCCGAGGCCGGTTCCGTCGGTTACTTTGGCGTGATTGAAGAGGACGGGCATCCGGGAATCTTGGGCGCGCGCCTGAAGGTGAATAACCACAAAGTCAGCGAAATTGAAGTGATCGTCGCCCGCCGCCAGGCTGCTAACAGCCCCACGCCGAATCCTGAAGGGCTGAAGGACAAGCCGCTTTTCTCCGAGGATGTTCCCGAGAGCGAGCGCCTTCCTCGCGACAAGCTCATCGCCCTCGCAAACGGCTACTTCGACACGATCCAGCTCAACACCGGGAAGATATTCACCACATTCGATGATGCCTGTACGCGCGTCGAAAACGGCGTGTGGACCGCAGGAAATCCGAACGGCACAGGTGTCGCCAAGATGGGATGCGAAGCACAGCTCAAGACCGGCCTGCTCTATTTCGTCACGCGCTGCCGGGATCGCCGGTTTCCGGTCGTGGACCGTCAGAAAGGCCTGGTGCTCGTTTCCACATTCTTCGATCACGCCGGGACAGTGACGAACGTGAAGCTGACGGACGGGACGAACTTCAAAGTCAACCCGCCATTCGATCGGCCGTTCTCCTTCGTGATTCTGGAGCTCTTCAAGATCAAGGATGCAAAAATTCGCCAGATTGAAGCGGTCATCGAAACCGTCCCGTATCACATGCCCAGTCCTTGGGTGAAATACAAGTAACGACGGGAACCCAAGCGCGGCGCTCGACTGCGAACGCGAATGCGGGTCAGACACGACCTATGTACTTCTGGGGGCAAGAAGTGGAACTGGTCTACCCTCTCATCCCCTCGAAGCAGCTCTGAAAACCGCAACCATTGAACCAATCCATTGAAAGGAAAGCACTTACTTCCTTCACGAAACAGTCCTCTGGGTCTCAAATTGCATCTGATCACTGTGGCAACATCTGCCTGCGGCCATGGCGCAATGGGAACCCGCGCTGCGCGCGCCGTTCATGAGCCTGGCCATTATGCTAGGCTGAACGAAAGAGGGTCATTCGCCGGAGCGGGACGGAAAGTCGGCTAGGAGAGAAAAGCACAATGTGCGGCATCGTCGGATATATCGGCCCCAAGCGCGTTGTACCGCTGATCCTCGACGGCCTGAAGCGTCTTGAGTATCGCGGTTACGATTCCGCCGGCATCGCCGTGGTCGGCGACAACGGCAAGCTTGAGATTCGGCGCGCGCCGGGGAAGTTGCGCAATCTCGAAGAGTCTATTCGCGCCACTCCGCTCGACGGCATCTACGGCATCGGCCATACCCGCTGGGCCACGCACGGCCGCCCAACCGAAGAGAACGCGCACCCGCATCGCGATTGCACCGGCGAAATCGTCGTCGTCCACAACGGCATCATCGAGAACTACATCGAGCTGAAGAATCAGCTCGTCGCCGAGGGCCACAAGTTCGTCACTGAAACGGACACAGAGATCATCGCCCACCTACTCGAGAAGTTTTCGAAGGATTCGACGCTTGAGGAGGCGGTTCGCAAAGCCGTCAAGGCGATGACCGGCGCGTACGCGCTTGTTGCCGTTTCCGCGAAAGACCCCAACAAGATCGTCGCCGCGCGGCTCGGCCCGCCGATCGTCGTCGGCCTGGGCGATCATGAATTCTTTGTCGCGAGCGACATTCCCGCCATTCTTGCGCACACTCGCAGTGTCTTCTTCCTTGGCGACGGCGAGATGGCTGTCCTCACACCGCAGGGCGTGCAGTTGTGCGATTTCGAAAGCCACCCGATTAACCGCCCGGCCCAGCACATCTCTTGGGATCCGATCATGGCCGAGAAGGGCGGCTTCAAGCATTTCATGCAGAAGGAAATTTTCGAACAGCCGCGCTCCGTTCGCGACACGCTCCTTGGCAGGATTTCGCAGGAAACCGGGAAAGTGTTCCTCGACAAGATGGAGATCACGGAGGAAGAGTTTCGCAATTTCCGCGATGTGAAAATCGTCGCCTGCGGCACCAGCTGGCACGCCGGGCTCGCCGGCAAGTTCATGATCGAGCGGCTCGCGCAGGTTCCCGTCGAAGTGGACTACGGCAGTGAATTCCGCTATCGCGATCCCATCGTTGACAAGAACAGCCTGATTATCGCCATCAGCCAGTCGGGTGAAACCGCGGACACGCTTGCCGCCGAGCGCGAAGCGCGCCAGAAGGGCGCAAAGGTCATCTCAATTTGCAATGTGGTCGGCGCCATGCTGACGCGCGAATCGAGCGGCACCATCTACACGCACGCCGGTCCCGAAATCGGCGTTGCCTCGACGAAAGCCTTCACCGGACAGCTCACCGCCCTGCTTCTGATCGCGCTCTATCTCGGCCAGGTGCGCGGCAAGCTCGCCAACTCCGCGTCGAAGCACCTGATGCAGGAATTGACGCGCGCCCCCCACAAAATCGGCTCGATCCTCGAGCGCGACGCGCAGATCGAGGATCTCGCCCGCCAGTTCTTCCGCTACACCGACTTCCTCTACCTCGGGCGCGGGATTCACTATCCCATCGCGCTCGAAGGCGCGCTCAAGCTGAAGGAGATCTCATATATCCACGCCGAGGGTTATCCGGCCGGCGAGATGAAACACGGTCCCAACGCACTGATTGACGAGAATCTTCCGGTGGTCGTGATCGCCACGCGCGACGAATCCGATCCTGAGTCCGTGACGCGCTATGAAAAGACGATTTCAAACCTCCAGGAAGTAAAGGCGCGCGACGGCATCGTGATCGCTGTTGTCACCGAGGGCGACAAGCTCGCGCGCGATTGCACGGATCATGTGATCGAGATTCCGCAGGCGCCCGACCTGATTTCGCCGATTCTCGAAATCGTTCCGCTGCAATTGCTCGCTTACCACATCGCCGTCCGGCGCGGTTGCGATGTGGACCAGCCGCGCAATCTCGCAAAGTCCGTCACCGTCGAATAACCGGTTCCGCTCCGGCTTCTGCTGTCCTAGAATCGGGGCATGAGCTGTGCCCTTCACCCCTCAGCGAGGACAGCTGCCTTTCGCGTTGTTGCCCTCGTGGGACCCCTTCTATGCATTTCCGCTCTTCCTCTTTTCGGACGGCAGGCAGAGAGCAGTACGGATCGCCTGGCGTCGATTGAAGTCACAGGCTCTTCGAAGTTCACTTCCGATCAGGTCGTGGCGGCGACAGGAATACATGCAGGCGCGCAGGTCACGCGCGACGACCTCCAGAAGACCGCCGACTCCCTCGCGCGGCTCGGTCTTTTTTCCAACGTGCGATATCGCTTTACGAGCAGCGACGCCGGTGTCAAGGCTGAATACCTTGTGACAGACGCGACGACCGTGCCTGTCCTCTACGACAACTTTCCCTGGTTCAAGGACGACGAGATCACCGCGGCGATAAAATCCTCCGGCGTCCTCTTCGACGGCAGCGCGCCCGAACACGGCACGATTCTCGATGCGATCTCAGACGCCATCGCAAAACTGCTCGTCAGCCATGGCGTAAACCTGAGCGTCTCGCATACGCTCACTACGACGGCTTTGGGCGATTCGCACATCCAGCTCTTTCATGCGGAAGATTCAGGAATAACTGTTGCGGGCGTTGAATTTGGTCATGGTCTTGCACAATCTGATCGGGGGATTCAAATCCGCCTTGCGGACATTGTCGGCGCCCCCTATTCCCGCAGCGTCTTCGAACTCTTCGAATTCGAGCAAGTGCGTCCTGTGTATCTTTCGCATGCGTTCTTGAACGCGAAGCTCGGCCCATCGAGCGTTCGGTTCACCGCGCCGGGGAGTTCCAAGGTCATCATCATTGCTCCCATTGACGCGGGATTGGCTTACGCATGGAGCGGTGCAACGTGGACCGGCAATTCCGCGGTTCCATCAGCCGAACTCGATAGGCTCATCACGCTCAAGCCGAACGATCCAGCCGACGGCATGAAGATCGAAGCCGTCTGGCAGTCTGTGAGGGATGTCTACGCGCAGCGCGGGTACCTTGATGCGACCCTCGATGTAGCCCCGCATATCGAAGAGTTCCCAAGGCGCGTCTCCTATTCTGTTTCAATTTCGGAGGGCCCGCAGTACCACATGGGCCAGCTCGTCCTCAGTGGTCTTTCCATCGAAGGTGAGCGTCGCATCCGCGCGGCGTGGGGTATTCATCCGGACGAGGTCTTCAATGAAGGCGTCTACAACGAGTTTCTTGAAAACGGCGTCAAGGCCGCTTTCTCCGGTCTTCCATTCCATTACGAGAAGATCGGGCGCTTCCTGCAAAAAGACCCCAAGGCTGGAACCGTAGACGTCATGCTCGATTTCCAGTAAGGAAGTCCGCGCAGTTTCGCGCCGACAATATCAATGAGTTTGCGACTTCGCGCGGCTTGATTCCTGCAACGCCGCGTCTCGCGCAGCGAGGATCGTATTCACATGTATCGTCACGGTGTCTGCGACATGGCGCGCATATCCTCCTGCGAACGTAGTCGCCACTGGAACGCCGTTCCGCCGCGCATAGTCGAAGACCAGCGCGTCGCGCCGCGCGAGCCCTTCGATCGTCAGCGCAAGCCCGCCGAGCTGATCTTCGCGATACGGATCGGCCCCCGCCACATAGAAGAGAATCTGCGGCGAAAAATCGTGGAACGCCTGGTGAAGATGTTTCTCGAGAATGGCCAGGTAATCCTCATCGCCGACGCCATTTGGGAGATTGATGTCCACGGTGGACGGCGGCTTTGGATACGGGTAGTTGTATTCCTGATGAATCGAAAGCGTGAACACAGTGCCGTCGCCGCCGAAAATCACGGCCGTGCCGTTTCCTTGATGGACGTCAGTGTCCACCACCATTGCCCGTTCGACCAGACCGTGGAACTGCAGGTGCCGGATCGCAATGGCCACATCATGAATCACGCAGAACCCTTCGCCGTGGTCGGGGCACGCATGATGGAATCCGCCTCCGATGTTCACGGCCCACCCGTCTTCGAGCGCGCGCCGGCCGGCCAAAATCGATCCGCCGGCGGCAAGCCAGCACGCCTCAATCAGCTTTTTAGAATAGGGAACCTCCATGCGGAGGATCTCTTCATGAGATAGCGAGCCCGTCTTCAGCTTGTAAACGTAGTCTTGCGAGTGCGCGCGAAGCACATCCTCGTCGGATGCAGGCGAGGGGGTCAGGAAATCTTCCGGCGCGGCAAGCTTCTGGTCCAGAAGCCGGTCATGGATCATGCGATACTTCTGCGACGGAAAGACGTGGGCCCCCAAATTCAGATCGTAGCCTTCGTGGTAGATCAGTTTGAACGGCAGCACAGTTTTCCGAGCCTACCCCGAAGTTTTCGAGAACGCAAACATCGCCCGTGGCGGGTTCACCCAAGTACGGCGCTCAAGAACGTCCGGGACAATTCGCCCGTGGTACAATGCCCGCGATGTATCGCGCTCGAATCGTCGTGGTCATCCTCGCGCTTCTGGCAACGCCGCTCGCCTTCGTTGCCCGCGGGATGGTATGCCAGTCCTCCTCAGGCCCAATGATGTGCTGCGCGATGCATACAGGTCATTCGGCAAATGGCAAGCCCATGATCTGCCATTGCTCCAAGAAATCGAGCGATCACCTCCCCGATTTTGGCTTGATCGCTCCCATCGTACCTACGGCCCCCGAGAGATTTTTCACGATCAACGCCCCGGATGCCGCAAGGGCGCTCGTACACTCTCACTCGCAGTCAGCCTCGCAGGGATTTTCCCTCGCGCCGTTCGAACCCCCCAGAGCCTAGCCTCCTTCCCGCGCCGTTACCAAATTCAAATCTGGAATGGAGGAGTCCATGCGGAGGGTGTTGCTCTTGCTGCTCGCCGCGAGCTTTCTGGCGTTTGCCATGCCCGTGCGAGCAACGGTTTTCGGCAGTGTTCGCGGTATCGTCCACGATCCACAGCACCGACCCGTCGCCATGGCGACGGTGCAAATCAAATCGGCCGCTTCAGACTGGTCCGAGTCGGCGCAAACGAATAGCGACGGCGAATTCTCATTTCCTGCCGTGCCATTCGGCGACTATTCCGTCAGCGTCACAGCTGCAGGGTTCGGCTCTGAAAAGCAATCGATTACGCTGGCTTCCGACACGTCTTCGATTCTCCATTTCCAGCTCGCGCTTGCGCCCGTAACCCAGACAACCGTCGTCGCTGCAGAAGCGGGCACGTCCGCGCTCGAAACCTTCACGCCCACCACGCTGATTGATCGCGAGGATATTCAGCTGACTCCGGGCGCCGGCCTGACGAACAGTCTTGCGATGATCACCGATTTCACGCCCGCCGCCTACATGACGCACGACATGCTCCATATGCGCGGCGGCCACCAGACCTCGTGGCTTATTGACGGCGTCCCGATCCCCGACACGAACATCGCCACGAGTCTCGCCCCGCGCGTCGATCCCCGAGACATCGATGACGTCGAAATCCTTCGCGGAAGCTACGGCGCGCAGTACGGAGATCGTACCTACGGCATGTTCAACATTCTTCCGAAGTCCGGCTTCGACATGAACAATCAGGCGGAGCTGGTCACCACGGTTGGCAGCTATTATCAAACCGACGATCAGCTGAACTTCGGCGGCCACTCGGAACGATTCGCCTACTACGCCAGCCTCAATGGAAACCGCACCAACCTCGGCCTGGAAACCCCGATTCCGCAGATTTTTCACGATGCCGCAAACGGCTACGGCGGGTTCACGTCCTTGATGTACAACGTGAGCCCGAACGATCAGCTCCGTTTCGACGGCCAGCTACGTCGGGATTACTATCAAATCCCTTACGATCCGAATCCCGATGACTTCGACAATTCGCAGTGGCCCACCAGCCGATTGCGTGATTGGGATATTGAAACGGATGGATACGCCCTCTTTTCCTGGGTACACACGTTCAATCCCAATGCGACACTTACTGTCTCGCCGTTCTACCACTACAACAGCGCTGGCTATCACAGCCCCGCCACCGACTTTCCGGTTGTCACCACTGCCGTCTTTTCGACGAATTACGGGGGCGGGCAGGCAGTCCTCGATTATCACGTCCCGAAAAACGACCTCCAGTTCGGGATTTATTCCTTTGCCGCCAGCCAGGACGAGCTTTTCAATCTTGTTTTCACGGACGAGAGCAACCCGTCAACTCATGAGACGGATACCGTCCCCGGTGACGACATCGCATTGTTCGCCGGCGATAAATTCACGGTCACATCATGGCTCACGCTGATCGGCGGCGTGCGTGCGACTCACTTTTCAGCAGGCATCACCGAAAACACGACCTATCCGCGCATCGGAGGCACGCTAAAAATCCCTCATGTCAACTGGGTCTTCCGTGCCTTCTGGGGGCGCTTCTACCAGCCGCCGCCCCTCGTCACCCCCAGCGGTCCTCTCATTAAGCTCTGCAACTCGACTGACTGCACCTTCTCCCCCCTTCGTGGCGAGCGTGACGAAGAACATCAGTTCGGCGTCACGATTCCCGTGCAGAGGTGGTCTCTCGACATCGACTATTTCGAAACCCGCGGCGTGAACTTCCTCGATCACAACAATATCGGCGAATCGAGCGTGTTCATTCCGGTTACGTTCGCGGAATCCCGCATTCGCGGCACAGAACTCACGATTCGGTCCCCTCGCATTTGGAATCACGCGGACGTGCATCTCGCCTACTCAAACCAGATGGCGCAGTCGGCCGGCGCATTTACTGGCGGCTTGATCATCGTCGGCCCGCCGCCGGCGCCCGGATGGGGCCCCCTCGATCACGATCAGCGCAACACGCTGAATGTCGGCTTCAACACGAGTCTTCCCTGGCAGAGTTATGCCGCAGCCAACGTTTACTACGGCTCCGGCTTCACTAACGGGGCGGCGGGCATCGAAGGCTCGCCATACCAGGGCCCGTATCTGCCAGGTCACACGCAAATCGACCTTGCGGTGGGTAAGGAGTTCGGAGAGCGCTTCTCAGCTTCCGTGAATGCGCTTAACGTCAACAATAACCACCTGCTCATCGACAACAGCCTGACATTCGGCGGCTTTCACTTCAACAATCCGCTCGAGGTTTACGCGGAATTTCGCTGGCGATTCCATTTCTGAAATCGGAAACGCTCGCGTACAATGCGAGGGAAGACCTCGCGGGGAGGAAAATCTTCCATGCGAAACGAACGAAATCGTGAGTCGCGTACGGCACGCGTCGCGTTTGCGTTGATTCTCGCCGCCGTGGGACTCGGCTTGGCTGCCTGCAGCAAGTCCGCACCAACCGAAAACGCGAAGCGCTACCACATGGCTGGCAAAGTCCTGTCTATCGATCTGGACCACAACACCATGAGCGTGGACATGCAGGCCATTCCAGGCTACATGGACGCCATGACCATGTCCTTCAACGTGCCCGACGCCCACAATCTGGCGACGGTGCAAGTTGGCGATGAGATCGCCGCCGACATCGTCGTGAAAGAAGACAGCACGTACGTCGAAAACATCATCGTCACGAAGAGACCGGCGCCCGGCAGTCAGACGCCCCCGTCTTCCCAGCACGAACCTCAGCCCGGCGAGCGGGTTCCCGATTTCGCGATGATCGACCAGGACGGCAAGCGCATCCATCTCTCTTCGTATCGCGGGGTCGTGCTGCTGGTGACTTTCATCTACACGCGATGCCCATTCCCCGATTACTGCCCATTAGTGTCGAAGAATTTTGCGAAGGTTTATGCTGCCACTCGGGAGGATCCGGAACTGCGTGGAAGAGTTCGCTTGCTGAGTGTGAGCTTCGATCCGAAGCACGATACGCCCGCCGTGCTAAAGCAATACGGTAAGAGCTTTCGCTTGACCACAGGAGGCGACCCCTTCGACCGCTGGGAATTTGCCGCCGTACCCGCCAGGGAGCTTCCCAAAGTGGCCGACTTCTTCGGTTTCTTCTTCAACGAGAGCGGAGGGCAGATCACCCACTCCATGAGCACGATCGTGATCTCGCCCAATGGCACCGTTTACAAATGGTATTCCGACAACGCCTGGGGTCCCGACGATCTGTTCGACGACGTTTCGGCAGTCTTGCATCGCGGCGAGACCGACGGCGCTGCGACGGAGCAGGCGCGCGCAGATTCCGCGAAGGGCGTCGTCACCACCCGCGCAAACTGAAGTTCAATTTTCTCGTTCGAGGATGAAATCAGGCACGGCGAGGAGCGCCCGGCGGTATTCCGTGTCGGGCAGTTTGTCGAGGGCAGCCTTGGCGCGACAGACGTATTCACGCGCGAGTCCCGCGGCGCGGTCGAGGGCCCCGGTTTCGCGCACGAGCTTCGTGACCTCTTCCGGTCGCACGCTCTGGAACTCTCTCTCTTCCAGAACCTTTGCCACCAGCTTCCGCGCCTCGCTGTGTGACTCCGCATTCCCATTCCCGTTTTGCAGCGCGAATATCAGCGGCAGCGTAACTTTTCCTTCTTTCAGGTCGCTCAGCACGGGCTTTCCGAGTTTCTCGGACGACGCCGTGAAATCGAGCAGGTCATCCACCAGCTGGAACGCCAGCCCCGCGTTGCGCCCATACTCCGCAAACGCCTCTTCGATCCGCTCCGGCTGACGCCCGAGAACGGCGCCGAGCCGCGCACACCCGCTGAAAAGACACGCGGTCTTGCGATAGGCAAGTTCGGTAGCGTCGGCCTCCGTGAGGTCGATCCGTCCCAGGCGTGTCAGTTGCAGTAGCTCGCCTTCGACCATGTTCTGCGTGAGGCTGATCAGGATGTCTAGGATCGCGAAGTTGCGCTCGGCCAGCGCCATGCGGAAAGACTGCATGTAGAGCCAGTCGCCCGCCAGCACACTCATGTGATTTCCCCAGCGGGCGTTCGCGCTGGGTCGGCCGCGGCGTGTCTCCGCGCCGTCAATCACATCGTCGTGCACCAGGGTCGCACTGTGAATCAGCTCGACCACCGCGCCAAGGTGGACGGCGCTATCTCCGCGATACCCCGCGGCCCCTGCCGCGAGCAGCACGAGCGCGGGTCGCAGGCGCTTCCCGCCGCCCTCGCGCAAGTAGCTCGCTATCTCGGAGACCGGCTCGAGCGCGCCGCCGCTCTGCGCGGCGATCTCCTGCTCCACCCGCGCCATATCGTCGCGGATCAGGTCGAATATGTTCTTGATTCCTCTTGCGGTTTGAACAGCAAAGGCCATAGGCCCCGTCACCTGGGCTGGGCGGGAAGACCCTTCGCCTCGAGCCGGAAAAATCGCATGAAGTTCGCAGCCGTTGCGGCTGCCACTTCTTCGGTGCCCAAGTTTCTCACATTCCCCAGCGTTCGCGCCACCTCAACCACGTTGGCCGGCTCGTTTCGCTTGCCGCGGCGGCCTTGAGGGGCCAGAAACGGCGAATCCGTTTCCGTTAGCGTCTGATCGAGCGGGATTTCCCTCGCCACGTCCCGCAGCGGCTGGTTCTTCGGGTAGGTCACGTTCCCGGCGAACGAGATGAGAAAGCCCATGTCCAGCCCGCGGCGTGCCTCCGCGAGCGTTCCCGAGAAGCAATGAAAAATTCCGCCGAAGCCGCTCGCGCGCCAGTCTTCCTCCAGTATGGCCAGGCAGTCGTCCCAGGCGTCGCGGCAATGAATCACGATCGGCAGTTTCGCCTTGTGCGCCTGCGCGAGCTGCCGGCGAAACACGCGCTGCTGCACGTCCCGCGGCGCGTGATCGTAGAAGTAGTCGAGGCCCATCTCGCCCCAAGCGATCACGCGCGAATGCCGCGCGAGCTCGTCCAGCCGCGCGAAGTGCTCATCCGTCGCCGTCGCAGCATCGTGCGGATGGATTCCGACGGTCGCATAGATCCAGTCGTGCTGTTCGGAGAAGGGAATTGCAGCGTCGAGCCGTTCCGTGGGGCTTGTCCCGCTCCCGATGGCCAGCAGCGCCTCGACTCCCGCCGCGCGCGCGCGCCCGAGCATCGCCTCTCGGTCCTCGTCGAATTGCGAGAACTCCAGATGCGCGTGTGAATCAACAATCCGCATGCGCCTGGGCCTTCTCTTTCCTTACGACGAAAATCATATCGGTCGCGTCGTTGTCCAGCGGAGTCCTTCGGAACGAGCCGTATTGTTCGACGATTTCGAGGCCCGCCATGGCAAACAGCGCCCGCATCTGCGGATAGGTGTAGTAGGACATCTTCAACGGCTCAGTCTCTTCGTTCACGAGGCTATCGCCGTAGTAGGTCCGGAACAAGAAGGTGGCGCTGAAGGTTTGCGCGATCTTGTCGTACGATTCTTTCCGGAAATATCGGCGCGTGATCTTGAGCGGGTCTCCGTCGAGACCCCATTCGACTTCGAGCCTTTCCTCGCCAATTCCCGCCGGGATTAGCTCGAACTGCGGATAGAAAACGTCGAACGCCAACCTTCCGTCGTCTTCCAGGTGTGCCGCAGCGGTCTTCAAAGCGGCGAGTTGATCTTCCATCGTGTACATGTGCTGCATGGGGCGGAACGGGATGATGACGAGAGGAAACTTTCGGCCCAGCCGAAACTTCCTCATGTCGTCCTCGTGGAGCGTTACCCGGGCGCGCACTTCCCGCGATTCCTCCTCAAGGTGCTTTCGCAGAACCGCCAGCATCGGGCGCGAATTGTCGACGCCCTCGATCACAATCCCTTCGCGCGCAATCCTCAGCAGCACTCGCCCGGTTCCGCACCCGATTTCCAGCACCGGTCCGCCGGATCGCTTCGCCAAATCCACGTAGAACGGTGCGTCAACCAGCACTTGCTTCTCGGCGAGCTTCGCGTACGCGGCGTCGTAGTACTTTGCCGAAATATTGTAAGAATCCGGTCCGGCCATCGTTGCTCCGCTTTCGCGAGAGATCTCACCCTCTAGCAGGTCGGAGCTTCAGTTTACCCTGAGCTTCGAAGGGCTCCGACACTGGTCGGCGCCCGGTCTGCCTCACTTCCTCTGAAATTTCAAATTTGCGATCTCAGATCGACTGGCAACGCGCAACCTAGGCTCTGTTCTTTCGGGTGCCCCATCCTCGCGCAGTTTGCGAGGGTAGGTCCTTTCCCGCTGGAAGGGCGGGGTTTCAACCCCGCCGAAAAACAGTCGCGCGAAGAGCACAGCAAGCCACATTGAAGCTTTGTGGGTCGCGGCTTCTTGCCCTGAGCGGAGCCGAAGGGCAGCTGCGGCGTTATTCCGACGGCGCGCAGCGCCTTCCATTGCGCAGCTTCAGTCGCAGCATGTGTTCGCTCTTCACTCACGCACGTACTGGAAGAGATATCCCTCGCTCGCGCTGCTCACTCGGGATGACCATCCTCGCCTGCCCTGAGTTCGCCTGCTGCGAACAAAGGGTCGGATGGTCACTTCACCTTCGCACCGGGCGGAATATCCTCGGCAAACGTGCACAGCACCGGCTTGCCGTCCGCGCCCGCCGACGCCGCGAGCAACATTCCATTCGATTCGAGCCCGCGCATCTTCCGGGGCGCAAGATTTGTCACGACGACGACTTTGCGTCCAACGAGATCCTCCGGCGCATACGCCAGCGCAATTCCCGCCAGCACCTGCCGGACTTCGTCGCCAATATCCACGAGAATCTTGAGCAGCTTGTCGGCGCCCTGAATCCGCTCCGCCGATTTCACCACGCCCACGCGCAGCTCTACCTTTGCGAAATCCTCAATCCCGATCTTTCCGTCTGTGGCGGGCCCAGCAGGAGCTGGTGTCGTCCCGCCCGCCGCTGCGGGATTCCGTATCTCGTTTTCCATCGCTTCAATCCTTTCATACGTGGGTTTGTATTCCAGGCGTGGAAAGATCGCTTCCGGCTTCGTGATCCGCGTCCCGGGCTTTAGCCCGCCCCAAACCAAGTTGTCGAGCTGGTAGTCTGCCAGCCTTCCCGTTTGGCCCAGGCAGCGCCATATTTCCTGTGTCGCTTCGGGCAGAACCGGGTGAGCCAAAGCGGTGATGATTCGCAGCGCCTCGGCCGCCGTGTAGAGAACTTCCCGTAGCTGCCCTCGATGAATCGGATCGCTCGCGATCTTCCACGGTTTTTCCTGCACCAAATAGGCGTCCACCTGGGAAATGAACCGCCCGATGTCCTGCACAGCCGCGGAAAACCGGTATGCGTCGTAGTGCTCCCGCGCAATCGATTCGATCGGCCCCGAAATAAGTTTCGTGAACGAAGTGTCCGAGGTTGGCTCCGGAACATGGCTCTCGAAGTAGCTCTCGATCATGGCGAGAACCCGGCTCGCCAGATTGCCGAGTCCATTGACGAGGTCCGCTTCGTACCGCGTCAGCAGGGCATCGCGCGAAAAATTTCCGTCCTGCCCGAATACGACCTCGCGCAGCAGGTAGTACCGCAGCGCATCGTTCCCCAGCACTTTGACAATCGGCTCCGGATACGCCACGTTCCCCTTCGACTTGCTCATCTTCTCCTGCTCGAAAAGGAGCCACCCGTGCGCGAAAATCTGTTTCGGCAGCAGGAGTTCCGCCGCCATCAAGAACGCCGGCCAATAGACCGCATGAAATCGGATGATCTCCTTGCCGATCATGTGCAGGTCGGCCGGCCAATACTTTTGAAAATCGAGGCTACCTCTTTCGCCTTCGCCGTACCCGATTGCGCTCATGTAGCTCGTCAGCGCGTCGTACCAAACGTAGAAAACGTGCTCGGGATCGCCCGGCCAGGGAATGCCCCACTTGATCGCCTTGCGGCTGATCGAAGCATCTTTCAAGCCCGCCTCGACGAAGCTGCGGACCTCGTTCATCCGGAAGTCCGGCTGCACGAAATCCGGCTGCCGCTTATACAAGTCGAGCAACCTGTCCTGATACGCCGACAGCCGAAAGAAGTAGTTCTCTTCGGAGATTAGCTCCGCGGGGCGCCCGCACGTCGGGCAATTCACCGGCTCCGGCGTATCGCTCACATAGAGGTTGTCGTAGATGCAGTAGCGGCCTTCGTATTTCGCCTTGTAGATCGCGTCCGGCGAGTGTTTCATTGTCCGCCGCACGAGTGTCTGCACGGCGCGCGCATGTTCAACCGACGTCGTGCGAATGAACCCTGTCGTCGTGATCCCAAGCAGCTTCCATAATTCGCGGAAGATTTTCTCGTTCCTGTCAACCAGCTGCTGCGGCGTAATCCCCGCGCTTTCAGCGGCGCGCTCGATGTTCACTCCGTGCTCGTCCGTGCCGGTGATGTACGCCACGTCGTAGCCGCACATCCGCTTGTACCGCGCGATCACGTCGCACACGATTGTCGTGTACGCCGACCCCACATGCGGTCGCGAATTCGCGTAGTAAATCGGCGTTGTGAGATAGAACTTCTTGGCCTGATTCATGAACGGCTAGTATATCTTGCTCTGCTCGCTGAAATGGAATGTGAAACGGCCGCGCGATTCCCCCAGTTTCGAACCCCGGAGGGCTGGCCAGGAATCGAACCTGCATCGTTTTTCTTCCGGCTCCGGCCACTTCGCACTAGCTACTCGCCATTCGTCTTCCTATAATCGCTCGATTCTCTTCATCGAAGGAAACGCGTGTACAAAGCTCTCGAAGACCGGTTTCGCAAGGCGCTCTCTCACCACATCCACGAGCGCTACAAGACGGACGTTCCCATCGTCACCGAGCGCCCGCCCAAGCTCGCGATGGGCGAAATCGCCTCGCCCGTCTGCTTCGAGCTTGCCAAGCGCCTGAAAAAACCCCCGCGCGTTCTCGCGCAGGAAATTGCGAATTCGCTGAAGCCCATCGATGGCGTCGCGCGCGTCGAGGTCGCCGGCGGCGGTTACCTGAACGCATTCCTCGACCGCGCTGTCTTCTTCCGCGCCGCATGCGAAGAATCCGGCCGTGCAACACCCGCGCCCGCACCTGACGCGCCCAAGACTGTCGTCGAGCATACCAGCGTCAATCCCAACAAAGCCGCGCACATTGGCCATTTGCGCAACGCGGTCCTGGGCGACACGTTCGCGCGCCTGCTGCGCTACGCGGGCCGCAATGTCGAAGTCCAGAACTACATTGACAACACGGGCGTGCAAGTCGCCGATGTCGTTCTCGGCTTCCTGCGCCTCGAGCCGAAATCGCTCGATGAAGTCCGCGCCCTCGCCGCCGCTCCGAAGTTCGACTACTTCTGCTGGGATCTCTACGCCCGCATCACGCAATGGCTCGCCGAAGACAAGTCGCGCCTCGAGCTTCGCGCTCAAACATTGAAAGACATAGAAGAACGCCGCGGCGACGCGGCGCAGATGGCCGAGATCGTCTCGACCGCAATCGTCCGCTGCCATCTGCGCACGCTCGACCGCCTCGGCATTGATTTCGACCTGCTCTCCGCGGAAAGCGAAATCCTCCACCTGAAATTCTGGGACGCCGCATTCGAGATGCTGAAGCGAAGTGGCGCGATCCAGCTCGCGAGTTCAGGGAAAAACGCTGGTTGCTGGGTGATGCAGCTCCCCTCCGACAAGGTGGCTCCCGAAGGCGCGGAAGAGCTCGCCGAGGAAGCCGAAGCGAAGATTATCGTTCGGTCGAACGGCACGGTCACCTACGTCGGCAAGGACATCGCCTACCATCTCTGGAAGTTCGGCCTTCTCGGCTGCGATTTTCACTATCGCCGATTTCACACGCACCCCGACGGCCACGAAGCCTGGACGACCACGGGCGATTCCGGCGAGCCAGGCGCGCCGAAGTTCGGCCACGCGCACGAAGTGTTCAACGTGATTGATTCCCGCCAGGCGTATCCGCAGCAAGTGGTCGTCGCCGGCCTGCGCGCTCTCGGCTACACGAACGAAGCCGATCGCCTAAAGCATCTTTCCTACAATGTTGTTGCGCTCACGCCGCGCTGTGCGCAGGAGATGGGCTACGAAATCCCCGCCGGAGATGCGAAGAAGCCCTACGTCGAAGTCAGTGGCCGCAAGGGCCAGGGCGTGAAAGCCGACGACTTGATCGACCAGCTCGAAGCGACGACGCAGAAGGAAGTGGACTCGCGTCACCCTGATTTGTCCGCTTCCGAGCGCTCCGCAACGGCCCATGCCATCGCCATCGGCGCGCTGCGCTACTTTCTGTTGCGCTTCACGCGCTCCACCGTCATCGCTTTCGATTTCAAAGACGCGCTCAACTTCGAGGGTGAAACCGGTCCCTACGTGCAATACGCTGTCGTGCGCGTGAACGGGATTGTCCGCAAGGGCGCGGACCGCCTAACCGATGTGGACGCTGCGAACTTGCTGCGAATCGAACAGGGTGGAATCGACCTTGCGAAGTTCCTGTCAGCACCGGCGGGCGACGACCTGTGGGACGTAGCGCTCCTGGCCGGCTCGCTCGACGCGCGCGTGGCCGCGGCGCTCGACGCCCAGGAGCCTGCGATTCTGGCACGCTATGCGTTTGACCTGGCGCAGGCGTTCAACATCTTCTACCACAAGCATCACATTCTCTCGGAAGAGAACGCCGAAAAGCGCGCCTTCCTTCTGCGCCTCACGCAGCTTGTGAAAGACCAGCTCGTCGTCGCGCTCGGCCTGCTCGGCATCACCGCGCCAGAGCAGATGTGACGGAATACAAGCGAGCCCACGCGTCAAATGGACAGTCAAAACCACGCGCCGCATCGCCCGGCCAGCTGCGCGCCGTCATCCTGAACCCATCCGGCAAGGATGGGTGAAGGATCTCAGCAAAGAAAGCCTGCACAGCGGACGCCTACATCTTCATCGCGAAATCAATGATCGACCGGATCGCCACTCCCGTTGGCCCCTTCGCGAGCCACGGTCGGCCCTCGTCCACCCAGCAGGTCGCCGCGATGTCGAGATGGACCCACGGCGTGTCCTCGGCGAACTCTTTGAGGAACCACGCTGCCGTAATTGCACCGCCGCCTTTGCCGGTGCCGGTATTGCGAATGTCCGCAATCGTGCTCTTGATGAACTCTTCGTACTCGTCGTCAATCGGCATCGGCCACATCTTTTCTCCCGCGGCCTTCGCGCTCTCGAGGAACTTGTCGAGAAACTCGCGCGGCGTGCCGAACGCGCCGACGTTCACACTGCCGAGCGCCACTTGAATCGCGCCCGTCAGCGTCGCGGCATCAACGAGGTGCGTGCATCCCAGCTTCCGCGCATAGCAGATTCCGTCCGCCAGGATCAGCCGGCCTTCCGCGTCGGTGTTGATCACTTCAATCGTTTTGCCGGACATCGCCACCTGCACGTCGCCCGGTTTCTGCGCGCGTCCTCCGGGCATGTTTTCTGTCGCAGGAATCACGGCGATCACCGGAATGGGCGGCTTCAGCGCCGCGAGCGCGCGCATCGCGCCGAGCATCGTCGCCCCGCCGCCCATGTCGTATTTCATCTTCTCCATGTTCTCGGCGGGCTTGATCGAAATCCCGCCCGTGTCGAACGTCACCGCTTTCCCCACGAGTCCGAGCACCGGCCCGCCGGTTTTCGCGTTGGCCGGCGTGTAGCGCACCACGATCACGCGGGGCGGCTCGACGCTCCCCTGCGCCACTCCGATCAGCGCGCCCATCTTCAGCTCCGCAATCTTTCGCTCGTCGAGAATCTCGACCCCGAGCCCGGCCTCTTTCGCCATGGCCTCCGCTTTCGTTGCAAGGATCCGCGGCGTGAGGCGATTCGACGGCTCGTTGATCAAATCTCGCGCGAAATTCTGTGATTCCGCGATAGTGCGGCCGCGTTCGATCGCGCCTGCAAGGTCTGTCGCGGCCGTCATGTCGAATCCCACGAGCGAAACGGACTGAATCTCGCGGTCCTTCTTCTCGCTGCGATACTTGTCCGATTCGAAATCCGCGGCGATCAGTCCTTCGACGACGGCCTGCGCCGCCTCGGACCCGCGTTCTCCCTCGCGCGCGAGGAACGCCAGGCTCTTCGCGCCCTTCGATTTCAGATAGCGAAGCGCCGTCCCGGCGATCTTGCGCAAGTCACCAATTTCGAATTTGCCCGGTTTCCCCGCGCCGACTACCAGCAGCCTTTTGGCCGCCAGGCGGGCAGGGAAATGGAGCAGCGTCAGCTCGAGTGGCTTGGCCGTCAGTTCTCCGTTCGCTGCGAGCGAAGCCAGGTGGCCGTTCATTCCGCTGTCAATCACTCCCAGCACGCCGTCGAGTTTGTTCTCCCGGTCGAAAACGTAGGTGATAAGTGCGTCTGCTTCTACAGACGAGTACGGCTGAGTTTCCAGTTCGATCCGCATGTCATCCTTTCGGTTTTATCGCCTGCGCGAGCGGTAGATCGCCTCATCGGCCTCGCGTTTGGCTTCCTTTTGGCGTTCGGCTTCGCGCCGGTCGTGGAACTTCTTGCCTTTCGCCACCGCCAGCTCGCACTTCGCAATTCCATCCCGGAAATAGATCTTCAGCGGGACGAGCGTCATGCCCTTCTGCTGCGTCTGGACAGTTAGCCGTTCGATCTCGCGCCGATTCAGCAGCAACTTCCGTTTCCGCAAGGGATCGTGGTTCCGAGGCCCTCCGGGCTGGTACTCCGGAATGTGGCAGTTTATCAGCCAAGGCTCCCCCGCGCGAAGCTCTGCGTAGGCCTCCCGCAGCCCCCCCTTGCCCTCCCGAAGCGACTTTACTTCGGTTCCGACCAGCACGATCCCGGCCTCCAGCTTATCGAGGATGTGGTAGTTATAGGAGGCCGCGCGGTTCTGGGCGACGATCTTAACGCCCTCATTTTCCTTCTTTTTTGCGGTGGTTTTCACTGCGTCATCATAGCTGCCGCGCGCAACCAGTCGCAAGTGACGGAATAGACCGGGGTTCCGCCGTATCCCCGACATTTTCATCGGCCTGTAATGCGATGCCTTTATGGGCATGGTAACCAATGGTTGTCGGCAACTGAGCCGGTTTGTTGCCGCATCCTATACCGGGTGCTAGACTCCTATCGATTAGGCGCGAATCCGCACGGGGGAGATTTGCTTCACCGCAAAACATACTTGGTACTTTTGGCGTTGGCCGTTGTCCTTCTGGCTGGCTGCCCCAAAGGTAATTCCGACTACAACGCAGGTCGCAAGGCTGAGGGCATCGAGGACTATGACACGGCCCTCGTCAACTACGAGCGCGCCCTTCGGGCCGAGCCAACCAACGCGGAGTACAAGCTTCGCGTAGCCCACCTGCGCTTCGAGGCTGGCCAATTCCACGTCGAGCAGGGCGAAAAGGCACTCGACAAGGGGGATTTGCAACTCGCCCTGGCCGAGTTCCAGAAAGCCCAGGCCATCGACCCTTCGAATTCCGCCGCAGACCAGCAGGTGAAGCACACGATGGACCTGCTGGCCGCAAAGAGCGCCGTCCAGTCCGCCAGAACCTTGAATCCGAATCCCCCGGATGACAGCGACCTGCTTTCCGAACCCCCCGAGCTGAAGCCCCTCTCGCGCGAGCCGATCAACCTCAAGATGACCGGCGAGTCCCGGGTTGTTTTCGAGACGCTCGCGAAGCTCGCGGGCCTGAGTGTGGTCTTTGATCCCGACTTCACTTCCCGCCGGATTTCTGCCGATCTGCCGAACATCACTCTTGAGCAGGCTCTGGATACGATTTCGCTCGAAAGCAAGGCCTTCTGGAAACCGTTGACCGCCAGCGTGATCTTCGTCGCGCCGGACAACCCGCAGAAGCGCCGGGACGTGGAAGATCAGGATGTGAAGACTTTCTATCTTGCCAACACCATGACGCCCCAGGACCTCACGGAGATTGTCACCGGGCTCCGCCAACTGCTCGACTTCCGGCGCATTCAGCCGGTGAACGCGCAAAACGCAATTGTGATCCGCGACACCCCGGACAAGCTGGAGCTCGCCGCCAAGATTATTCGCGACATTGACAAAGCCAAGCCGGAAGTCTTGATTCACGTGCAGGTATTGACTGCGAGCGTGGACCGTCTGCGCGATCTTGGCATCTTGCCGGGGCAGAGCGTCGTGGCGACCTTCACGCCGCGAACCAGTGTGCAGCCGAGCAGCAGCTCCAGCAGCACCTCGACCACCACCACTTCAACTACCACTGGCCAGATCACGCTTGATAATCTGCGACAACTCTCCGGCTCCGACTACAGCCTCACGCTGCCGGGCGCTGCGGCGAACGCGATCCTCACGGATAACAAAACAAAAATCATTCAGGACCCCGAAGTCCGCGTGAGCGATGGCGAAAAGGCGACGCTCAAAATCGGCGACCGTGTGCCCGTGGCGACAGGCAGCTTCCAGGCCGGCGTCGGAGTGGGCGTGGGCGGCACGGGCGGCGTCGTAAACCCCCTCGTGAATACGCAGTTCACGTACATTGACGTCGGCGTGAACATTGATGTGACGCCACGCGTTCACCCGAATGGCGATGTCAGCATGAAGCTTTCAGTCGAAGTTTCCTCGATCACGGGTTCAAGCAACATCGGCGGCATCAACCAGCCGGTCATCAGCCAGCGGAAAGTTGATGACGAAGAAATCCGCCTGAAGGATGGCGAAGTCAGCGTCCTTGGCGGCCTCTTCGAGCGCACCGAAACAAAAAATGTTAATGGAATCCCGGGGCTCGGAGAGCTCCCCTTGTTCAGGTATCTCTTTTCGGACAATAGCAACGAGGTCCAAGAGAATGAAGTGCTGATCGTCCTGACGCCGCATATCATCCGCTTGCCCTCCATTACCGCTGACAATCTGCGCACGGTCGCCGCGGGAACGGACACGACCCCTCGCGTCTACCGGGAAAGTGACCTGGGGTCGGCATCGCCGACAACCGGAGCGCCCCCGGCTTTGCCTCCCTCGGCGCAGGCGAATCCACAGCTCAGCGCGACTCCGGCCGCACAGCTTCATTTCGACCCTGCAGCTTCCACTTTGAAGGTGGGCGACCGCACGACTCTCGGCCTTTCCGTGTCGAACGTGAACGACCTCTACTCGATTCCGCTCTTGATTCACTTCGATCCCGCCGTGGTCCAGGTGGAGGAAGTGCGCAACGGTGGCTTCCTCTCGGGCGGCACGCAGGAAATCGCCATCGTGCAGCGAATTGACGCGCAGCGAGGCGAAGTGATCGTCTCGGCGACGCGCCAGCCAAACACGCCCGGCGTGAACGGGTCGGGCACCCTGTTCGGCATCGTCGTCCGCGGCGTGGCGGCGGGCACATCCCCTCTCCAGGTTCTTCAGGTGAACGCGCGCGACTCCCAGCAGCGCAACGTTCCCATGGTTACCGGCGAAGCCACCGTTCAGGTGCAATAAGGTGCTGTTGAATATGCCGCGTCGTATCCGCTCCGGAAATCGCCGATTCATCGCATCCCAGGCTGGGATGACCATCCTGGAGCTGATCATCGCGTGCGGCATCCTTCTTGTTCTCGCCACGGTTGCGCTTCCGCTTGAGCGAGTCAATGTGATTCGCCGGCGGGAGTCCGCGCTCCGCTACGATCTGCGTGAGATACGCGACGCAATCGACCGCTACAAGAGCTACGCGGACAAGAATCAGATTCAAGTGCAAGCTGGCACCGAGGGATATCCGCCGGATCTCCAAACTCTCGTGGATGGCGTGCAGCTTGCCGGCGTGCAGGATAAGAGAATCCATTTCCTCCACGAGATCCCGGTTGATCCGATCACAAAGAGCGCTGACTGGGGATTGCGATCCGTGCAAGACGATCCCGACTCGACGTCGTGGGGCGGGCAGGATGTGTTCGACGTCTACTGCAAGTCAACAGCTACGGCGCTCGACGGCACAAAGTATTCGGATTGGTAGCCGTTTCTTGGCGATTGCGAAAGAATGTTCTGCGGTGGAAGGGCGGGGCTTTAGCCCCGCCGTAAGTCCGCATTTTTCTTGAGGGGTTTTAACCCCTGAGGTCGCAAGTTGATTTTTTCCGGTAGATGGTCCGAGGAACAGATGACCCGGCAGCGAAAGAGCCGAGACGGGGCACGCGGCTTTACACTTCTTGAGCTGATGATTGTCATCACGATCATCAGCATCCTGGCCGCGATCAGCGTCGGCCGCTACGAGCAGAGCATTCTCCGCGCGCGTGAGGCCGCTTTGCGCCAGGACCTCGCCGAGATGCGCAAGGCGATTCAGAACTATACGCTCGACAAGGAAGCAGGCCCGGCCTCGCTAGATGACCTGCGTGCCTCCAGTTATATAGGCGACGTGCCTATCGATCCGATTACTCACCAGAAGGATTGGTACGCCGTACAGGACTGCAACGATGTGATGAGCCCGGAACAAACCTTCACGGGCGTCTGCGACGTCCACTCGTCTTCCGACCAGATCTCGTCAGAGGGCACGCCGTACAGCTCGTGGTGAACGATCCTGCCGCAATCTGATTCAGTCGGCTGATTCCGTCCGAATGCTCCTTCCTCGCCCCTCGTGATATAGTTGCGCGCGTCTCAGGGGGGATCATGCGATTCAGACTTCTCGCTTTTTCTTGCGCGCTCGCGATTTTCGTAGCGGTCTTCGTTCTTCCATGCCGCGCCGGCGGACCGGCCAAAGCCCAGGGCGCGATTCCGCCCAGCTGCGACCGCCAGTGCCTCTACGGCTTCGTTGACCAGTATCTCGACGCGCTGAAGGCGAAGGATCCTTCGCGCCTGCCTCTCGCGAAGAATTTCCGCTACTCCGAGAACAACGTGATGATGAAATTCCCCGACGGCCTCTGGGGCACCATCACCGGCCTCGGCGACTACACGCTGCGTACGGCCGATCCCGTCTCCGGCGAAGTCGGCTCGTACGGCATCGTTCAGGAAACCAACAACACATCCATCTATGCCTTGCGCCTGAAAGTCGTGGATTCGAAAATCTCCGAAGCGGAAATGCTCATCCGCCGCAGCGAAGGCGGCAACGATCCGTTCCCCAGCAAGCCGGTTATGAAGGACAATCCTGTTTTCGACGAAATCGTTCCAGCGTCCGAGCGCAGCCCTCGCGAGCGCATGATCGCCATCGCCGACGGATATTTCTCCACGCTTCAGCTCAATGACGGCGTGCTCTTCGCGCCGTTCTACGACGATTGCGACCGTTGGGAAAACGGCCTTTTGACCACGCACAATCCCGATCTGGCGAAGACGATCCCCGTCGCCAGCCTCGGCTGCGCCCAGCAGTTCAAGCTCGGCAACTACCGCTACGACGATCGCGTCCGCGACCGGCGTTTCTTTCTGGTCGACGAAGAGCGCGGCCTGATCATGACCGCCGGCTTCATTGACCATTCCGGCCGCCTGGAAAACTACACGCTCACCGACGGCACTCCGATGAAATCGCGAATCCGCACGCCCAATTCGCTCTGCCTCCTCGAGCTATTCAAGATTCGTGGCGGAAAGATTCAGCAGATCTGGGCCGTGTTCATCGGCGTTCCCTATAACATGCCGTCCCCTTGGCTGCCCTAATGTTCCGCCGACTCGTAGGGGCGCTGCTTGTCGAAGACCCTGAGCTGGCCGAACGGGCTGCGCCCTGTGCATGGAATCCAAGCGAGGTCATCCTTTGCGGATTAATCTGAAATCTCTTTCTGCAATTCTCTGCGCCGCCGCCGCATTTGCCTTCGCGTACCGCGCGCAGAACGCGCTCGCATCCGGCGCGCAGAAAAAGGCCTATGGCCAGATCGATCTCGCGCGCCTGATGGCTGCGGATAAACATCCCGCCGAATGGCTCACCACGGGACGCGATTTCGGCAAGGGCCACTATTCGCCGCTCGCGCAGATCAACGCGACGAACGTCGCCCGCCTCGGCCTCGCCTGGCAGTACGACACCAATACGATTCGCGGCCTCGAAGCCACGCCCGTCGCCGTGGACGGCGTGATGTACACCACCGGCTCCGTCGCCCAGGTGTACGCGCTAGACGCCAAAACCGGAAAAGAGATCTGGACCTACGTCCCGCAAAACGACATGCGCGTGAATCAGCGCGCCTGCTGCGATGAAGTGAATCGCGGCGTCGCCGTCTGGCGCGGCAAAGTCTACGTCGGCTCCTACGACGGGCATCTCATCGCACTCGACGCCTCGACCGGCCGCGAGATATGGCGCGTGGATACAATCGTCGAAAAGAACCGGGCCTACACCAGCACCGGCGCGCCGCAGGTCGCCGGGAAAGTCGTCATCATCGGAAACGCCGGCTCGGAATACGACGCGCGCGGCTACGTCAGCGCCTACGATCTCAATACCGGCAAGCTCGCCTGGCGTTTCTTCATCGTTCCGCGCGATCCATCGCAGCCGCAGGAATCGCCCGAGCTGGAAGTCGCGCTCAAGACCTGGGATCCGAAAAGCAACTGGCCCATGGGCGGCGGAGGGACCGTCTGGGGCGACATGGCCTACGATCCCGATCTCAACCTTGTCTATTTCGGTACGGGCAACGGCACATTTTACGATCAGTCGAAGCGCAGCCCCGCCGGCGGCGACAATCTCTACATCGCTTCGATCCTCGCGCTCAATCCCGACACCGGGCGAATGGTTTGGTATTACCAGGAAGCGCCCGGCGATGCCTGGGACTACGACGCCACCCAGTCCGTGATACTCGCCGACCTGAAAATCGGCGGCGAGAATCGCAAAGTGCTGATGCAGGCGGCGAAGACCGGATTCTTCTACATCCTCGACCGCAAGACGGGCCGCTTGCTCTCCGCCGAAAAATTCGTGCCCGTCACATGGGCCGACCACATCGATCTGCAGACCGGCCGCCCCGTGTTCATGCCCGGCGTGCACGACTTCAAAAACAATTTCAACGGCAAGGCCTATCTCCATCCATCCTCCATGGGCGGACACAACTGGGATCCCATGTCCTACGATCCGAAGACCGGGCTGGTTTACATTCCCGAGATCGAAAACGGCGAGACGGGGCTTTTTTCCGGCCAGACTTTCCTGCGCGCCTGGGATCCCATCCGCAGCAAGCACGTCTGGGAAACGTCTCCCGGCTACTGGTGGGACCATGCCGGCGTGCTGTCCACCGCCGGCGGCTTGGTCCTTCAAGGGAACGCGCCCGGGCATTTCATCGTCTACGACGCCGCCACGGGAAAAGTGTTGAGGGACATCGAAGTCGGCTCGACGATCATGGCCGCGCCGATGAGCTACGAAATTGACGGCGTGCAGTACGTCGCGGTGATGGCCGCGTGGGGCGGAGGCGGCTGGAGCTGGGTGCATCCGGAAGACGCCGCGTATCAGCGCGGAAACGAGGGCCGGATTCTCGTCTTCAAACTCGATGGCGGCGCGGTGCCGATTCCGCCGTTGCTTCCCCCAATCCAGCCGATTCCGCAGCCGCCTCCGCTGACTGCCTCTGACGATGTGGTCAAGAAAGGCGGCCAACTCTTTGCCGTGCACTGCTCCGCGTGCCACGTGAATCAGCCGGGCAGCCTCGCTCCCGATCTGCGCCGGATGAGCCGCGAAACGCATGACGCGTTCCACCAGATCGTCCTCGACGGAATCTTGCAGAACGCCGGCATGCCGCCGTGGGACGACGTCCTCGGCCCCGCGGACGCCGACGCCATCCACTCCTACCTCATCTCGCTCTCCTGGGACGCCTACAAATCCCAGCCCAAGAACTAAACGTAGCGCTGGCCTATGCACAGGAATTGAACGTAGCTCCGGGTTCTTCAGCCCGGCAGAACTGTGAATTTTGTGACACTTTGTTGTGACACGCGTCGTTTGTTTTGAATGAGTTAGGTCACGAATCATCTGGCAACGTGTGACACTTTGCTCCCGGAGGATGGTCGTCAGAGGTTGGAGTTTTGAACTGAGAGCTGCACTGCTGATATTGCGTCTTGAGTTCCGGGTAACTCGGGTAGCTGTTCTTTGTTTTGAATGACTTAGACCGAAATCTACTCGAAAGGCTGTTCCGGGTAGATTGCTGAGGTTGCGGGGCAGGGAACGACGCCTAAACGTGCGAGCGGCTCCTCCCCGCCGGTGGGGTGGGTGAACCTCGCCGAGTTTTGTTCCGCCGTCCATACTTCAATTCCACGCTAACACACGGTGCAAATCAGGCGGTTGTAAAGAGCGTCGCAAGCGTTTGTTTCGGCAGGGCTTAGCGGGCGCATTTCAAAAGTAGAACTTGCGATTTCTGCGGGCTTCTAGCCGGAGCCACGAGGGGCGACGCGCCGGATGGTCAAGGCGGCAATTTTCTGGATGGGGCTCGAGGCTCCCGGCTATATCAACTTGTCCGGTAATCCGACTAATCAGGA
>Ga0187769_10000024_pt1 | contig 72811 bp, 58 predicted proteins | sample 0116_SJ02_MP02_1_FD_133140 | JGI IMG/M metagenome (GOLD analysis project Ga0187769, IMG submission 133140) | Tropical peat soil microbial communities from peatlands in Department of Meta, Colombia - 0116_SJ02_MP02_10_MG | ecosystem: Environmental > Terrestrial > Soil > Wetlands > Peat | place...
AACCGGCCGGCGTACAGCACGTTGATGGCGTCAGTCGCCAAGGCGCCGCCGTCAGGCGCCGCCGACCATTTCGCCAAGGCGCCGCCGTCAGGCGCCGCCGACCATTTCGAAATCAGCGACTCGTCGCGATGGGCCGGGTCGAACCGTTGCAAGTCGACACCGCGGTCCCAGCGGCGGATCCGCTCGGGCGCGATTCCCAGCTCCGCCAGCCGCGCGTCGCTGGCAGTGCTGGGGGAGAGGACCACGTCGCAGGCGCCGTAGAAGGAGCGCAGCCCCCAGTTGGCCAGCGCCTCGAGACCGGGTTGTCCGGTCCGCAGCGCGGTGTAGGCGCCGAGCTCGGTGTGGTAGCTGCCGACGCGCGGGAGCTCGAGCACCCGTCCGAGCAGCCACGCCCCGATCCCGGCCGGGCCGGGCGAGCAGACGTGCACGATGTCGTACCGGCCCTCGGCGAGCGCGTCGACGATCGCGGGGACGGTGGGCACGCCGATCTCGAGGCCCGGGTAGAACGGGACGTCGATCTCGGCCACCGCGGCCAACCGCCGGTCGACCTCGCAGTCCGTGCCGATCACCTCGACGTCGAAGCCACGCACGCCCCGGGCTCGAATCTGCTCGATCGTGTGCGTGACCCCGTGCATCGAGCCGATGCCGTCGACGATCAAGGCGACCCGCGGACGATCGCCGTCGCTGCGGGCCAGCTTGGCCTTCTCGCGGCCGAGGAACGACGCCGCGGCGGCGTACGGAATCGCCGGCAGGCAGGCGTCGAACAGCGAGAGCGCGCTGCTCGCCGGGTTGATCGTCCCGTTCTCGAGGCTCCCGACCGTCTCGCGCACCACGGCGGCGAGCTTGCGCTCGTGCACCCGGCGAGCCCGGCGGTCCAGGTCGGCGTGGGTCAGCTCGCCGTCCTGTAGCTGCTGGAGGAGCTTGTGCTCGTCCACGTCGAGCTGCATCGACAGCAGCCACGCCCGCAGCAGGGCCAGGGCATCAGCGGCGGCCAGGTCGGTGCCGTCGCTCCCATGGCGGGCATCGCCTTGGCTCATCACCCGCTCGATGATCTGGAGCACCGCCGCGGGATCCGGACGCGCGGGCGCCTCGCCGTCGCCCAGCGAGCGGATGGCCAGCGCCATCGCGGCGTGGGCCCACTTGGCCGCGCTCCCCTGCTGCCCGTGTGCGGCGGCGCGCCCAGCGCGGATGTGGGCGAGGAACTCCGCCGGGTCGTGGGCGCGGGGCGTCTCGGTGAACGTGCGGCCGACGTCGATTCCGGCGTGGTCATCGGACCCTCCGATGGCGGTCCCCCCGTGGGTCTCGATGTACACAAACGCCGGAAGATTTAGCTCCTTGGCTCTTGAACCGTTCCGGGTCTCCCAGATCGGGAACAGCTCGGCCAGGCGCCGCCGGTGGCGCGCCGTGAGGGGCGCAGCGACGGCGTAGAAGGGGTGAGCGAGTGCCGCGGTGATGTCGTGCTCGTGCAGGAAGGTCGCGATTTCCTCGACGTCGCTTCGGTTGGCCTGGAGCCAGGCGTGGTCGTCGGGCGTGATGCCGTAACAGAGGATGTGCACGGCCTGGGGCTCGCCTCTGAAGGATGCGGTCAGCTCCTCGGAAATGAACGTGTCGGGCAGGTGGGCGAGGGCCCGGGCGCCGTCGATCGTGTCGTGATCGGTGATCGTGACGAAGTCCATCCCTCGGGCCTTGGCCAACTCGTAGACCTCGAGCGGATCGGTGGCGCACTCGGGAATCTGGAGCGAGCGCTGGACTCCGAGCTTGGAGATTTGCGACGCCGTGGAGTGCACGTGCAGGTCTGCGCGACTCATTTCGTTCATGGGGGTCAGGATCACCCTGCAAACCCCGGGGTTAGTGAAGAACGAGGTCACGTCCTGTGACGTTCCTGTGAACGCGGGGATGGGTTGGGCCCTCGATCGGAGAACCTTCGTCTCATGTCCCTGGCTACCGCTCGCTCCGACATGGACGGCGATGTCGTCGCGCTGCGGCGCGGGGCGATCCGCGTCGAGATCGCGCTGCGGCCGTTCGAGCTGACGCTGTATCGGGGAGAGCGGCGGCTGGTGCGCTCGCTGGGCGGCTGGGTGGCTGAGGGCACCGTGCACGACCACTTCATCCAGCTCACCGAGGGGGTGGTGGCGCACGAGGACCTCGCCCCGGTCGAACGCGTGCTGTCGGCCTCGGTGCGCCGCCGCGCCGGTGACCGGGTGTGGTTGTCGGTCGGGCTGAGCGGAGGCCGGCAGGCGCGCCTGGAGGTTCGGATCCTGAGCGCGGGGCGCGTGACGCTGAGGCTCGAGCCGGAGGGCGACCCACTGCGAGTCGCCCTGGACTGGCGCCGGCGCTCCGATGAGCGGCTCGTCGGGCTCGGGGCGCGCCACGGTACGCAGTTCGACCAGGCGGGGCGCGTGGTCCAGCTCGGCGCCGATCGCCGCTACACCGGGCCGGACTGCCCGGCCGAGCTGCTGGCGGGCGGGGGCATCCCCCAGGGCGACTATGCGCCGGTTCCCTGGCTGATCTCGAGCCGCGGCTACGCGGTCTGGGTGCGATGCCATGGCAACGGGATCCGGTTCGACCTGGCCGGCGAGCGGGTCGCCGTCTCGACCCGGTTCCGGTCCGGTCCGCTCGTGCTGGAGTTCCTATGCGACCCGACCCCGGCTGCGCGGCTGCGCGCGTTCTGCCGCCTGACGGGATTCCCCGCGCTGCTGCCGGAGTGGGGTTACGGGTTCTGGAAGAGCCGCGACGTCTACGAGCACCAGGACGACGTCGTCGAGGATTACGAAGGCATGCGCCGGCACGACATCCCGCTCGACGCGATCGTGCTCGACTCGCCCTGGGAGACGCAGTACAACACCTGGGAGATCAACCCGCACCAGTTCCCCGACGGCGTCGGCCTGATGCGGCGGATGCGTTCCGACGGCGTCCGGACGGTGGTGTGGGTCACTCCTTGGGTCAACCTCGACTCCCGCGACGGGCAGATACCCCCCCAGCCGGAGTCCGACCGGCTTCACTGCGAGCCGGCGCCGAACTATGCGCCGGGCGCCGCGGATGGGCATTTCGTGAAAGGCGAGGACGGCGAGGCCTTCGTCACCCAGTGGTGGATGGGCACCGGCTCGCCGGTCGACTTCACCAGCCCGGCCGCTGAGGAGTGGTGGCGAGAGCAGGCTCAAGCGCTGCTTGCGCTGGGGGTTGAGGGGATCAAGGCCGACGACGGCGAGGGCTACTACTTGCCGGACTCCGTGCAGCTGGCCGACGGCCGGTCCGGCGCCGAGGCGGCCTGGGCGCTCGGGAGCCTCTATCGGGCGTCCATGCAGCGGGCCCTCGACGAGGTCCATCCAGGGCGGGGTGTCGTGTTCGGGCGCAGCGGATGGACCGGCGAGCACTCCGTCGGCCTGACCTGGGCCGGCGACCAGGCGTCCGACTTCTGGTCGCTGCGGGTGCTCGTGGTCGCCACCCTCGCCGCCGCGTGCAGCGGCTACTCGAACTGGTCGCACGACATCGGGGGCTACCTTGGGCACCGGCTCGTCGAGCGCTGCCCGCCCGAGCTGCTCGTGCGCTGGGTCCAGTTCGGCTGCTTCACGCCCCTGATGCACGCGCACGGGCGCATGCCCCAGGAGCCGTGGCGCTACTCAGACCGGGTGCTCGACCTGTACCGGGCCTACGTGTCGTTACACGAGCAATTGGTGCCCTACGTGAGAGCCGCGGCGGCGACTGCCGCACGGACCGGGCTGCCGATCATCCGGCCGCTGTGCCTGACCGATCCATCCGATTCGCGGGGCTGGACGATCACCGACGCGTTCGGGTACGGGCCGGCGCTGTGGGTGGCGCCGGTGCTCGAGGAGGAGGCGCACGAGCGGGAGGTGGCGCTGCCGCGGGGGGAGTGGATCGAGACGTGGTCGAGCCGGCGGATCGTCGGGGGAAGCGAGGTGCTGGTGGAAGCTCCTCTGGATCGCATCCCGGTGTGGGTGCGCGCGGGCTCGATCGTGGTGACGTATCCGGCCGCGCACGTGGCGCGCGGTTTGGGGGACGCTTGCGAGTCGGAGCGGCCGCTGGTCGCGACGCTGTGGGGTTCGCCGCGACTTGGCCGGTCTTCGGTTCGGCTGGCCGACGGGACGCGCATCGCGTGGAGGCGGGGCCGGTGGTCGGTGTCTCGTGAGCGCGACGTGACTTTCCGCGAGGTCGCTGGGGCGTGATCGCTTTGGGAGGCGGTCTCGTTCAGGCGCTGGCGGGAGCACTACTCGCACCCGCAGGGATAGCCGTTCGCCACCGCCGCCGCTTGCTTGGGCGTGAGCACCTTGAGATACGGCCGTGAGATCGCGGTGGCCACCGCGATCTCGCGCCCGGTGCCGGCGCCCGGCCACGCGACGGTGACGGTGATTATCTTCAGCCCGTCGGTGCTCATCAGCTGGTTGCGGTTCGGGAACCAGCTCGCGACGAGGCCGAGACCATTGACCGCCTGCGGTGCCGGAGACAGTCGCGTGGGGGTGAAAGGCTGCGCGGCCTCCTCGATGGTCCGCTCGAGGACGAAGTACGGCTGAGGACCGCTGTACACGTCCGCGTTCAGCGACACCCGCTTGCCCCCGGCCACTCTTGTCGCATAGGTGCACTGGGGGTTGCCGTCGTTGCCTGTTCCGACGGCGGTGGTGACGCTCGCCGGCGCCACGTGAAGAAAGCGCGCCGCGACGTCGAGGACCGACGGGCGACACGGCCCGGTGGGAGCGGCGCTGTGGACAGCGGCGCGCTTCGCCGTCGTGGTCGCCGTCGTTGTCTTCGTCGCCGAGCTGCCGCAGGCCGCCGCGAGCGTCAGGACAGCCAGACAGCCACCGGCGGCCACAAGAGACCTGAGCCACCGTTGCGACCCAATCCCCTCCACGTTGCCACTGTATACCCAACCCGAGCGGCGTCTCGGAGGATTCAGTCCCAGTCGAATGGTCGGCGGCGCCTTAGGGCACCCCGATCCGGGTCAAGGCGAGAGCGCCCGCCTGCGCCCCCAGCGCGGCGGCCTCCGCGACCGAGTCGCCACGCCCCAGCCCCAGCGTGAACGCGGCCGCGAACGAGTCGCCGCAGCCGTAGGAATCGCGGGCCTTTCCGGGAAGCGGCGCCGCCTCCCACCGGCCTTCGGATTCGCCCCACCAGCGCCCACCGCGCGCACCCTCCGTCGCTACCAGCAGCCTCGTGTGCGCGGCCACGCGGTTGGCCCAGGTGCGCTCATCGCGGTCGCCCTCGCTGAACACCACCGCGTCGATCCGAGCGTCGGTGGACTCGAGCACGTGCCTGGCGCGTGGGGAGGCCACTACCGCTCGGGTCCGGCGGGCATGACGCAGCGCGCCGGCGTCGCCGGCGGTGAAGTACACCGAGGCAGTGTGCGGTAGCTGCTCCCACTCGAGCTCGTCGTCTGCCCTTGGCTCCAAGCGCTCGCCCAGCGTGATGATCGTGCGCTCGTCATCGGGTTCGAGGAGCGTGATCGCACGCCGGGTCGGCCGATCGCGCCAAGCCACGTGCACGTTCACGCCGCGGTCCTCGAGCTGCGCCAGTGCCGCGTGCCCGTTGTTGTCATCGCCCAGCGCGGTGTAGAAGTCCACCTCGGCGCCAAGCTCGGTCAGGGCGACCGCGGCTACCGCCCCGCCGCCACCGGCGCGCGGGAACCCTCCCTCGGCGGTGGTCACCTGTCCCCGGCGAGGCAAGCGCGGCACCTGAAGGAAGTCCACCCATTCGACGTGGCCCACGACCGCGACTCTAGTCATGGTGCATTAGTGTGCCGATGATGGATGAGGGTTTGCCGATCGCATATGAGGTCCTGGAGGACGGGGTCCCGGTCTACGCGTCGGGCGGCGAGCAGGTTGGCACGGTCGAGCACGTGATCGCGGCCCCCGAGGAGGACATCTTCCACGGGATCGTGATGACCGCTGAGAACGGTCGCCGGTTCGTGGCCGCCGACCAAATCGCCTCACTGCACGAGCGGGGCGTCGACCTCCGGATCGACGCCGCGGCCGTCGCCGGGTTGCCTGAGCCGCACGGCGGCGCGCCGGCTTGGCGTGAGCGCGAGCCGGGCATCAAGCCGAGCCGGTGGCAGCAGCTGCTCGACCTGACGACGGGCAAGGACCCGCGCTCTAGGAGCTGGCAAGAGGAAGACTGAGGCCGGCGTCCTCGAGCCGTCGCCGCAGGTGCTCGGGCGACTCGAACTGGATCGCTTGCAGTCCCGCTCGCCGTGCCGCCTCGACGTTCGTGGCTGAGTCGTCGACGAACAACGTGTGCGCGGGGTCGAGTTCGAAGCGGTCCAGCAGCAGCTTGAAGGCCCGGACGTCGGGCTTGGCCACGCCCTCGAAGCCAGACACGACCGTTCCGTCAAACCACCGCAGGAATGGGTAGCGCTCCCGGCGGTCCGGGTACGTCCAGGTCTCCATGTTGGTGAGGGCGTAGCACGGGATGCCCTGATCCTTCAGGGCGCGCAGTATCTCTACGGTGCCATGGATCGGTTCGCCCAACATTTCCTCGCTGCGGCGCGTCCACGCCCAGATCAGGTCGGCCTGGTCGGGGTGGGCGGCGACGAGCGGCGGGCACGTCTCCTCGGGCGGAATGCCGAGGTCGTGGGCGTGGTGCCACTCCATCGTGCAGACCTCGCCCAGGAACCGCTCCATCGCGGCCTCGTCGTCGAACAGCTTGCGGTAGAGGTAGCGGGGGTTCCAGTCGAGGAGCACGCCGCCGAGGTCGAACACGACCGCGCGGGGTTTGCCGTTGGGATGGGGCTGCGTCACGGGGCTAGTGAAGCAGTCGGCCGAGGGCGCGCGACCTGACCGCCCCGGACGTGCATGAGTTGCCATTTGAGCCCGGATCCGGGAACCGTGGCATCTCGTGCATGTGGGAGATGCATAACTTGCCATGACCCAGCCGAGCCGCAGCGAATGGCGGCTTATGCAGGCCGTTCGCCGCCGCTCGGTTACCGGCGCGCTAGCCGCGCCGGCGCCTTGCGCTCCCAGGCATCGGCGAGCAGGTCGGACAGGAGATCGGCACCCGTCGCGCTGAGCGTCACGCGGACGGCGGCTAGGCGCTTGCCCCACCAGACCTCGGCGCACACGGCGGGGTGCGACTGCACCGCGGTCAGGATGCCCGGCTCGTCGACCATCACGTTCATGTGATCCTCGTCCCACAGCGTGGCGAAGATCCGGCCGGCGACCCGGAACGAGGGCCTCCCGTGATGATCCTGCTCGACAGCCTCGGGTAACGAGAGCGCGAGCCGACAGGCTTCCTTGCTACTCAATATCGCCCCACGGATAAATCGTATCGGCGGTTATGCTCGCGGTCATGCATCTCGCCGAGCTCACTCCGCCTGAACAGCGGGTGCTCGGGTGTCTGATCGAGAAGCGCTGGACCACTCCGGACCAGTATCCGCTGTCCCTGAACGCTCTCCGGCTGGCCTGCAACCAGTCGACCAACCGGGACCCGGTCACCGCGTACGACGAGACGACGGTCAGGGAGGCAGCACAGCGGCTGTGCCTATACGGGCTGGCGCGCCTGGCCAGCGGCCACGGCAGCCGGGCGGTCAAGTACCGCCACTTGGCCGAGGAGGCGCTCGGCCTGGGCCGCGACGAGTTGGCGGTCCTCGCCGTCCTCCTGCTGCGTGGCCCGGAGACGCCGGGAGAACTCAAGGCCCGGACCGAGCGGATGGCGCCGCTCGCCTCCCTCGACGAGGTCGAGCGGGTACTCGGCGTGCTGTCGGAGCGCGGCTACGCGAGACGCATCGGGCGCCGGCCCGGCCAGAAGGAAGACCGCTTCGAGCACCTGCTCGGAGGCGCCGGTGACGGGGAGCCGCGCGCGCCGACGCCGTCCCAGGTCCAGATGCCGGCGCCGGTCACAGCTTCCGCGCCGGCGGGGACGCCGGCGGTGGCGCCGCTTGGCGCGTCCCCGGAGTTTGCGCCACCGGCTCCGGACGGCGACGCGGACCTGGCCGAGCGGGTGGCCGCGCTCGAGTCGGAGGTGGCGTCGCTGCGGGCCGAGCTCGACGAGCTGCGCGCCCTCTACGAATAGCCCGGGCGCCCTCTACGGGTAGAGCAGGCCGCTCTCGCGCCGCATCACGAACTCCGCCCGGCGCTCGAGGAAGTCGGCGACGATCGCGGCGAATGCTTCGGGCCGGTCGGCATAGATCGCGTGGGCGGCGTCGTACACGATCACGAAATGACACTGCGGGAGGAGCTCGCGATAGATGCGCCCGAGCTCCGGCGGCGTGAGCCGGTCCTCGGTTCCGAACAGAACCAGTGTGGGGACCTCGAGTGCGCCCATGGCCTCCTCGAGCTCGGGGTCGCGCGGCGGCCCGATCAGCCGGCCGACGAGCGCTCGCTGCTTGGCGTCGATCTCGTGCTGGAGCGGAGCAGCGCTCGGTTGGCGCTCCGGGTGGGCGAACAGGACCGAGGGCATCTGCTCCGGCGGCGGCAGCGGCCCTGGATCGATGATGAGCGCCGCCGGCGACGAGAGCACCAGCGTGTCCAGGCGGTCGGAGTCCTCGGCAGCCAGCCACAGCGCAAGCTTGCCGCCGAACGACTGCCCCCAGACGCTGTAGCGGTCGATGTCGAGCGCGGTCACGGCTTGCACCATCGTGTGGGCGAGCTCATGCAGGGACTGGGTTCGTTCGTTGACCGGCGAGGAGCCGAATCCTGGGACCTCGAACGCGATAACGCGGTGCGCCGCGGCCAGCAGCTCATGGGCGCGTGTCAGCCGCAGCCCGCCGGCGCCGTGCAAGGCGACGAGCGGCGGGCCTTCTCCCGCCTCGAGGTAGCGGATCTCGAACCCGTCCGCCTCTACGGCGCGCTCGACGAAGGTCACAGCTCCCGCATCCTCGGGAGCACTCTTGTCCCGAACAGCTCGAGGCTTCTCCGCGCCGCATCCGGGCGGGGTGCGATGAAGATCAGCTCGAGGATTCCCACCCCGAGCTCGCCCCGGAGCCGGTCGACCTGGCCCAGCACCGTCTCCGGCGAGCCGAGCATCAGCTGGGCACTTTCGATCCGCTCGTCGATATCGCCACCTGCATGCAGGCGCGATCGCTGGCGCGGCGTGTCGCGCCCGTAGTAGCCGGCCCGGGCGGCCGCCTCGTCGGCCGCGGGATTACCCGTGCTCAGTCGCAGCCCGCCGGCGTGACCGTGCGCGCCGGCGAACGGCGCCCAATCCTCGCGCGCCAGGGCATCCGACTCGGCCACGTGCACGGCGATCCGATACAGGAGCTGCTCGGGCGCCGGCTCCCAACCGTGGGCGCCGGCCGCCTCCCGATACACGCGGACCGACTCGCGCGCGCGGTCGAGCGTCGTCACCGCGAGCCCGCCGCTGATGCGCTTGGCCGCCGCGAACTCGGCCGCCTCCGGGCTCGAGATCGACATGAAGATCGGGGGGTGCGGCGTCTGGACCGGGCGCGGCCAGATCGAAATCGTGCGGTACTCGTAGTAGCGGCCGAGCCAGCCGAACGGCTGCGGCTCGGTCCACGCGCGCACGATCAGCTCGAGCGCCTCCATGAACCGCTCGCGCGACTCGGCCGGGTTCACGCCGTACGTCGCGTACTCGTTTGAGGTGCCGCGCAGCATGCCCGCGATCAGCCGACCCCCGCTCAGCGTGTCGAGCATGGCGAACTCCTCGGCCACGCGCACCGGGTTCTGGATCGGGATGTTCGAGCCGAGCAGCGCGATCTTCGCGTGCTTGACCCGCTGCGCGACGGCGGCGGCCATGACCATCGGGTTCGGCGTGAGCGACGCGGCCGAGTAGTGGTGCTCGGCCACCGTCACCCAGTCGAAGCCCAGCTGGTCGGCCAACTCGAACTGGGCGAGCGCACGCTCCATCGACTCCTGTGCCGCCTCGGCCGAGTAGCCGTCGGCGGGCACGGGCCAGCCGTGCCCGCTGTGCTGACCTGCGTACGGCACGATCGAGAACACCGCCGCCTTCACGGGCCCGATTATGGCCCAGGAGCCTGGGCGCACGTGGTGGTTTCAACGCCGGGACGGCCGGGAAGGGGTGGCCCCAGCGTCTCCAGGAGGTAGTGGGATGAATCGTCTGGCTGGATTCCTGCCGGCAATCAGCGGGCTGCTCGCATTCGCGTCAACGGCGCAGGCCCCGCCCCGCCACCGCAAGGCGCCGGCGCGTACGTGGTGACCGCTACCAGTCCGAGCGGGACCTACGCTCCGACCTTCACCGGCAACGGAATGCTCGGCGTGCGTGTTCCGCCCAGCGGCGAAGGCTACGCGGCCGGGACGGTGCCCGCGCAGTCGGAGCTCGCCGGCTTCTACGCCTGGCCCAGGGCAGTCCGACCGTCTCCCAGAACGTGCAGCAGCGGGCGAACATTCCTACCTGGTCGACACTCACCTTCTCCGACGGTGGTCAGTCGGTCACCGTGCCTGGGCCCCGCGTGTCGAATTGGAATCAGTCAATCGACCTACACACCGGCCTGGTCACCACTAACACTAACGCGCGGTGGACGGCGCCTGATGGACATGTCACAGATCTGACCTATCAGGTACTGACCGACCGAGCCCGTCAGTGCGTGGGATCGGTGAAGCTTCAGCTGACGCCGCACTGGTCGGGCACTGCGACGGTGACCGACGCGATCGACGGCACGGCCGACACCACCAGCAATCCCGTGATGACCTCCCAGGTGTCCAAGGGGTGGAACGCTCGAGTTACTTCCCAAGCACCTGGCTTAGAGGATTGAGATTGTGGAGTTGTCCCCGACGAGGAAGCGATACGCCCGCGGCTGGCGGTTGCCGCGGCCGATCTTGACGTTGCGCCCCAGGAGCGAGGATTCCATCCGCCCGTCGAGGTCGCGGACGACCGCGCCGGCAAGCAGGATGGAGTGCTCGACCTCGGCATTGTTGATCTCGCACCGCTCGCCGATGGCGGTGTACGGACCCACGTAGCAGTCGGTCAGCCGCGCGCCCGAGCCGATGATCGCGGGCCCGCGCACCGTGCAGCGCTCCAGATGCGCGCCGGCGTCGATCACCACCCGTCCGTCCACCTGGGAGTCGGTCAGCTCGCCGTCGAGCCGGGTCTGGATCGTGTCCAGCACCAGCCGGTTGGCGGCGAGCATGTCCTCCAGGCGCCCGGTGTCCTTCCACCACCCCCGGACGATGTGCGGCTCCACCCGGCGCCCGTCATCGACCAGCCGCTGGATCGCGTCGGTGATCTCGAGCTCGCCGCGAGCCGAGGGCTTGATCGCGCGCGCGGCGTCGTGCACGCACGCGGTGAACATGTACACGCCGACCAGCGCCAGGTCGGTGCGCGGCTCGGGCGGCTTCTCAACCAGCTGCACCACCTTGCCGTCGCTGAGCTCAGCGACGCCGAAGTTCTCTGGGTCGGGGACCGGTGTGAGCAGGATCATCGCGTCCGGGGTGTCGTCGCGGAATGCCGCGACCAGGTCGCCGATCCCGCCTTGCAGCAGGTTGTCGCCCAGGTACATCACGAACGGCGACTCACCGAGGAACGATTCGGCGGTCAGCACCGCGTGGGCGAGCCCGAGCGGCGCCTCCTGGGGGATGTACGTGATCCGCAGCCCGAAGTTCGAACCGTCGCCGGCGGCCAGCCGAATCTCGTCGCCAGTCTCGGGGGCGATGATGATCCCCACCTCTTTGATGCCCGCGTCCGCCATCGCCTCGATCCCGTAGAACAGAACCGGCTTGTTGGCGACCGGCACGAGTTGCTTGGCGCTCGTGTGCGTGATCGGGCGCAGGCGGGTGCCCTTTCCTCCGGACAGGATCAGGCCTTTCAGCGGCTCCATCGCCGCGCAGGCTAGCGTGCGAGATCAGCGCGCGCCGACGGGCGCTGCGCCGGCGCGGATCGCCACGGCGGCTTCGCGGACGGCGACGCGCGCCTCTTCGGGCTCGAGGACGACTGCGTCGCCCGCCTCCTTGAGCACATCGCGCACCAGGTAGCGCATGCTGGCGAACCCGCGCTCGACGGTGACGGCACCGTCCTCGAGCTCCGCGGTGACGGTGCGCTCTTCGCGGGCCCAGCGAGCCCGTTCGGGCGAGATCCACACCCGGGCGCGGCGCGCGGCCGGCACTTCGCCCGTCCGCGGCCAGCCGTCGACGTCGGCGGCTGGATCCACGTCGGCACGGGGCTCGAACGACTCGTCGGTCACGGCGGCGGATTTGAAGCGATCCAGGCGGAAGTGGCGGACGTCGCCGCGCGAGGGGTCGTAGCTCGCCACGTACCAGCCCTCACGTCCGTTGATGAGGGCGTAGGGCTCGACCGTCCGGGTCGAGAACTCGTCCTCGTTCGCCTTGTAGTACTCGAACGACAGCAGCCGCCGCTGTGAGATGGCGCGCGAGACGACCGCCGCGATCTCCGCGTCGTCGCCTCCCGGCGCAGCGATCTGAAGGCCTTCGTGGACCGGATCCTCCCCGAGCGCGGCCACCACCTTCTCGCGCACCGACGTCAGCGATCCCTCCGGGATGTGCTCGCCGATCAGGTCGATGGCCGCCACGAGCGCCTTGGCCTCGACCGGGAGCAGGCGCGCCGGCCGGGCGAAGGAGTCGCCATAGGGCTCGGGCTCGACCTCGATGGTCCCGTCGCTGCCCAGCTCGGCGTAGAGGACGTACGTGCCCGCGCCGAAGTTGACCAGGTTGAGCACCGAGATGTCCTCGCGGAGCTCCTGATCTGAAACCTTCAGGTCCCGGCAGAGCTTGCGAGCGTCGACCGCGCGGCCGGCGCGGCCGGCCTCGATCAGGATGCTCGCCAGAGTCACCAGCCGCGCGAACCGCTCGGGGCGGATGGCGCCATCAGGGTGGTGGCCGTTGCCGGCGTCCGTGTCGGGCGCCGCGGCCGTCTCGCTCGGGGGCAGCGCCGGCGCGATCTTCACCTCGCCGGAGTGGCGCTCGATGAGCAGCTCGAGCCGGTCGCGGAGTTCGTCGGCCAGCTCGGGCGGCCCGAAGATCCGTGCGTGCTCGCCCAGTCCGAGGACCCACGCGATCAGCTGCCGGGCGTTGGCGTAGGGCGTGACGAACACCCGGTCGCCCTCCTCCTCGGCGGGGCGCATCTCGCCGTAGCGGCCGAAATGGCGCTCGATCTGCCAGGCGATCCGCCGCCCGATCCACACCTCGGCGGTGCCGACGGGCTCGCCGAACTGCCAGTCGATCCGGTTGGCGTAAGCGCGCGGGTCGAAGTTGACGGGGCGCTGGAAGTCGTGCTCGGCCTTGGTCGCGTAGCCCACCTTGCCGCGGATCCGCGAAAGACGAAAGACGCGGAGCGCCTTGCGCTCGTGCGAATAGCCGATCAGGTAGAACTGGCCGCTCGGCTGGAACAGCAGGTGGTAGGGATCGACCTTGCGGGAGCCCCACTCGCCGCGCTCCATCGTGTAGTAGTCGAACACGATCGTCTTGCGGCGGAAGATCGCGGTCTCGATCTTGGCCAGCCGCTGGCTCAGCTCGTGCCCGCCGGCGGCGCCGGTGATCCCCAGCGCCACGGTCTGCTGCTCGGGCGACCCGAGTGGGCTGGGCCGGCCCCACGAGATCTGCTGCAGGGCGATCCGCAGCGGCTCGGCATAGGCGAACTCGCCGTCGAGCAGCTGCAGCGCGGTATGCAGCGCAGCCAGCTCCCTGTCGGTGAACTCAATTGGGGGCAGATGGAAGTTCTCAGGCGCGAGCGAGTAGGTCTCCTGCTCGACTAGCCCGTCAATCGGCTTCTCGACGGAAAGCACGATCCGCAGCGCCTCGAGCTCCGAGCGGTCGGCGTAGAAGCGGCGCGCGAACGCGTCCTCGTTCATGGCGCTGTAGCCCTCGACGTCGCGCCGGATCTCCTGGGCGGTCACCGGACGCCGCTCCGCCATTAGGTATGAGATCAGCGACAGCTGACGGATCAGCTTTTCGGTGTCCTTGGCCATGCCCCCTGCAACTCTAGTTCGACCGGCCGGGTAGCGACTCCGCCCCCGGCGCCTGGAACGCTATTTGCGGTCTTTTGCCCGGAAGCCGTAGCGGCGCGTTGACGAGCCGTATCAGGCCGCTTGGCGGTCGGCCTCGGCCCGCTGTGCGAAGTACGCGCCGCCACCCAGCGCCTTGTCGTAGGCCGACCACTGGGCGCCCGCCGGCAGGTCCTTCTCGAGCCGGTCGAAGCTTCCAAGCCGCCCGCCGAGGTTGTCGATCATGTGGACCAGCGTGGCCTCGCGCGTGCATGGGACGACCGGGCTGCCGTGCTCGAGCGAGCCGTGGTGGCTCAGGATGATGTGCAGCACGGCCTGGGCCAGCTCGGGTGGGAAGCCGTCCAGCCGCTCGATCGCGCGGCGCACCCGGTAGTAGCCAAGCGAGATCTCCCCCTGGAGGCGGCCGTCGTCGGACATCGAGATCGCTCCGGAGTCGACCTCGTATGCGTCCAGCTTGCCGATGTCGTGCAGCAGCGCGCCGGTCACGGCGACATCCCGGTCGATGCCCGGGAAGGTAGCCGAGATGGCGCTCACCGCCTTGGCGACGGTGAGCGAGTGCTCCAGCAGCCCGTGCCGGTAGGCGTGGTGGTAGCGCTTTCCGGCGGGCGCATCTCGATAACCCGCCCACGTCTCGGCGAACACGGCGCTCAGCAGCAGCCGCAGGTGCGGGTTCTGGACGGTGGTGAGCAGCTCTTGCAGATCGCTTTCCATCTGCGAGATCTGATGCACCGGCCCGTCGTGGAGGTCCTCGCGGGTGTACTCGCCGGCCCGTGCTGCCCGCAGGCTGCGGACCGCCAAGTGCTCTCCCGACAGGCTGCCGGTGACGAACACGACCTCACCCGGGCGGCAGATCTCGCCCGCAGAAAACGCCACCGTGGCTGAGACGCTCCCGGTGCGGTCGCCGAGGAGGAGCTTCAGGCGCTGGCCGCCGTCCCGCCGTTCCACCTGGCGAACCAAGAGCGCCTGCGAGACCTCACAGCCGTCCGCAAATTCCCGCACTTTCATGGCATCACGAAGATAAAGTGGCCCGCGGACGGCACCGAAGGCGCCGCAGAGGCGCCGCCGACCCAATTCGAAGGCGCCGCCGTCAGGCGCCGCCGACCCAATTCATTGGAACGCAGCGCGATCATCACCGGTGGGACGGGCGGGCTCGGCTCCGCGGTTGTCGCGCGCCTGCTCGACGACGGCTGGCGTGTGGTCGTGCCATGGATCGTGGAGACCGAGCTCGATCGGGTCACGCAACGGGACGGGCTCGAGGTCATCAAGGCCGATCTGTTCGACGAGGACGCGGTGGCCTCGGTGATCAGTGTGGCGGCCGGCGATTCGTCGGCCCCCCTATCCGGGGTGGTCAACCTGGTTGGTGGCTTCGCCGCGGGCGCGCGGGTGCACGAGACCCCGATCGACGAGTTCGAGAAGCAGTTTCGCCTCAACCTGAGGCCGACGTATCTGGTGGTCGCGGCGGCGGTGCCGCATCTGCTCTCCGCCGGCGGTGGCTCGATCGTGTGTGTCGGGTCGCGTGCGGCGCTTCAACCGTTCAGCGGCGCCGCCGGGTACGTGGCGTCGAAGGCGGCCGTGATCGCGTTCGCGCAGGCGGTGGCGGTCGAGTACAAGCAGGACGGGATCCGCTGCAACGCGATCCTTCCGAGCGTGATCGACACGCCGGGAAACCGCGCGTCGATGCCCAAGGCCGACTTCGAGAAATGGGTCAAGCCGGCCGAGATAGCCGGCGTGATCGCGCACCTGCTGGGCGATGACTCGCGGCCGACCAGCGGTGCCGCGATACCGGTCTACGGCCGGGCTTGAAATCCTCCCTGCACCGGGAGGATTCGTTGGCGCGGCTTGGTAGGTTCGCGGCTTGCTGCGAATGGGACGTCGAGCGCGATGAGATTGCGCAGCTGCGGCTGACGATCGTCGGACGCGAGCTCGCCGTATCTCGCGACCGCGCCGGGAAGAGCAGCCAGCTGCACACGCTGCGGAACGCGCTGGCGCGAGATCTCCGGCTACCGCACGCCCCAGCACTCCGTCGAGGTCGGCGGATACGCCGACGATCCGCACATCCCGGGCGAGGCCTCAGACACGCCCGGCGTAGAGGGCGTGCCGGAGGCGACGCTCGAACGGTTCTGCCTCACGCGCCCGTTCCCGGGGGCGCGCGAGGCGGATCACATCCAGGAGCTCGGGTCGCCCCTCCAGCTCGGGTCCGTCCCTGAGCGCTCCTCAGTCGTCGAAGCGGCCGGCGTACAGCGCGAACACCGCGCCCTGCGGATCCCGGAGGACGGCGATCTTCCCCACGCCGATGTCCGTCGGAGGGGCGAGCGCGGTCGCGCCGAGCTCGGTGGCCCTGGCGGTGTCGACGTCGGCGTCGGCGGTGCCAAAGTAGACAAGCCAGTACGACGGCTCGTTCTCCATCGCGTCGCGGATGCCGCCGTTGCTGTGACCCTCGGAGTTCTGAACTCCCAGATAGGTCATCTGCATGCCCTCGAACGGCTCGATCTTCCATCCGAACAGCTCCCGGTAGAAGTCGGTCGAGGCCTCGGGGTCGACGCTGGCGAGCTCGTTCCAGGAGAGCGCGCCCGGCGCGTTCACGAGCGCGGCGCCGGTGTGATCCCTCGGCTCCCAGGGCATGAAGAAGGCGCCCTGCGGATCCTGGATCACGGCCATGCGGCCGGCGTCCATGACGTCAAACGGCGGCGCGTGCACCGTGGCACCGAGCTTCTGGGCGCGGTCGGCGGTGGCGTCGGCGCTCTCCACCGTGATGTACGAGTTCCAGAGCGGCGGCACGCCCGCGTCGGCCTGCTGCTGGGGTTGGGGGGAGATCGCCGCGACGTCCTTGCCGTCGATCTGCATGATCGAGTAGACGACACCCTCACCGAGGGGATAGTCGACGGCGGTCCAGCCAAACAGCTGGCCGTAGAACTCCTTGGCGGCGTCCTGATCCGTCGTGGAGAGGTCGGTCCACGAGAAGGTGCCCGGTGTGTATTTCGTTCGTTCAGCCATGGCGCTCGACCCTATCCGGTGCGGCTTGTCGGTTGTGTGAGGAACCTGCTATTTGCGGACATCAACTGTCCGCATGGCCGGCTGTGTGGGGCTTGTCGGCGGCGCTTGACGGCGGCGCCTCAGTGCGCGTCGAAGAGCGCAAACGCGCTCGCCATGCCGGCGCGGTCCAAGCCCGCCCCGAGCGCGCACAGCAACGCCATCCGCGCGGCGGCCGGCGACAGAAACGGGACGCAGATCGCGCCGCTCGAGCGCAGGTCGCGCTCGGCGCCGTTGAAGCCATAGGTCCCGAACAACATCGAGGAGCGGTCGGGGCGGCAGGTGACCAGAACGGGCACACGCGCGGCGGCCTCGCGCAGCTCATCCAGCACCGTCGGCGAGAGATGGCCGGCGCCGAGCGCCACGAGCACGACCCCGTGGCTGACCTCGGCGGCGTGGCGCAGGAGTGCGCCGTCGTCGCCCAGCCCGGTCGTCACCGTGCTCACCCGAAGCTCGAGGCGTTTGACGTCGATGGGAGCCGGCCGCCGCGGCATGGCGTGCAGCCAGACCCTCCCCTCGACGATCCGGCCGAGCGGGCCGGCGGTCGGCGAACCGAAGGCGACCGGACCGGTGCTGTCGATCTTGCGCACGGTCATGGCGGCGTGGACCTCGCCGCCGAAGGCGACGACCACACCAAGCCCGGCGGCGGCCGGGGCACGCGCCAGGATGATCGCGTCGAGCAGGTTCGCGGGGCCGTCGGCGCCGGGGGCGCTGCCCGGGCGGTTGGCGCCGGTGATGACGATCGGGGCCTCGCCGCCGTAGGTCAGCGCGCACACCATCGCGACCTCCTCCATCGTGTCCGTGCCCGTGGTCAGCACCACGCCCTCGCCGGTGGAGGCGGCCTCACCGGCCCGCCGGGCCAGTCCGAGGGCATCGGCCAGGGTGAGATGGGTGCTCGGGAGTGACAGCACTGTCTCGGCCTCGAGGTGGAATCCGGCCACCTGGGGTAGCTGCCGCACGAGCTCGGACGCGTCGAGCGCCGGCACGGCCTGCTCGCCGCGCATGGCGATCGTCCCACCGGCTGCCAGCAGCCGTACCGGGCGCGTCGAGGCGGTTGCTCTTGGAGTCGGCGAGATCACGGCGAGATCATCGCGCATGGCGGCCTCAGCTGAGCGCGATCCCTCGGGCGTCTCTACCCTTCCACCGATGCGATTCGCCATCACCGGCGCGGCGGGGATGCTCGGGCAGGACCTGCTTGCCGCCGCGAAAGCCGCCGGCCACGAGGTCGTGGGGTTCTCCTCGGCCGACTTGGATATCACCGACGCCGAGGCCGTCGAGCAGATTCTGGGCGCGGCACGGGCCGACGTGGTGGTCAACTGCGCTGCCTGGACCGACGTCGACGGCGCCGAGCGCGATGAGGACGGAGCGCTCGCGGTCAACGGCGCGGGCGCCGGCAACGTCGCTCGCGCGGCGGCCGCGGCCGGTGCCTGGGTGATCCACATCTCGTCCGACTACGTGTTCGACGGCTCCAAGCGCACGCCATACCTCGAATCAGACCTGACCGAGCCGCTGTCCGCGTACGGGCGCTCAAAGCTGGCCGGAGATCGCGCGGTGGCGAACGCCGCCCCGGGGCGCCACACGATCGTGCGCTCCTCGTGGCTGTTCGGCGCCGGCGGTTCCTGCTTTCCGGCCACGATCATGCGCCTCGCCGGCGAGCGCGACGAGCTGAACGTGGTGGACGATCAGGTGGGCTGCCCGACCTTCACCGGGCATCTGGCGCGCGCCGTGGTCGAGCTCGGCGGGCGCCCGTCACGCCCCGTCGGGATCGTCCACGTGGCCGGCGGGGGGAGCTGCTCGTGGTACGGGTTCGCGCGGGAGATCGTGGCACGTGCGGGGCTGAGCTGCCAGGTCAAACCTTGCACCACGGCCGAGATGCCGCGGCCGGCGCGCCGGCCCGCATATAGCGTGCTTCGCAGCGAGCGCGGCGATCAGGTCCCGTCGCTGTCGGACTGGCGGCAGGGCCTGGCCGAGTACTTCGCCTTGATCCGAGTCGGGAGCGCAAGATGAGGCTGCTCGTCTGTGGCGGCGCGGGTTTCATCGGCTCCGCCTTCGTGCGCGCGCGCGTGCGTGACCACGGCGATCACGTCACGGTGCTCGACAAGCTGACATACGCCGGACGGCGCGAGAACCTCCACCAGGTCGACTCCGAGATCCACTTCGTGCAGGGGGCGATCGAGGACCCGGTGGCGGTGGCGGATGCGGTCGGCGACGCCGAGGCGATCGTGAACTTCGCCGCCGAGACGCACGTGGACCGCTCGATCGCCGATCCCGAGGGGTTCATCGTCACCAACATGCAGGGCACCCACGTGCTGCTCGAGGCGGCGCGAGAGCGGCGCTTGCGCTACCTGCAGGTGTCGACCGACGAGGTGTATGGCTCGATCGAGGAGGGCTCGTTCACCGAGGAGTCGCCACTGCGGCCGTCGAGCCCGTACAGCGCGACCAAGACCGGCGCCGATCTCCTCGTGTCGAGCTACTTCCACACCTACGGGTTGCCCGCGGTGATCTGCCGCGGGTCCAACAACTACGGCCCGTATCAGTACCCGGAGAAGCTGATCCCCCTGATGATCCTCAACGCATTGGCGGGGGATCATCTGCCGGTGTACGGCGACGGGCGTAACGTCCGCAACTGGCTGTTCGTGGAGGACTTCGCGCGGGGAATCGGGCACGCGTTGGCGCACGGCGTGCCGGGGGAGGTCTACAACTGCGGGGGGCCGGACGAGTGCGACAACCTTGCGGTGGTCAGGCGGATCCTCGAGCAAACCGGGCGGGACGAGTCGCTGATCGAGTTCGTCACCGATCGGCCCGGGCACGACCGGCGCTATTCGCTCTCGAGCGAGAAGCTCCGGGCGCTGGGTTGGCAGGCGCAGGTGCGCTTCGAGGAGGGGCTGTCGCGCACCGTGCAGTGGTACCGCGACAACGAGTGGTGGTGGGAGCCGATCCGTAGCGGCGCCTACCGGGAGTACTACGAGCGCCACTACGGACGCGCGCTGAAGGGTTGACGACGGAGCTCGAGGAGCTGGAGCAGGAGGTGACCTCCTGCCGGCGCTGCCCGCGCCTGGTCGCCTGGCGGGAGGAGGTCGCCCGAGTGAAGCGAGCGGCGTACGCGGGCGAGGATTATTGGGGCCGGCCGCTTCCCGGGTTCGGCGACCCCGAGGCGAAGGTGGTCGTGCTGGGCCTTGCTCCCGCCGCCCATGGCGGCAATCGCACAGGGCGCATCTTCACCGGGGATCGCTCGGGGGACTGGCTGTTCGCCTCGATGTACCGGACCGGGTTTGCGTCGCAGCCCACCTCGGTCTCGCGCGACGACGGGCTCAGGTTGTCCGGCGCCTGGGTGACGGCCGCAGTCCGGTGCGCGCCGCCGGCCAACCGGCCGCTCCCCTCCGAACGCGACAACTGCCTGCCGTGGCTCGAGCGGGAGCTGCCGCTGCTCGAGTCGGTCATCGTGATCGTCACGCTGGGCTCGTTCGCCTGGGATGCGGCGCTCCGGGTCGCGCGCTCGCTCGGTGAGCCGATCCCGCGGCCGCGGCCCAAGTTCGGCCACCGCGCCGAGAGCCAGGTTGGACGGTTCACGCTGCTCGGCAGCTACCACCCGAGTCAGCAGAACACGTTCACGGGCAAGCTGACCGAGCCGATGATCGACGCCGTGTTCGAGCGGGCTAAGTCTTTGGCGATCAGGGGGACAAATACGTGGCCTCAGCGCCAAAGTTCGAGGTGAGCCAATCGCTACGCTCGGCTGAGTGGCGTTAGAGCAGTTCAGTCCGCGTACGCGTGAGTGGTTTGCTGGGGCGTTCACCGAGCCGACGCCGGCGCAGGCCCAAGCTTGGCCGGCGATCGCGTCGGGCGAGCACGTCCTGATCTCGGCCCCGACCGGGTCGGGGAAGACGCTGGCCGCGTTCCTGTGGGCGATCGACCGCCTGGCCGGCCAGCCAGGCGGAGACGGGAGGGGCGCCGTGGGGGGCGGTGGCGCGGTCGGGGGCGGTGGCGCGGTCGGGGGCGGTGGCGCCGGCGGGCGGATCGGCCTCGTTTACGTGTCGCCACTGAAGGCGCTCTCCTACGACATCGACCGCAACCTCCGCGTCCCGCTGCGCGGGATCGGCGCCGACCTGAAGGTGGCCGTCCGCACCGGCGACACGCCCCAGCGCGAGCGCCAGGCGATGTTGCGCGAGCCACCCGACATCCTCATCACCACCCCCGAGTCGCTCTACCTGATGCTGACCGGCCGGGCGCAGGAGCTGTTCGCCGGCGCCCAGTCCGTAATCGTCGACGAGATCCACGCGGTGGCGGCGACCAAGCGCGGTGCGCATCTGGCCCTCACGCTCGAGCGGCTCACGCGGGCCGCCGGCAACGAGGTCCAGCGCATCGGCCTGTCGGCCACGCAGAAGCCGCTCGAGGAGATCGCCCGCTTCCTGGTCGGGCCGTCTCGCAACTGCCGGATCGTCGACACCGGCGTTCGCAAGGAGCTCGATCTCGAGATCAAGGTGCCGGTCGACTCGATGGTGGAGCCAGAGGCGACACCCGCCCCCGAGCTCGACCCTCTGCTCGGCGGCACCGAGGCGACCCGCCGGTCGATCTGGCCGGCCATCTATCCCGAGCTGCTCGAGCTGATCAACGCGCACCGCTCGACGATCCTGTTCGTCAACAACCGCCGCGCGGCCGAGCGGCTGGCGCTCCGGCTCAACGAGCTGGCCGAGCACGAGATCGCCCGCGCCCACCACGGGTCGCTGGCGCGTGAGGAGCGACTCGTGGTCGAAGAGATGCTCAAGGCAGGCGAGCTGCCGTGCCTCGTGGCGACCTCGAGCCTCGAACTCGGGATCGACATGGGCGCGGTGGACCTGGTGATCCAGGTCGAGTCGCCCAAGTCGGTGGCGCGCGGGCTGCAGCGGATCGGCCGGGCCGGGCACTCGGTCGGCGACGTCAGCCGCGGGCGCATCTTCCCGAAGTTCCGGGCCGACCTGCTCGAGTGCGCGGTGGTGGCCAAGCGCATGCGCGACGGCGAGATCGAGACCACGGTGGTGCCGCACAACGCGCTTGACGTGCTCGCCCAGCAGATCGTGGCCATGGCGGCGGCCGCGCCGGACGACAAGCCCGTGGCGCTCGATGACCTCCACGCGCTGATCACGAGAACGCACTCCTATGCCGAGCTCAGCCGGACCCAGCTCGAGAACGTGCTCGACATGCTCGACGGCCGTTACCCGAGCTCGGAGTTCTCCGAGCTGCGCGCGCGGATCGTGTGGGACCGAGTGCACGGGACGATCCGGGCGCGTCCCGGCGCCCGGCAGCTCGCGGTGACCAATGCAGGGACGATCCCCGACCGAGGGCTTTACTCCGTCACGTTGCCCGACGGCCGCCGGGTGGGCGAGCTCGACGAGGAAATGGTCTACGAGGCGCGCCCGGGCCAGACCTTCCTGCTCGGGGCGAGCACGTGGCGGATCGAAGAGATCGGGCGCGACCGGGTGATCGTCACGCCGGCGCCCGGGCTGCCGGGCGCGGTTCCGTTCTGGAAGGGCGACGGCGTCGGCCGGCCCAAGGAGCTGGGCGAGGCGATCGGGGCCTTCTCCCGCTGGGCGGTGGAGCAGCCCGCCGAGGTCGTGGAGCGGTCGTATGACCTGGAGCCGCGCGCCGCCACCAACCTCCTCGAGTTCCTCCGCGAGCAGCAAGGCGCCACGCGGGTCGTGCCCTCCGACCGGGCGATCGTGGTGGAGCGCTTCCGTGACGAGATCGGCGACTGGCGGTTGTGCGTTCTTAGCCCATTCGGCGGTCGCGTCCACGCCGCCTGGGGACTCGCGCTGAGCGCGCGGATCCGCGACCAGCTGGGGCTCGAGTCCGACGCGATCTGGTCCGACGACGGAATCATCGTCCACCTTCCCGACGCCGAGGAGCCGCCCGGCGCGGAGCTCGTGATGCTCGAGCCCGACGAGGTCGAGGATGCGGTCGTCGCCGAGCTGTCGGCCTCCGCGCTGTTCGGAGCGCGCTTCCGCGAGAACGCCGCGCGCGCGTTGCTGATTCCGCGCGCCCGCCCGGGCAAGCGCACGCCGCTCTGGCAGCAGCGGCTGAAGGCCCAGTCGCTGCTCGAGGTGGCCAAGAAGTACGGCGAGTTCCCGATCGTGCTCGAGACCTATCGCGAGTGCCTGCGCGACGTGCTCGACGTACCGGGCCTGGTCGAGCTGCTGACCGCGCTGCACCGGCGGGAGATCTCACTCGTCGAGGTGGAGACGCCGACTGCCTCTCCGTTCGCGTCGAGCCTGCTGTTCGACTACGTGGCCACCTACATGTACGAGGGCGACACGCCGAACGCCGAGCGCCGTGCGGCCGCGCTGTCGCTCGACCGCGAGCTGCTGCGCGAGCTGCTCGGCCAGGAGGAGCTGCGCGATCTGATCGACCCGGGCGCGCTCGAGCAGGTCGAGGACGACCTGCAGTTCCTCTCGGAGATGCGCCGCGCGACCTCGCGCGACCAACTGCATGATGTGCTCCGCGCGGTCGGCGACCTGACGGCGCCAGAAGCGCAGCCGCGCGTCGTCGAGGGTCTCGACGCCGCACGGATGCTCGAGGAGCTGCGCGCCGAGCGCCGCGCGATCACGGTTCGGCTCGCCGGCGAAACGCGTTGGATCGACGCTGCCGACGCCGGGCTGTACCGCGACGCACTGGGCGCGGCTCCACCCGGCGGGCTGCCTGCGGCGTTCCTCGAGGACGTTCCGGATGCGCTGGCCAAGCTGGTTCGCCGGTACGCCGGGACCCACGGCCCGTTCACCGACCACGATCTCAAGGCGCGCTACGGAGTGGACTGCACCGCGGTGCTGAGCGGACTCGAGCGCGACGGGGTTCTCGTCCGCGGCGAGCTGCGACCGGGTGGAACCGACCGCGAGTGGTGCGACCCCGAGGTGCTGCGGCGGCTGCGGCGGGCGTCACTGGCCGTGCTGCGCAAGGAGGTCGAGCCGGTCGACCAGCGCGCGCTGGCCCGGTTCGAGCCGGCCTGGCAGGGCGTCGACCGCCACCCGGCGACCGGCGCCGGCGTCGACCGCCTGCGCGAGGTGCTCGTGCCGCTCCAGGGGGTGGCGCTCCCGCCCGAGGTTTGGGAACGCGACGTCCTGCCCCGCCGGGCCGGCGCCTATTCGCCGGCGTGGATCGATCAGCTGTGCGCCGCGGGTGAGATCGTGTGGATCGGGGCCGGCGCGCTGGGCCGGAATTCCGGCCGGGTCGTCCTGTACTTCCGCGAGGATTTGGGTGTGCTTGGCCCGCCGCCACAGCGGGGGGGCGCGGGGCCCGCCACGGACTCGCCGGCGCACGAGGCGGTGCGGTCTCGATTGGCCGCCGGCGCCTGCTTCTTCACCGACCTGCTCGTGGACGTCGACCTCGCGCCCGAGGAGCTTCAGGAGGCGCTGTGGGACCTGGTGTGGGCCGGCGAGGCGACCAACGACGCGTTCTCTCCGCTCAGGGCCCCGCGGCTGACGCTGGCCCGCGCGCAACGCGAGCGCGTCCGGGGCGCGACCGGAAGGCCCGGCCGATTTGCGGCCCGCCGGCGTGGCACGGGAGCGTCAGCCCAGGTCCAGGGGCGCTGGTCGCTGACCGAGTCGCTGTTCCGGGCGCCGGTCGATCCATCCGCGCGCCGGCGCGCGATCGCCGAGCTGATGCTCGAGCGCTACGGGATCCTCACCCGCGAGCAGGTCCGCGCCGAGGGCGTGCCCGGCGGGTTCTCGGCCATCTACCCGGAGCTCTCGCAGCTCGAGACGCTGGGCATCGCCCGCCGCGGGTACTTCGTCGAGGGCTTGGGCGGCGCGCAGTTCGCGCTGCCCGGTGCCGTGGAGAGACTGCGGGCTCAGAACGATGACGAGGCGCCCGTGGTCCTCTCGGCGGTCGACCCGGCGCAGCCGTACGGGGCGGCCCTGGCCTGGCCCGAGCGCCCCGACCACTCCGACGAATCGCGGCGACCGATGCGCGTCGCCGGTGCGTACGTGGTGCTGGCCGGCGGGGAGCCGATCCTCTACCTCGAGCGCGGCGGCCGCGCGCTCCAGACGCTGGTCGGCAAGGACGATCCTCGGATCGACCCGGCGCTGCGCGCGCTGATCGAGCACGTCCGCGCCGGGCGGCTCAAGCGCGTCGCGCTCGAGAAGGTCGATGGAGTGGCGGCGATCGAATCGCCGCTCGGGCCGGCGCTCGTCGCGCTCGGATTCCAGCAGGGGCCGCGCCGCCTGACCCTCAGTGCGTAATGCCTGAGGGCGACACGATCGCGTACGCGGCCAACCGCATACGCCCGGTGCTCGCGGGCCGGGTGCCCGACGAGATCCTCACGCCGCAACCGCGCCACGCGCGCGAACGCTGGCCGAATCGGTTGGCGGGGAGAGTCCTGACAAGCGTCGATACCCACGGCAAGCACCTGTTCCTGCGCTTCGAGGGTGACCTCGTCCTGCACTCGCACCTCGGCATGGTCGGTGTCTGGGGCGTATATGGTCCGGGTCGTCGGTGGGGGCGCTCCCCGCGGCGGGCCTGGATCGTGTTCCGGGCGCGCGATCAAGAGGTGGTCGAATTCGACGGGCCGCTGCTCGAGTTGATGACCGAGGGCAGGACGCGCTTCGACCAGCGGCTGGCCGCGCTCGGTCCGGATGTGCTGGCGGGCGAGTTCGACCGCGAGCGGTTCCTGCGCCGGCTCCGCGAGGACGACCAGACGCGCCACCTCGGGGACGCGCTGCTCGACCAGCGCAACGTCGCCGGCATCGGCAACATCTGGAAGGCCGAGGGGTGCTGGGAGGCGGGCGTCGATCCCTGGCGGCGAGTGTCCGAGGTCACGGATGACGAGGCGGGGGCAATCATCCAGGCGATGAGACCGCGGATGCAGCGCTCGGCGACGCTCGGGCACCGCGCCATCCAGGCGCAGGTGTACGGCCACCCTGGGCGGCCCTGCCCGAGGTGCGGCACCGCGATCGTGGCGCGAGGGCAGGGCGACGCGAACCGAACCACGTACTGGTGCCCGGGATGCCAGAGATGAATCGCCTCCGGCGCGTCGGCCACAAGGGCGCGGATCACATCGCCCCGGGCAACACGACCGCGAGCTTCGACGCGGCGGTAAAGGCCGGCGTCGACATGATCGAGTTCGACGTGCTGCCCGAGCGGGAGGGCTCGGGCCGCCTGATCCTGGCGCATGACTACCTGGACGCAGGAACGCGCGAGGCGCACACGCTCGAGGAGGCACTCGATCATCTCACCGCGGACACGTTCGCCGACGTCGCACTGGACATCGACCTCAAGCTGCCAGGATACGAGCTGCGCGTGCTCGAGGCGCTGCGCTCCCACGGGGTGCTCGAGCGGGCGCTGATCTCGACGCAGTACACGGAGAGCCTCGCGCTGCTTCGCTCAGCAGAGCCCGGAGTCAGGCTTGGGTGGTCGGTGCCGAAGCTGACACGCGACCCGTTTCGGTCGCCCGCCACCCGGCTGCCGGCCTACGCGGCGCTCCAGGTGTTTCGGGCGGTTCTCCCGCGGCGGGCGGCCGCGGCGATCAGGGCGCGCCGGTGCGACGCGATGATGGCGCACTGGCGGTTGGTCACACCCGGGCTCGTTCGGGCGGTCCGGGCGGCAGGCGGCGAGCTGTACGTGTGGACGGTCGACGACCTCGCGCGGCTGCGGGCGCTCGAGGCCCTCGGGGTCACCGGAGTGATCACGAACGATCCGCGTTTATTTGATCAGCTCGTGATGTGATGGATCGTGCGCTCGTGCGTAGTGTGGGTGTGACCGAGATCGTGACCCGCACCTCGTCGAGCGCTGCCGGCTCGTGGGAGCGCTTCGAGGAGCTGTATCGCTCGAGCCGCGACCACGTCTACGCGTACGTGTTGACCTTGCTGCGCGACCCGGCAGCGGCCGAGGATGTCACCGCGCTCGCCTTCGAGCGCGCATACCGGCGCCGGCGAACGTTCGATCGCCGCCGGGGCGAGGAGCGGGCCTGGCTGTTCGGCATCGCGCGCAACGCCGCGCTCGACGAGCTGCGCCGCCGCCGGCGCACCACGACGCTCGTGACCGATCCCTCCGAGGATGTGACCGACGGGGGCGAGGACGACGGCGCCGATGTCGCGCTGCGCCGCACTGCAGTGCAAGCCGCGCTCGCCAAGCTGCCGGCGCGCGAGCGGGAGATCATCGCCTTGAAGTTCCACGCCGGCATGTCCAACGCCGAGCTGGCCCGGGTGCTCGGCGTCACCGAGTCGAACGCCGGGACGCTGCTGTACCGCACGATGGAGAAGCTCAGGAAGGCCTGCGATGCGACTGCTTGACCAAGACCCGATCGATCCGGAGATCGCCGCCACGCTCGACGCGATCGACGCGACCCTCGCCGGGGAGCCGGTCGACGCCCGGTACGCGGAGCTGGCCGAGATCGCGCTGCTGCTCGCCTCCGACCGGCCGCAGGTGCCGCCCGAGTTCGCCCGCTCGATGGACGAGCGGGTCGGGCGCCGGTTCGCGCCGGCGGGGCGGGCGGGGGCGGGACAAACCGTCGCCGCCGGGGCGGCGCGGCGCCGGCGGTTGGCGAGGCGCTTCTGGGAGACCGCCGGCGCGCTCGCGGCCGGTGTGGCGCTCATCGTCGCGATCGTGGTCGTGGCGGGCGGGGGCGGCGGCGCCTCGTCGGCGTCCTCGTCGAGCGCGAGCTCGAGCGCAGCCTCGAGCCCGGCTGTCTCAGGGGCGGCCGCGAGCTCGACCGCCACGGCTCCGGCACGTGCGCCCGCGCCGCTGGCGTCGGCGGCGCCCCACACGTCGGCCTCGAGCGCAGCGAAAGCCCAGGCGAGCAGCACCGTCGCACCGGCGCAGCAGACGTCCGGATCCTCGCCGGCCGTCCTCCAGCCTCCCACCACGGGGCGCAAGGTCGTCCAATCCGCGCAGCTGAACCTGACGGCCGCCCCCAGCCACATCGACGCGGTGGCGCAGGAGGTCTACGACGTGGTCGGGCAGGTCAACGGGATCGTCAACAGCTCGTCGGTCACTCAGGGCGGCCCCACCGGCTACGCGAACTTCCAGCTGAGCGTGCCGAGCGCGTCGCTGGCTCAGACGATGAGCAGGCTCTCCCAGCTCACCTACGCCCAGGTCGCGTCGCGCACCGACAACACTCAGGACATCACGGGGCAGTTCGATGCCGCCACGCGGGCGCTGGCCGATGCTCGTGCGCTCAGGACCTCGCTGCTGAAGCAGCTGGAGAACGCGACGACGACCGAGGAGGTCGACAGCCTCAAGGCGCAGATCAACGACGCGGAGGCGTCGATATCGAGCGACGAGGCGACCCTGGCTCGCCTGAACAACCAGGTCAACTTCAGCCAGATCAACCTCCAGATCAACGCGAGCACGCCGCCGGTGCCGGTCTCGCACGGTGGCGGCGGCTTCGGCATCGGGCGCGCCGCCCACGACGCAGGGCGCGTGCTGACGGTGGCGGCCGGCGTCGCGCTGATCGTGCTCGCTGCGCTCACGCCGGTCGGCCTGGTGGTGGCGCTCTTCTGGTGGGTGGGCGCCGCCGTCAGGCGCCGCCGGCGCGAGCAGGCGCTCGACTCGGTCTAAGGCGGCCGCCGTCAGGCGCCGCCGACCAACCTACGTGAGCCTGTGCCCCTGCCGGCGGGCCCCGTGTGGTATGCATGGGGCCCATGTCTGAAGGCAGCGAGGAAACGATCGCGCTGCTCAGGCGCGTGCCGGTTTTCTCCACGCTCTCGACGGATGACCTCGAGCGGGTGGCGCACGTGGTCATGTCGCGCCGGTTCGAGGCTGGTGAGGTGGTGTTCAAGGAAGGCGACGAAGGGAGCACCTGTTACATCGTGCGCTCGGGGCGAGCGCGTGCGATCCACGAGCATCCCGACGGTCGCTCGATCACGCTGGCGCACTTCGAGCCGGGCGACATCTTTGGCGAGATGGCGATGCTCGACGGAGAGCGGCGGTCAGCCACCGTGGAGACGACTGAGGGGACCGAGACGATCGCGATCCTCAGCGCCGACATGCACTGGCTGCTGCGCGAGTACCCCGACATATCGGTGAAGCTGATCGCGGCGCTCGGGCAGCGGTTGCGCGACACGAACGAGCGTCTCGCCCGGCAGTCGTTCCAGACGGTTCAGAGCCGCGTGGCCGCCGCGCTGTCCCAGCTGGTGGCAGCGGCGCGCGAAGGGGAGGGTGACGTGGTGATTACCACGACCCAGGCGGAGCTCGCACGGCTGGCGGGTTCCTCGCGCGAGTCGGCCAGCCGCTTCCTGGCCGTGCTCGAGCGCGCGGGAATAATTACCCAGGGACGTGGAAGGCTCACCGTTCATGACCAACAGGCGCTCGAGCGGTACGTCTACTAACCCGGAAGGTACGGTCGAGCTGTCGGCCGGAGGCGCCGTGGTTCACGGCGACGAGGTGATCGTGGTGGTCCCGGTCAAGCGCGACGTCAACCGGCAGCGCGTGCTGGCGCTGCCCAAGGGACACCTGGACAGCGGTGAGACCGACGAGGCCGCCGCGGTCCGCGAGGTGGCCGAGGAAACCGGGGTTAAAGCGGAGCTGATCGAGAAGCTGGGCGACGTCGAGTACAGCTACGAGCGACGCGGTCGGCGGCGCAACAAGCGCGTGGCCTTCTACCTCTTCGAGTACCGCTCGGGAAGGCTCGAGGACCACGATCACGAGATCGAGGAGGCGCGCTGGATGCCGCTGGAGCAGGCCGCCGAGGAGCTGACCTACCCCGGCGAGCGGGAGATTGTGCGACGCGCCATGTCGCGTTCGTCCCCGGATCGGTAGTCTGCGCCCGTGCGAGTCCTCAACTTTTATTCGTCGGTGTTCGCCGATCAGCTTCGCCGGGGCCGTAAGACGGCGACCATCCGTCTCGGCGACAAGTCGCACAAGTACCGCAAGAACGACTGCGTGCTGGTCACGATCGGCTATCAGCACTCACCGCGGGAGAAGATCTTCAACGCCGTGATCGACCAGGTGGAGGTCAAGCGCGTGCGCGACCTCTCGCCCCGGGACATCGAGCACGACAACCCGGAGTTTCGCCGGGTGGACGAGATGATCCACTTCCTCGAGCAGATCTACGGCCGCAAGGTGTCGATGGATGACACCGTCACCGTCGTTCGGTTCTCGCAGATCATCGAGAACCCGCCGGAGTTGCGCGACCGGATGCACGGGCTGGGCGCGGCGCGTAACTAAGGCGCCCGTCGACTCAGCAAATCGCAGGTCATGAAGCTGACGAAGGTTGAGGTCCAAGGTTCGTCAACCACCCAGTGGGGATCACCAAGGACACCGCCGCTACCCACGCGTCCGTCTGGACGCTACGTGTTTCTCGCGCATCCTCAACGACGTACCTGAGTCTTCCGCGCAGCCGAAGATAATCGTGGTCAAACGTCTCCCAAGCGGGAGGTGTGAGCTCTATGGACGATGACACCCCTCCAGAAGGGGTCTGAAGGTCACGCGATGAGCGGACCGCGCATTCTCCCGATCCCGCCCTAGGAGCTCGTTGTCCGGATCCATCAGGCCGGCGCTCCAGGTCTTCGCGACGATCGATCGTGCGCTGCGTTGGCACGGACTTTGATGCGAAGACTCGTGGTGGGCTAGGTCGTCGACCGATCGACAGTGGCGCTACGGGGCGGTAGCTGCGGGATCCCCACCGCCCCTTGGCACTCTGGACGCACGAGTGCCAAAAAGCCCTTGAAACACCCCAGGAAGAAGCTATATTGCCTCTTGGCACTCTCGTGGGAGGAGTGCCAAGCTAACAACGGCATCATCCACTTCCAATCGGAGGTCGCAACACATGAAGCTCAAGCCCCTTGGCGATCGGTTGATCGTGCGGGCGATCGAGGAGGAGGAGACGACCGCCAGCGGCATCGTCCTGCCCGACACCGCGAAGGAGAAGCCCCAGAAGGGCAAGGTACTCGCGGTCGGCGACGGCAAGGTCAACGAGGACACTGGCAAGCGCACTCCGCTCGACGTCGCAGAGGGCGACGAAGTCCTCTACAGCAAGTACGGCGGCACGGAGATCAAGGTCGACGGCGAGGAGCTCCTCGTCCTGCGCGAGTCCGACGTGCTGGCCAAGGTCCAGTCGTAACCCCTGTCCCAGGAGAACCAGAAACAGATATGGCACACAAGGAACTGAAGTACGAGGCGGAGGCCCGTAAGGCGCTGGAGGCCGGCGTCGACGCGGTAGCCAACGCGGTCAAGGTGACGCTCGGCCCCAAGGGCCGTTACGTCGTCCTCGACAAGAAGTTCGGCGCGCCGACGATCACCAACGACGGTGTGACGATCGCGCGTGAGATCGAGGTCGAGGACGTCTTCCAGAATCAGGGCGCACAGCTCGTGCGCGAGGTGGCGACCGCCACCAACGACGTGGCCGGCGACGGCACGACGACGGCGACCGTGCTGGCGCAGTCGATCGTCCGCGAGGGCCTGAAGAACGTCGCCGCCGGCGCGAACCCGCTTGGTCTCAAGCGCGGGATCGAGAAGGCGGTCGACGAGGTCGTCAAGAACATCGAGTCGCAGTCGACCGAAATCTCCGGCAAGGACCAGATCGCCCGCGTGGCGACCATCTCCGCCGGCGACGAGGAGATCGGCGACGTGATCGCCGACGCGATCGAGAAGGTCGGCAAGGACGGCGTGGTCAACGTCGAAGAGGGTCAGACCTTCGGCATGGACCTCGAGTTCACCGAGGGCATGCAGTTCGACAAGGGCTACATCTCGCCCTACATGGTCACCGACCAGGAGCGGATGGAGGCGGTGCTCGAGGATCCTTACATCCTCATCGCCAACCAGAAGATCGGCTCGGTCCGTGATCTGCTGCCCGTTTTGGAGCAGACGATCCAGTCGGGCAAGCCGCTGCTGATCATCGCCGAGGACGTCGAGGGCGAGTCGCTCGCGACACTCGTGGTCAACAAGCTCCGCGGCACCTTCACGGGCGTCGCGGTCAAGGCGCCGGGCTTCGGCGATCGCCGTAAGCGCATGCTCGAGGACATCGCGATCCTCACCGGCGGCGAGGTGATCACCGAGGAGATGGGCCTCAAGCTCGAGAACACCCAGCTCTCGCAGCTTGGCCGCGCTCGTCGCGTGGTCGTCGCCAAGGACACAACGACGATCGTCGACGGTAGCGGCGAGGCCGACGCGATCAAGGGCCGGATCAACCAGATCAAGACCGAGATCGAGAACACCGATTCCGACTTCGACCGCGAGAAGCTCCAGGAGCGGCTCGCCAAGCTGTCGGGCGGGGTTGCCGTGGTCAAGGTCGGCGCGGCCACCGAGACCGAGATGAAGGAGAAGAAGCACCGCGTCGAGGACGCGCTGCAGGCGACTCGTGCCGCGCTGGAAGAGGGCATCGTGCCCGGCGGCGGCGTCGCGCTCCTGAACGCTCAGAAGGTGCTCGACCTCGACTCGTTCGACGAGGCGGATGAGCGCACCGGCGCGCGGATCGTGCGTCGCGCGCTCGAGGAGCCGATGCGCCAGATCGCCGAGAACGCCGGGCTCGAGGGTTCGGTCGTGGTCAACGACGTGCGCAACGCGGACAAGGGCAAGGGCCTGAACGCCGCGACCGGCGAGATCGTCGACCTGGTCAAGGAGGGCATCATCGACCCGGCCATGGTGACGCGCTCCGCGCTCCAGAACGCCGCGTCGATCGCCAAGAACATCCTCACCACCGAGGCCATCGTGGCCGAGGTTCCGGAGAAGGATGGCGGTGGCGCCGGCGGTGGCATGCCCGACATGTCGGGGATGATGTAATCCGCTGCGACAAGCAGACGCTTTCGAGGGCCCGGCGATTCGCCGGGCCCTCGGTCGTTCTGGCCGGGCCTCGGGAAGTAACTCCAACATAGTCGGAGTTTCTTCCCCAGCGCCTACGCCGCCGCCCGCACGTGACGCCAGAGGCCCGGCAGCGAGCGGACGTGGCGGTGGTCGGTGGCGCGGCAGAGCCGCAGCGGGTCGAAGTGGATCGGGGTGATCCCGGCGGCGCGGGCGCCCGCCACGTCGTTGACGAGAGTGTCGCCGACGTGGACGGTGGCGCCCGGCGTGGCGCCAGCGCGCTCGAGCGCGATCTCGAAGATCCGGGGGTCTGGCTTGGCGGCGCCGACCACAGTCGAGTCGATGACCGGGACGCCACCGAAGCCGCTGGCACGCAGGTTCTCCTCGCCGTGGCCGTCGGAGTTGGTGACGATGATGACTTCGAGGCCGGCGCGGCAAAGGGCCGCGATCGTCTCGCCGGCGTCGGGCGTCGGCTCGCTCCAAAGGACGTGCTCGGAGCGGGTGCGGTCACCCAGACGCTCCCACACCCCGATCGCTTCCGCCGTCCGTCCGGCCCCAATCCCAAGCTGGGGGAAGAGCGCGCGCTCGTAGTCGGAGCGGGTGGACGGGCGGTCGAGGGAGCGGACGGCGTGGTAGTGGGCGCCCGGAACGGCGTCGGCGTCGATGTCGATGCCGATCTCGGCCAGTGCGCCGGCCACGAGACGGCGATCGGGCAGCACGATCACGCCGCCGGCGTCGAGGAACACGGCAAGGCAGGGTAGGCGTCGGGTCACCCGGCGGTGCTGGGCCGGCCGGTTCAACCCGCGCGGGACTTGGGATGGTCGGCGGCGCCTGACGGCGGTGCCTTGACCGCGCCGCACGCCAGCGCGTCGTAGACCTCGGCCGTGCGCCGCGCCACCTCCGCCCAGTCGAAACGCAGCACGTGCTCGCGGGCCTCCGCGACGAGTTGCGCGCGCGCGGCGTCGTCGGTGAGGATCCGCTCGAGGACGGCGCCGAGTGCGCTCGCGTCGCGCGAGGGGAAGCGCAGGCCAACGGTGCCCTCGACGGGTACGACCTCGCGCAGACCGCCTGTATCGGCGACCACGCACAGGCACCCGGACGCCATCGCCTCGAGCGCCACCAGACCGAACGGCTCGTACAGCGACGGCACGATGCACAGGTCGGACACGCGATAGAGCGAATGGAGCATGTCGTCTCCCACCCAGCCCAGGAACGCGCCGTGCCCGGCCAGCCCGAGCCGGCGGGCCTGGCGCTTGAGCTCGGCCTCCGCGGTGCCGGTGCCGGCGACGACGAAGCGCAGCCCGCCGATGCGCCGCACTACCGGCGCCAGCGCGTCGAGCGCCAGGTGAAAGCCCTTCTCGTAGACGAGGCGGCCGACCAGTAGTACGAGCAGCTCGCCGGGCGCGGCGTACCTGGCGCGCAGCGCCGGCAGATCGGCCGAGACCGGCTCGAGGTCGCGCGGGTCGATGCCGTTGGGGATGGCGGTGATCTTGGCCGGCCGCACACCGAACACGTTGGCGACGTGGACGCGCATGTAGCGCGAGCAGGTGATCACGTGGTCGGCGCTTCGCACCATGGCCCGTTCCGCGGCGTGGATGTGGGACTGCGGATGGTTCTGGACCCAGCCCTCGTGGCGGCCGAACTCGGTCGCGTGGACGGTCACCAGCCACGGACGCTCGATCTCCCGCGCCGCCCGCCCGGCCGCGCCCGCCACCAGCCAGTCGTGCGAGTGCACGAGATCGAACTCGAGCCGGTCGCACAGCTCGGCGGCCAGCGCGTGCATGTGCCCGTTCATTGCGTCGACCCAGCGCACGAAGGCAGTCAGGTCCCTCGGGAACTGACGCTCGGGCACCCGGTGCACGGTCACTCCGTGCTGGTCGGCCTCGGCGGGCAGGCGGCCGCCACCGCGCGTGAGCACGTGCACCTCGACGCCGTCGCGGACGAGCTGCTCAGAGAGCTTGCGCACGTGGCGCCCGAGGCCGCCCTCGATCACGGGCGGGTATTCCCAGGAGACGAGCAGGACGCGCATGGCCGGGGGCTGACCCTATCGGGTGAAGGCGCTTCGCGACGTGCCCGGGTGGGGCACGACCGGCGACATCCTGTTCCTGTCCGCCGGCGACTATCACCACCATCTGGGCTTGAACACGTGGAAGTCGAAGGGCGGCGCGCCGACGCCGGACGGGGTCACCGGCCTGCACCACGTGGCGATCGCCTACCCGACGCGGCGCGCCCTGGCCGACGCGTACCGGCGGCTGAAGGACGTCGACTGGCCGATCCGCCAGCACACCGACTACGGCACCCATGAGGCGATCGACGTCGTCGATCCCGACGGCAACACGGTCGAGCTGATGTGGGACCGCCCGCCCGAGCAGTGGCCGCGCGACGAGGAGGGGCATATGGCCGCGCAGTTCGGACCCGACCTCGACCTCGAAGACCTGCTCCGCGAGCTCGACTAGAGGCGTTCGAACACGGCGATCCCGTGGTCGCCGACCAGCCGCGCCACCGGCTCGCGGGAGTCGAACGAACACTCGTCGCCGCGCAGCACGTCGCGCCACCGCCCACCGGGCAGGTCGGTGATCGTGCCTTCAAACGGTGCGTCCCGCAGCGCGACGACCACCACGAGCTCGCCACTGCGCAGGAACACGCAGGCGCCCTGGCCGGCATCGACCGGCTCATAGCCGCCGACGAACGGCGCCGGCCGGCGCGCGCGCAGTCCCAGCAGCCGCAGGATCACGAACATTTTGTGCGTTTGCGCCACCGGTGGTGAGCCGCCCATCAGGCGGCGGAGCATGGCCTGGTGCCAGTCGAAGTCGACCGGGCGGCGGTTGTCGGGATCGACGAGCGCGCGGAACGGCAGCTCGTCGCCCCGGTAGATGTCGGGGAGGCCGGGTGCGGTCAACTTGAGCACGAGCTGCCCGAGGGCGGCACGGTCGCCGAGCTCGGCCACCCGGACCGCGAACGGCTCGAAGTCCGCGAGGAAGGTCTGATCGGTGTAGAGGGCGCGGCAGAAGCGCTTGACCGCCTCCTCCCAGTCGTAGTTCTGCTCGACCCAGTTGGTGTTGCGCTTGGCCTCGCGCAGCGACTTCTCCATGTACTCCTCGATCCGGTCGGGCGAGATCACCCATGCCCCCACCAGCGTCTGGAACAGGAAGTAGCGCTCGACGTCGTCCGGCGCCCCGTCCGGACTGCGATGGGCGTCAGTCATCGCGAACCACCGCTCCACGCGCTCGGCCCACTCGTCGGGAATCGAAGCGAGCGCGGCGATCCGCGCGCGGACGTCGCCCGAGCGCTTGGCGTCGTGCGTCATCGTGGTCAGCATGTTCAGCGGGAAGCGCTCGGCGCGCTCGAGGCAGCCGGCGTGGAAGCGCTGGACGGTGATCCCGAACCGGGACGGCGCGCCGCCGACGTCGTTGAGGGCGATCAGCCGGCAGTAGCGGTAGAACGCCGTGTCCTCGACGCCCTTGGCCATGATCGCCGGCGTCGTCTGCTGGAAGCGGGTCACGAACCCGGCCGGCGCCTCGCGCTCGAGCAGCAGCATTGCGGCGATCTCGGCGCCCATCCCGGATGTCTCGATCCAGCGCCGGTCCTCGGGATCGACGGTGCCCGCGACCGGATCAACGTAGGTCCGGTAGAGCGGGAGCAACGCGAGCGCATTCTCCAGGTCCGCGCGATCCGGCCGCTCCTCGGGCGGTAGGTCGCGCAGCAGGCGGTCGACGTCCTGGGCGAACGGCCCGCGCACTTGCTCGAGCCTCGCGTCGTACGCGTAGGCCGGGAACGTGCGCGGGTCTCCTGAGACGCGTTCCCACAGCGCGGTTAGTGGTGCCTCGCCGGCGGGATCGACGAACAGCGCGCAGGCGTCGTTCAGGAACTCGTAGCCGACCGTCCCGCACACGGGCCAGTCGCGCAGGCGCTCGCCGGCGTCGAGGATCTTCTCGACCCACACGCGGTCGACGCCACGCGCGCGCAGCTGGGCGAGATAGCCGGCGGGATCGGCCAGCCCGTCGGGGTGGTCGATCCGCAGGCCGTCGATCACGCCGTCGCGCACCAGCTTGAACACCAACGCGTGCGTTTCCTCGAACACCTCCGGATCCTCCTGGCGCACACCGGCCAGGTCGCTGACGTCGAAGAACCGCCGGTAGATGCCGGTCGAGGGCTCGATGTCGAAGAACTTCTCCCGCAGCGACGGGTCCGCCCAGTAGCGATTGGCGTCGTCGACCGCCATGTGGTTCGGCACGAAGTCGAGGATCAGCCCGAGGCCGGCGTCGTGCGCGGCTCCCGACAGCGCGCGCAGCTCCGACTCCCCGCCGAGGTCCTCCGACACGTGCCGCGGATCGATCACGTCATAGCCGTGCCTCGAGCCGGGCCGGGCCTGCAGCGACGGCGACAGGTACAGGTGCGAGATCCCGAGGTCGCGCAGATACGGCACGAGCGCGCGCGCCGAAGCGAACCCGAAGTCGGGCGTCAGCTGCAGCCTGTAGGTCGCCCGCAGCTCGGCCCCGGGACCGAAGGCGCCGCCGTCAGGCGCCGCCTTAGGTCCGACATTCTCCGCGTTCACACGACCCGCTTCAGGATCACCATCGACCGCGCCACCACCTGAAGCTCGGTCCGCGCCCCGTACCGGACGCTGCCCGGCTCAGCCCCCGGGTCGGCGGTGGACAGCTCGAGGGCCCACTGCGCCCCGAACCGCCGGCGCGGGAGCGTGAACACGCGATCCTCGAGCTCGGCGTTGAACAGCAACACGAACGAGTCGTCCTCGATGTCCTCGCCCCGGGGGCCGGGGGTGGTGATCTCGCGCCCGTTGAGGAACATCCCCAGCACGTGCTCGTCGCCCTGCCAGTCGCGGCGGGTCATCTTCAGTCCGTCAGCGCGGAACCACCACACGTCCGGCAGGCCCGAGCCCTTGACCTGCATGCCGCGCAGGAAGGTCGAGCGGCGAAACACCTTGTGCTCGCGGCGCAGGCGGATGAGCCGGCGGGTGAAGGCGCGCAACTCGGTCTTCTCCGGCGTCTCGGTCCAGTCGTACCACGAGATCTCGTTGTCCTGGCACCAGGCGTTGTTGTTGCCGTGCTGGGTGCGGCTCATCTCGTCGCCGCCGAGCAGCATCGGCGTGCCCTGGGAGAGGAGCAGCGTGGTCAGGAAATTGCGGTGCTGCCGGACGCGGAGCTCGAGGATCTCTGGGTCGTCGGTGTCGCCCTCGGCGCCGTGGTTCCAGGAGCGGTTGTCGTCGGTGCCGTCCTGGTTGTCCTCGAGGTTGGCCTCGTTGTGCTTGTGGTCGTAGGAGACGAGGTCGCGCATGGTGAAGCCGTCGTGGGCGGTGATGAAGTTGATCGAGGCGAACGGGTCGCGGCCGTCGGCCTCGTACAGGTCGGCCGAGCCGGACAGGCGCGAGGCGAACTCGCCGCAGTTGGCGAAGCCGCGCCACCAGTCGCGCATCGTGTCGCGATAGACCCCGTTCCATTCCGACCACAGCACCGGGAAGTTGCCGACCTGGTAGCCGCCGGGGCCGACGTCCCACGGCTCGGCGATCAGCTTCACCTGCGAGAGCACCGGGTCCTGATGGATCACGTCGAAGAACGCCGACAGGCGGTCGACGTCGAAGAACTCGCGCGCCAGCGCCGAGGCCAGGTCGAAGCGGAAGCCGTCGACGTGGCACTCGATCACCCAGTAGCGCAGCGAGTCCATGATCAGCCGCAGGACGTTGGGGTGGACCGGGTTGAGCGAGTTGCCCGTGCCGGTGAAGTCCATGTAGTGGCGGGGGTCGTCGGGGACCAGCCGGTAGTAGGCGGCGTTGTCGACCCCCTTGAACGAGAGCATCGGCCCCAGGTGGTTGCCCTCGGCGGTGTGGTTGTAGACGACGTCGAGGATCACCTCGATGCCGCCGCGGTGAAGCGCCTTGACCATGCCCTTGAACTCGCGCACCTGCTCGCCCCGGCAGCCGGTGGCGGAGTATCCGCAGTGGGGTGCCAGATAGCCGATCGTGCTGTAGCCCCAGTAGTTGCTGAGGCCGTTCGCGCTCAGGAACGCCTCGTCGGAGATGTGGTGCACCGGGAGCAGTTCGACCGCGGTCACGCCGAGATGGTGCAGATACTCGATGGCCGGCTCGGACGCGAGTCCCGCGTAGGTGCCACGGAGGTCTTCGCGCACCTCGGGGTGGAGCATCGTGAACCCCTTGACGTGCGTCTCATAGATGACCGTGTCGGCGAAGGGGACCCGCGGCGATCGGTCGCCCTCCCAGATGAAGGCGTCGTCGATCACCACGGACTTGGGCATCGCCGGCTCGTCGTCCTCGTCGTCGGGCTCGAGATCGGCGTCCTCCTCCCCGGTCGGGACGTAGGGCAGGACGTTGGTGTCGTGGGCCCAGTCGACGACGCCGTCGATCGACTTGGCGTAGGGATCGATCAGCAGCTTGGCTGGGTTGAACCGGTGGCCGTCCTCGGGGGCATAGTCGCCATCCACACGAAAGCCGTAGCGCTGACCGGGTCCGACCTCGGGCAGGTAGCAGTGCCAGTTGTGGGCGGTGCGCTGGGTCATTGGGATCCGCGTCTCGTTGTCCTCCTCGTCGAACAGGCAGAGCTCGGCCCCGGTGGCGTGCTCGGAGAACAGTGAGAAGTTGGTCCCGCCGCCATCCCAGGTCGCGCCCAGCGGGAACGGGCGCCCGGGCCAGACGTAGCTCACGCGACCAGCGCTCCTGACATCGGCTCGAGTTCCACCGAACCGTCGAGGACCGCCGGGTCGCCGTGAGTGGCCAGCTCCACCGATGCGCCGGCGCACGCGATGCGCCGGCGCTCCGGCGCGAAGTTGCAGATCACCTCGAACCGTCCGCGTCGGACCCGCAGCCACTTCGTGTCCTCGTCGAACTCGATCGTGTCGGCGTCGCCCGGCGGCAGGCGCCGGCGCGCCTCGAGCAGCCGCCCGTACAGCGCGGCCAGTTCAGGATCGCGCTCGCGCGTCAACTTGGAGCGCTCGAACGTGGCGGGGTTCTGCGGATCGGGGACCTCCTGCTGCGCGAAAGACGCGAACGCCGCGAACTCCTCGCGCCGGCCCTCCCGGGTGGCGTCGGCGATCTGCTTGTCGATGTGGTCGGTGAAGAACTGAAACGGGGCGTTCTCGCCGTACTCCTCGCCCATGAACAGGAGCGGCGCGAAGGGCGCCATCAGCGTGCAGAACGCGGCCAGCGGGCGCGCGGGCGGCGGCAGGCGGTCGCCGAAGGCCCGATTTCCCACCTGGTCGTGGTTCTGGGAGAAGACCACGAATCGCTCGGGCGGGACGTCGTCGGCGGGTGCGCCGAAGCGTCGGCGTCGAAAGGTCGAGTACCCCCCGTCGTGCACGTGCGGACGGTGCCAGGCCTTGGCCAGCTGGGCCACCTCGCCGAACTCCTCGTAGTAGCCCTCACGCTCGTCGGTGACGAGCGCGCGCAGTGAGTGGTGGAAGTCGTCGGCCCAGGCTCCGTCGCAGCCCCAGCCGCCACGATCGCGGTCGCGCATCACGACGGGATCATTGAGCCCGCTTTCGGCGATCACCAGGGCATCCTCCCGCGTCGCGTGGACGCGACGCGCCACGGCGGCCACGAGATGCTCGGCGCTCGAGTCGACGATGGCGTGGATCGCGTCCAGGCGCAGGCCGTCGATTCCGAAGTCGGTGACCCAGCCGGTCGCGCTCTGCAGGACCCACTCACGGACGGGGTCGCAGTCGGCGTCGTCGTAGTTCATCGCCCTTCCCCACGGCGTCTCGTACTTGTGGGTGAAGTACGGCCCGAACGCTTCGAGCGCCTGCGTCCCGGACGCGCCGATGTGGTTGTAGACGACGTCGAGGATGACGGCCAGGCCGGCGTCGTGCGCGGCCGCTACGAGCCGCGCCAGCTCCGCCGGCCCGCCGTAGGAGGACTGTGGCGCCGAGATGTAGATGGTGTCGTAGCCCCAGCCCCACCGTCCGGGGAACTCCCCGACCGGCATGATCTCGATCGCGTTGATGCCGAGCTTCGCCAACCCGGGCAGATGCTCGACGGCGGCGGCGAATGTCCCTTGCGGCGTGAAAGTCCCAATATGTAATTCGTAGATCACCAGATCGCGCATCACCGGCGCGGGTGCGCGTCGCTCCGGTGCGTCCACCGACACGATCCGCGACGGCCCGCGGATCCCGGCGGGCTGCGAGCGCGAGGCGGGATCGGGGAGCGGCCGCCCGTCGAGCACATAGACGTAGTCGTCTCCAGGATCGGCGGGTGCGATTACCTCGTAGACCCCGTAGCCCGCGTGATCGAGGTCCACATCGCGGTCGCCGATACGCAAGACGATCGACTGCGCGTGGGGCGCCCACACCCGGAACTCGACCCTGCCATCGTCGCGTGGCCGCGCTCCGAGCGGACGCTCCCACGGATATTGCGGGTGGGTCGGCGGCGCCTTCGGCGGCGCCTCGTCCCAGTTCACTGCGATTCCGGAACGAACCACACCGCGGCGAGCGGGGGCAGCGTCACCAGCGCCGACACCGGCTGGTTGTGCCACGGGATCGGGTCGGGCTCCATCCCGCCCATGTTGCCCGTATCGCTGCCGCCGTAGTAGGTGGAGTCGGTGTTGAGCGCCTGCTTCCAGCGGGTCGCGCGGGGCAGCCCGAGGCGGTAGCCGATGCGCGGCACCGGCGAGAGATTCGCCGCGAACACGACCATCCGCTCGCCGTTCTTCGAGGCGCGAGCGAAGGCCAGCACGTTCGAGTCGGCGTCGTTGGGCTCAAGCCACCAGAACCCGGAGGGATCGGAGTCGACCTCCCACAGGGCGGGCTCGTCCTTGTAGATCCGGTTCAGGTCGCGGACGAGCGATTGGATGCCCGCGTGGTCGGGCTGCTCGAGCAGGTGCCAGTCGAGCGAGCGCTCGTAGTCCCACTCCGCCTCCTGGGCGAATTCGCCGCCCATAAACATGAGCTTCTTGCCGGGGTGCGCCCACATGTAGGCGTACAGCGCGCGGAGGTTGGCGAGCTTCTGCCACTTGTCGCCGCCGGCCATCTTGCCGTACAGCGAGCCTTTGCCGTGCACCACCTCGTCGTGCGAGAGCGGCAGGATGAAGTTCTCGCTGAAGGCGTACATCAGGCTGAAGGTCAGCTCGTGATGGTGATAGCGCCGGTAGATCGGATCCTGCTGGAAGTAGCGGAGCGTGTCGTGCATCCAGCCCATGTTCCACTTGAAGCCGAAGCCCAGGCCGCCCAGGTAGGTCGGGCGCGACACCCCCGGCCAGGAGGTCGACTCCTCGGCGGCGGAGACGATCCCGGGCTCGCGGCCGTAGATCACCTCGTTGAACTCCTTGAGGAAGGAGATCGCGTCGAGGTCCTCGCGGCCGCCGAACTGGTTCGGAATCCACGCGCCGTCCTGGCGCGAGTAGTCGAGGTAGAGCATCGAGGCCACGGCGTCGACCCGGATGCCGTCGGCGTGATACTCGCGCAGCCAGAAGAGCGAGTTGGCGATCAGGAAGTTACGGACCTCGTGGCGCCCGTAGTTGAACACCAGCGTGCCCCAGTCGGGATGCTCGCCGCGACGCGGATCTGCGTGCTCGTACAGCGCCGTGCCATCGAATCGGGCCAACCCGAACTCGTCGCGCGGGAAGTGGCCGGGCACCCAGTCCAGCAGCACGCCGATGCCGTGCTCGTGCATGCGGTCGACGAACTCGCGGAATTCGTCGGGCGAGCCGTAGAACGGTGTGGGCGCGTAGTAGCCGGTGACCTGGTAGCCCCACGAGCCCTTGAACGGGTGCGCCATCACCGGCAGCAACTCGATGTGGGTGAAGCCCATGTCCTTGACGTACGCGGACAGCTCGTCGGCAAGCTCGGCGTACGTCAGCGAGCGGTTGCCCTCGAACGTGTTGAGCCGCCAGGACCCGAGGTGGACCTCGTAGATCGAGACTGGGCGCACCAGCGCCGGCGGCTGGCGGGGGCGGATGGCCAGCCAGTCGGCATCGGCCGCGCTCCAGGTGTGCTCGGGCGTGAACACGATCGATGCCGTCTTCGGCGGAACCTCGGTCTGCAGCGCGTACGGGTCGGCCTTGAGCAGGATCTGGCGATCCTGGGTGAAGATCTCGTACTTGTAGTGGGCGCCCGGTCCGACGGCGGGAACGAACAGCTCCCACACGCCGGTCGAGCCGAGCGAGCGCATCGCGTGCAGCCGGCCGTCCCACGAGTTGAAGTCGCCCACGATGCTGACCGCCCGCGCCGCCGGCGCCCACACCGCGAACGCGGTGCCTTGGACGCCTTGGTGTTCGCGGACGTGGGACCCGAGGCGATCGTAGAGCTCTTCGTGGCGGCCCTCGCCGATCAGGTATTGATCGAGCTCGCCGATCGTGGGCAGGAACGAGTACGCATCGTCGATCGTGAACTTGCCAGCGTCCCCGTAGTCGACCTCGAGCTGGTAGCGCAGGGGCAGCTCAGCCCCGTCGATCACGGCTGCGAACACCCCGCCGGGATGGATCTGCCTCATCTCGATCGGCTCGCGGCCCTCGACGAGCGCGGTTATGGCGCACGCGGCGGGACGGAAGGCGCGGATTACGACGCCGCCGTCCTGCGGATGGGCTCCTAGCACTGCGTGCGGGTTCGAGTGATCGCGCCGGACGATCGACTCGAGCTCGGAGGTGGCGACGCTCATTTAGCTTTCTGGCCTTCCCGCGTTCACGCGCTTTCAAGCAGACGAGCGATGCCCGCCACCGGGATCGGAATCCAGTCGGGACGGTGGCTGAGTTCGTAGCGGAGCTCGTAGATGGCCTTGTCGAGCTCGTAGATCGAGAGGAGGTTGGCGATCGCGGCCTCGCCGGCGGGCAGCAGCGTGGGATCCACGGACGCGAAGTAGCAGCTGAGGAAGGTCTCTCGCGCCCGCTGTTCGAAATCCTCTGGGGCCTTCTGTCCGCGGAGGATCTCGACGGCTGAGGTGACGTACGCGAACGAGCGCAGCATGCCCGCCACGTCGCGCAGCGGCGAGCGCTTCTGCCGGCGCTCGGGCAGCGGGCGGGCCGGCTCGCCCTCGAAGTCGATGATCACCCACCCGCGCGGGGTGTACAGCGTCTGCCCGAGGTGGTAATCGCCGTGGGTGCGGATTACCCGTCCGGCAACGCCGATCTGGGCCCGGGCGGCGAGGCGCTCGCGGACGTCCTGGCCGCGGCCGAGGATGGGAGCCAGCCGCTCATCGTCGTCGGGCAGGCGCACGAAGATCCGCTCGATGTCCTCGTCGACGGTTGCGGTGAGTAGGGACAGCGCCTCCTGACTCGGCTCCTCGGGCGCGAAGGCCGGATCGGTGGCATCGGAGGCCAGCGTGTCGTGGAGCTGCGCGGTGACCGTGCCCAAGCTACCGAGGCGCTCGAGAAACGCCTCGGGGGCGCTGACGATCTCGTCCAGCGCGAGCTCCCATCCATCGACCGCGTCGAGGAGAAACGCCTGGGCCACGCCCAGGGTGGCGGCGAACGCCTGGCCCTCGTAGTCGTACCAGCCGTGGAGCGCCGCGATGTTGGGGAAGCTGCGGTACGTGAGGAAGCGCAGGACCTCGAGCTCGGGGTTCACGCCGGGCTCGAGCTTGCGGAACACCTTGAGCACGGTGCTGTCGTCGAACACCACCGACGAGTTCGACTGCTCGACGCCCATCACCCGGACGTTGGACGTCTCGGCCAGGCTCGGGGATCCGACGTAGGGATGGAAGGTGAAACGGCCCTCGTCGGTCTCGATCTCGTCGGCGGCCGCGATCCGGCGCAGGAACTCGTGGGCCTGCTCAGGCTCGGCCAGCGCGTCGTACACCGCCCAGTCGTCGGTATGGGCGATCTCGTGACCACCCGGAACCTCGCCGGGCAACGCGATCGCCAGCGGGAGCTGATACAGCTCGTGCGTCCCGGTGGCGAAGCGGGTCTGGACGAGCGCCAGCAAGAGCAGCGGGTCCTCGCGCAGGGTGACGCTCTCGACGATGTCGATGCCGGCGATCGAGCGCGACTTGGAGGCGTACCAGCGCTGCTGGGCAACCCAGTCGCGGAGCTCCTCCTCGTCGAGGCAGCGCCGGATGTCGTCCGCGCCGATTCCCTGTAGCCGCTCACTCATCCTCTTCTTCCTCCTCCTCAACGAGCTGGAACCAGAAGAAGCCGCGCGGTCCCAGCGTCAGAAGGTAGGGGAGCTCGCCGATGCGCGGGAAGCGCGAGTTGCCAAACAACTCCACCGGATAGCGCCCCTCGAAGGCGCTCAGGTCGAGCTCCACGGCCTGGGCCGAGCGGGCGACGTTGTGCACGCACAGGACCTGATCGTCCTCGAACGAGCGCAGGTGGGCGAAGATGCGCGGGTTTGACGTCTCGATCGGCTCGTAGGACCCGAAGCCGAACACCGGGTGCTCCTTGCGCAGCGAGATGAACCGGTGCAGCCATCGGAGCAGCGAGGTCGCGGTTCTTAGCTGGGCCTCGACGTTGACCGCCTGAAAGCCGTACACCGGGTCCATCAGCGGCGGCGCGTACAGCTGCGCGAAGTCCGCGCGGGAGAAGCCGCCGTTCCGGTCCCCGGTCCACTGCATCGGCGTTCTTACCCCATCGCGGTCGCCCAGGAACACGTTGTCGCCCATCGCGATCTCATCCCCGTAGTAGAGGACTGGCGAGCCGGGGAGCGAGAACAGGATCGCGTGCATCAGCTCGATCTCGTCGCGGCCGTTGTCGAGCAGCGGGGCCAGGCGCCGGCGGATGCCCAGGTTCAGCTTCATCCGCGGGTCCTTGGCGTACTCGGCGTACATGTAGTCGCGCTCCTCGTCGGTGACCATCTCGAGCGTGAGTTCGTCGTGGTTGCGCAGGAAGAGGCCCCACTGGCAGCTCTCGGGAATGGTCGGGGTCTGCTCGAGGATCTCGTAGATGGGGATCGCCTCCTCGCGACGGATGGCCATGAACATGCGCGGCATCACCGGGAAGTGGAACGCCATTTGGCACTCGTCGCCGTTGCCAAAGTACTCGACCACGTCGGCCGGCCACTGGTTGGCCTCGGCCAGCAGGACCCGGTCGGGGTAGTTCTCGTCGACCTCCTTGCGAACCCGTTTGAGGTAGGCGTGGGTCTCGGGGAGGTTCTCGCAGATCGTGCCCTCGCGCTCGTACAGGTACGGCACGGCGTCGAGCCGGAAGCCGTCGAGGCCGAGGTCGAGCCAGAAGCGAAGGACCTCGAGCATGGCCTCCTGGACCTCGGGGTTGGCGTAGTTGAGGTCGGGCTGGTGGGAGAAGAAGCGGTGCCAGTAGTACTGGCCGGCGACGGGATCCCAGGTCCAGTTGGACGCCTCGGTGTCGATGAAGATGATCCGTGCGTCCTGGTAGCGCTCGTTGCTATCCGACCAGACGTACCAGTCGCGCTTGGGGGAGTCTGGGCTCGAGCGCGACTCCTGGAACCAGGGGTGGTCGCTCGAGGTGTGGTTCATGACCAGGTCGGCGATCACGCGGATGCGGCGCGCGTGCGCGGCGTCGATCAGCTCGTGCACGTCGTCGACGTTGCCGTAGTCGGGATGGACCGAGGTGAAGTCCGCGATGTCGTAGCCGCCGTCTCTCAAGGGGCTCCTGTAGAACGGGAGCAGCCAGATGCAGTCGATCCCGAGCCACTGGAGGTAATCGAGCTTCTCGGTCAGGCCGCGGAAGTCGCCCGAGCCGTCGCCGTTGGCGTCGTAGAAGCCGCGGATGTGGATCTCGTAGAACACGGCGCGCTTGAACCACAGCGGCTCGTGCTCGAACCACTGCCGGGTCTGCGCCTGCGCGGCGGTGACGTCCCCCGGGGGCTCAGCCGCCGCCGCGGTCCGCGTCTCGGCCGCGATCAAATGGGTGAGGGTCGGCGGGCCGACGCCCATCTACAACTCGACCCGGATCACGTGGGCCTGTCGGACGCCCGGCTCGAACCCGACGTAGTTCGCGCCGATCCGCCACAGGTAGCGCTCGTCGGTCAGCAGGTCGTGGGCGGTGAAGCTGGGCGGCAAGCCGAGGTCGGCGGGCACGATCGCGAGGCCCTCCTGAGTCTGATGGGGGTCGGTGCTGACGACGGTGATGATCGTGTTGCCAGGGGCGTGCTTGGCGTACGCGATCAGCGCGTCGTTGGCCGTGTCGAGGAAGGTTATGTTCTCGAGGTCGTGAAGTGCAGCGTTCTCGCGCCGGATCTGGTTGAGGCGCTTGATGTACGGCAGCAGCGGGCCGTCGAGGGAGCGCTGCTTGATCTCGTACTTCTCGGAGTGCAGGTACTCCTCGGAGCCGACCTTGACCGGCACGTTCTCGAAGTGCTCGTAGCCCGAGTAGATCCCGTAGGACGGGCTGAGCGTGGCGGCGAGCGTGACGCGCGCCTCGAAGGCGGGACGGCCTCCTAGCTGGAGGTACTCGTGCAGGATGTCCGGGGTGTTGGCGAAGAAGTTCGGGCGGAAGTACTCGCGCTCGTCGGTGAGCGCGAGCTCGGAGACGTACTCAGTCAGCTCGTAGCGCGAGTTCTTCCAGGTGAAGTACGTGTAGGACTGGCTGAAGCCGATCTTGGCCAGGTGGCGCATCACGGATCTTCTCGTGAACGCCTCGGCGAGGAACACGACGTCGCGGTTGTGCTCGTGGACTTGTTGTATTAGCCAGGCCCAGAAGGCGAACGGCTTGGTGTGCGGGTTGTCAACGCGGAACACGGTGACGCCGGCGTCGACCCACTGGAGGATGACTTCGAGGAGCGCATCCCACAGGCCCTTCCAATCGGGGGACTCCCAGTTGACGTTGTAGATGTCCTGGTAGCGCTTGGGCGGGTTCTCGGCGTACTTGAGGGTGCCGTCGGGGCGGCGGTGGAACCAGTCGGGATGCTCGTGCAGCCATGGGTGGTCGGCGGAGCACTGGATCGCGAAGTCGAGTGCGATGTCGAGGCCTTGCTGCTTGGCGGCCTGCGTGAGTGCTCTTACGTCGTCGATCGTGCCGAGGTCCTGGTGAACGGCCTCGTGACCGCCGGTTTCGTCGCCGATCGCCCAGGGGGATCCGGGATCTGTCGGGCCGGCTATCAGCGAGTTGTCGCGGCCCTTGCGGTTGGTGTGGCCGACCGGGTGGATCGGGGGCAGGTAGATCACGTCGAACCCGAGCTCTTTGAGACCGGGAAGCTGTTCCTCGACGCCTTTCAGCCCGCCCCAGGACCGCGGGAACAGCTCGTACCAGGCCCCGAACTTGGCCCGTTCGCGGTCGACCTCGATCGCGATCGGGTGCTCGAGCGTCACCGCGCCCTCGCGCGCCTGGATCCGCTCGACGGTGCTGAACAGCTCCGGCCCGAGCGCGACGTCGTGCTTGGCCGGCTCCGGGATCTTCGCGTCGTCCAGGGTGTCGATGGCGTGCTTGATCAGAGCCCGGTCGCTCTGGTTCTTGGCAGATTGTTTGGCGCTCTGGAGGTGTTTAACGCCCTCGGAGAGCTCTCCGGCGAGATCGTGCTGGTGGGCGGCGACCTTGCGCTCGAGTTCGTCGCGCCAGGTGCCGAAGACGTCGGTCCACGCCTCGATCGTGTACTCCCAGCGGCCTTGGCGATCGACCTCGAAGCTGCCGGCCCAGCGGACGCCGCCGAGGTGGGCGTCGATGCGCTCAAGTTCGGTCTCCCGGTAGTCGTTCGCACCCGGGGCCTTGTAGCGGACCACGGCGCGAATGAGATCGTGGCCGTCGCGGAAGATGTCGGCCTCGACCGTGACCGTGTCGCCCACGCAGCGCTTGGCCGCGTACCGGCCGTCGTCCACCGCCGGCGCCGGGTACTGGATCACGATCCGCTGCGGGGGCGGCTTAGGTGCGCCGCCGCGGCGGCGCTGGGCAGGTGAGGGTTGGACCTGTGTGCTCACGCTCGGTCCTCGCACCAAAAAATATCCTTCCTTGCGATGGGTAAACCGATTCGCGTGATCATTGGTGGCGAGTAGTACGTGATCGAGCTTCCGCGCTCGAGCGGCGTTCAGCTGCATCTGACGTCGCTCCCCGGAGGTCGATTGGGGCCTGAGGCGTATCGATTCGTGGATTGGCTAGCGGCAGCAGGGCAGACGTGGTGGCAGGTGCTGCCGCTCGGGCCTCCGGACCGGTACCGGTCGCCGTACAAGGCGCGGTCGGCGTTCGCGGCGTGGCCGGGCCTGCTGGCGGACCCGCGCGCGCCGGTGTCCGCTGCGGAGGTCTCGGAGTTTCGTTCGCGAGAGGCTTTTTGGGCCGTCGATTGGGAACGATTCGCCGGCCGTGGGGCTTTGGCCGACCAGGTGCGGTTCTCGCGCGAGTGGAGTGCGTTGCGGTCGTATGCGGGGTCTTGTGGGGTTCGTCTGTTCGGGGACGTGGCGATCTACGTCGCGCCCCGGAGCGCGGATCATCTGGCCCACCCGGAGCTGTTTCGCTCGGGGTTCGTGGCCGGAGCGCCGCCCGATGCGTACTCGGCGACCGGGCAGCTCTGGGGGAACCCTCTGTACGACTGGCCGGCGCTGCGCCGGCGCCACTACCGTTGGTGGGTCGAGCGGCTGCGGCGGACGTCGTCGTTGTTCGATCTGGCGCGGATCGACCACTTCCGGGGGTTCGTGTCTTATTGGGCGGTGCCGGCGGGGGCACGGACCGCCGCCGGGGGGCACTGGGTGCGCGGCCCAGGACGGGCCGTGTTCGACGCGGCTTTTCGGGTGTTGGGCGACGTTGCCCTGGTGGCGGAGGACCTTGGCGTGATCACGCCGGCGGTGGAGCGGCTGCGCGACTCGCTCGGGTTCCCGGGGATGGTCGTGCTCCAGTTCGGCTTCGACCCCGCTGATCCTCGGAGCGTGCACGGGTTTGAGTACCATCGCGTCGACCGCGTGGTGTACACGGGGACGCACGACCACGACACCGCGCGGGGCTGGTACTCGTCGCTCGATCCCGCTGTGCGGGCGGTGGTCGATGAGACGATGACCCGGGTCGGCGTGCGCGAGCCTCGCGCGCCCTGGTGGGGGCTGATCCGGCTGGCGCTGGCCTCCCGCGCGCAGGTGGCGATGATGCAGGCGCAGGACGTGCTCGGTCTGGGGAGCGAGGCGCGGATGAACGCGCCGGGGCGGGTGGGGAGCGCGTGGCGGTGGCAGATGGAGCGGGGGGCGTTGACGCCGGCGCTGGCGCGGCGGTTGCGGGCGGCGACCGAGGAGGCGGGGCGGCTAGTCGGCGGGTCGTGACGCGGGCGGGGTCGGCTGGCGACGCCGGGGTTCCGGCCCACCTGCCACATCGACCGGCGGGGTCGGCTGGTGGCGCCGGCGGGGTCCGCTGGTGGGTCATAACTGCCCACTCGGGCCCTTGCCGCCGGTGAACGCCGATTCAGAGCCAAATATGGGTCATACGCGCGCACTCGGCGGCTGCGGATCGTCGAGTGCGCACGTATGACCCAGCGAGGCGAGCGGGCTCAAGTTGCGCGCGCCGGCGCCGATCCCAGTGGACGATGAGTATCTCCGCCGTGGAGAGCCGCATCAGCCAGATCGTGGCGATGCAGCAACAGCTCTCCGATCCGGCTGCCCTGCTTGCCTCTCAGAATTCGAGTTCGTCGTCGGCCGCGACCGGCGGCGCGAGCACGAGCGCCACCTCGGCGAGCTTCAGCGATGCCCTGTCCTCGGCGCTCGCCTCGGGCACCGAGTCGGCAATCGGCGGCAGCGACCCCACGTCCACGTCCGACATGTACAGCGACCCCACGATGGACTCGACGCTGATGAGCAGCGACCCGTCCTCGGCCCTGTCGGCAATGCTGGCGACCGACGGCGCATCCGGGGTGGCCGGCACCACGACGGGCACCACGAGCGGCACCTCGGCCAATGCGCCACAGCAGGTCCAGGCCATGATCAACGAGGCCGACTCGCTGATCGGGAAGCCTTACATCTACGGTGGCGGCCACAGCGGCTGGGGGGCGCAGGCGGGCTACGACTGCTCGGGCTTCGTCTCGGCCGTGCTCCACGCCGGCGGCTACCTGAGCGAGCCGCAGACCACCCAGACGCTGCCCGACCAGCCCGGGATCGAGTCCGGCCCCGGCCAGTACGTGACCGTCTACGACCGCAACACCGGCCCGACCAACAACGAGCACGTGATCATCGAGATCGACGGGCAGTTCTACGAGTCCGGCGGTGAGGCCGGCGCCTGGGGCGGTGGCGGCGGCGTCGAGAAGATCGCCACGCCATCGCAGGCGTACCTCTCGTCGTTCACGACCGTCCTGCACCCCGAGGGGCTCTAAGAGCCGGTCTCAAAACCCGTCGCACGCGTCTGCCGGCGGCGGATCCGCGCGGGTGCTGCGTCCTCGGAGTCTCACGTAGCGCTGCTACGCATCGACTCCTGCGTCCTCGCCCCGCTTGATCCGGCGCTCGCCAGCCACGCACGCCGGGCTATTGAGACCGGCTCTAAGCGCCAGCCACGCTTGCAGCGCCACCGAGCGACCGGTCACCTTGGCGTGGCGGTAGGCGTAGGTCGAGTCCGCGCGTAGACGCTGCCACCGCGAGGGCGAGTAGGAGATCAGCGACGACGGCGCCACAAGGACCGGCATGCCATCGGCTGCGAGCACGGATAACGCCCGCCCGGCGATGTCGATCTGTCCGAACGCGGTCGGGTGCACGTGGTCGACCATCACGTGGTTTCGGGCCCCCCAGTCGCGCAGATCGACGACCAGAGCGCCCAGCTCCCCCGCCACTCGCGAGATGACCGCATCGAGCTCTCCCACCTTCGCGCCGGCGCGCGGGCGCCCGAGATCGAGCGGCGCGGTCATCGTCAGGACCCGTTCGCATCGCTCCGCCAGAAACCGCAACGCCTGGCGAAAGTCCGTCTTGAAGGCCGCCGCGTTCCAATCCACCGATCGGACGTCATTGACGCCGATGTACAGGCACCCCAGTTGATACCGCGCGCACGCCCTAGACCGCGATACGAACGTCGGGATCTGTGCGGCCACCACGTCGCGTGCGGTCGCTCCGTCCACGGCATAGCCGGTGAACGGCAGGCCGAGGGCGCGCGCCACCCATAGCGCCCACGATTGCAGTGCCACGCCAAATTGCAGCTCGCCGCCGCCGTTGGTGATCGAGTCGCCGAACGCGAGCACCCCGAGGCGGCCGTTCTCCCCCTCAGCATCCGACCCGGTCAAGACGCGCGAGACTACCCACTTGTCCCATAATCCGCGGCCGTGACGGCGAGCTACGGGCGGGTGACGATGAACGACGGCCGCGAAGACATCCGGCGCGCAGCCGAGGACCTCGCCGAGCGGCTACCCGAGGCGCTCGCACCCTTGGCGCGCATCGCGTACAACTACAGATGGTCATGGCTGCCAGGCGGCCCGGACGTGTTCCAGGCGGTCGACGCCGAGCGCTTCGTGCTCACGAACCAGAACCCGGTTCGTCTGCTGCAGGAGGCCTCGGCGGCTGCCCTACGGCGCGCCGCTGCCGACGACGCGTTGCTCGGGCGGATCGCGGCGGTCGAGGGTCAGATCAAGGCCGATCTCGAGCGGCCGCCGTACCCGTCGATCGACCCGGCCCGACCAGTGGTGTTCCTATGCGCCGAATACGGGATCCACGTCTCGTTGCCGGTCTACTCGGGCGGCCTGGGGGCCCTTGCGGGCGACCTGCTCAAGGAGGCCTCGGACTACGCGGTCCCGTTCATCGCGGTCGGGCTGATGTATCGCCGCGGCTATTTCCGCCAGCGGATCGACGCCGGCGGCTGGCAGCACGAGTACTGGATCGAGACCGATCCGCAGCGACTGCCCGCCGCACTGGTGACCGGGCCTGGCGAAAAGCCCCTGACGATCGAGGTGCCGATCCACGACGTCGACGTGACCGCCCAGATCTGGCGGGTCGACGTCGGTCGGGTGCCGCTGTTCCTGCTTGACACCGACATCCCCAGCAACGGACCGGTCGAGCGGTGGATCACCGGTCGGCTGTACGAGTCCGACGAGTACATCCGCCTGGCTCAATACGCGCTGCTCGGGGCGGGCGGGGTGCGCGCGCTGACCGCGCTCGGGATCGAGCCTGGGGTGATCCACCTCAACGAGGGCCATGCCGCGCTCGCGCCCGTGCAGCTTGCCGCCCAGGAGCTCCGCTCGGGCGAGAAGCTCGCCGCCGGCGTCGCCGCCGCGCGCGAGCGGACCGTGTTCACCACCCACACGCCGGTGCCGGCGGGCAACGACACGTACACCGCACAGGAGGTGAAGGACGCGATCGGGCGCCTCACTCGCCAGCTGGGCGTCCCGGTCGACGAGGTGATCGCGCTCGGGCGCACCAACCCCGACGACGAGACCGAACTGTTTGGGGTCACGCAGGCCGCGCTGCGCATGAGTCGAGCTGCCAACGGGGTGAGCCGCAGGCACGGCAAGGTGGCGCGTGGGATGTGGCGCTCGCTGTGGCCCAAGCTCGAGGAGGGCGCCGTTCCGATCGGCCACGTGACCAACGGGGTGCACATCCCCACCTGGATAGGGGCGCCGATGCGCGAGCTGTTCGACCGTCATCTCGGCGAGGGGTGGATGACGCGCGCCGCCGACCCCGAAACGTGGGCGGGGGTCGACCGAATCCCCGACGCCGAGCTTTGGGAGGCGCGCCGGCGCCAGCGATCCACGCTCGTCGACGAGGTGCGTTCGCGGAGCACGGTCGAGCGGTTGCTGCGCGGCGACGTCCCCGGCTACGTGCGCGCCGCCGCCGACACCTTCGATCCGGACGTGCTCACGATCGGCTTCGCGCGGCGGGTGGCGACCTACAAGCGCCTCGACCTGCTGACCCGCGATCCCCAATGGACGCTGTCGCTGCTGGGTGGCGAGCGCCCGGTGCAGGCGGTGCTCGCCGGCAAGGCGCATCCACGCGACGAGGAGGCCAAGCGGGTTCTACAGCGGCTGTTCGGCATGAAGCAGGCGCGGGTCGTTGGCCAGCGCGTCGTCTTCCTCGATGACTATGACCTCGCCAGCGCCGCGTGGCTCGTGCGCGGGTGCGACGTGTGGCTCAACGTTCCGCGCCCGCCGCTGGAGGCCAGCGGCACGAGCGGGATGAAGTCCGTCGTCAACGGCGGCCTGCAGCTGAGCGTCCTCGACGGGTGGTGGGCCGAGGGCTACGACGGCGAGAACGGCTGGGCCCTACCCGGCGAGGTCCACGATGACCATTACGCCCAGGACGAGCGCGACGCCGCCGTGCTGCATCGGCTGCTCGACGAAGAGGTGGTGCCGGCTTTCTACGAGCGCGACGGTGACGCGCCGCCGGCGGCGTGGCTGGCCCGAGTCCGGGCCTCGCTGAAGACGCTCGCGCCGCGCTTCAGCGCCACCCGGATGCTGTCGGAGTATCTGGCCGGACCGTATCGAGGGAGCTAATCCGAAGTTCCCCTCAATAACTCGTGGTTGAGAGGCTGAATCCTCGGTGGTTGCTGGGGTTTCGGCTTTGCGTTGGGTGGATTGTGTAGTCATCAATAATGTGTTTGGTCCGTCCGGTGCTGCCGGTATGGTTCGGTTATGTCACGAAAGCCGCGTGCGACAAGCGCGATTCACGTTGTCACCAATAGGCGGGAGGGGAAGGGCCGGGAGTACGTCACGCACCTGTTGCGGCGCTCCTATCGGGAGGGGGGCAGGTCAAGAACGAGACGGTCGGGAACATCTCGCATCTGCCCGAGGAGCTCGTCGAGGTGATCCGGGCCGCCTTGCGGGGAGAGCCGGTGGGGGTGCTCTCGGACGCGTTCGAGATCGAGCGCTCGCTGCCGACCGGTCACGTGACGGCGGCGCTCGCGATGGCCAGGCGGCTGGAGCTGGCCCGGCTGGTGGACCGCTCCCCGTCCCGCGAGCGGGATCTGGTGATGGCGATGATCTGCCAGCGGGTCATCGCGCCGGCGTCGAAGCTCGCGACGGTGCGGGCGTTTGGGCAGTCGACGCTGGCCGATGAGCTCGGGGTGGCTGACGCCGATGAGGACGACCTGTACGCGGCGATGGACTGGCTGGTGGCGCGGCAGGAGCGGATCGAGGATCGCCTCGCTCGCCGGCATCTGCGCGAGGGGGAGCTGGTGCTCTACGACGTGTCCTCGTCGTATTTCGAGGGCCGCTCGTGCGAGCTCGCGAAGCTGGGGTACTCGCGCGATCACAAGCGCGGCACCCCGCAGATCATCTACGGCCTGTTGTGCGACAAGCCTGGTCGGCCGATCGCGGTGGAGGTGTTCTCGGGCGAGCTGCACGACGACAAGACGCTCCCCTCGCAGGTCGAGAGGCTCAAGGCGCGGTTCGGGCTGGCGCGGGTAGTCGTCGTGTCCGACCGCGGGATGGTCACCAAGGCCAACCTGGAGCTGTTGCGCGAGCGCGACACCGGCTGGATTACCGCGCTCAAGGCGCCGCAGATCGGGAAGCTGGTCAAGGACGGCGCGCTGCAGCTGTCGCTGTTCGATCAGCACAACCTGGCCGAGATCACCGCGCAGGACTATCCGGACGAGCGGCTGATCGTGTGCCGCAACCCGCTCGTGGCCGCCGACCGCGCGCGCAAACGCGAGGAACTGCTGGCCGCGACCGAGCGCGGCCTTCAGGAGATCGCCGCGCGCGTGGAGCGCGGCACCCTGCACGGCGCCGACCGGATCGGCCTGGCCGTCGGCCCGGAGCTCAAGCGCTACCGGGTCCGCAAGCACTTCGCGCTCCAGATCACCGACACCACCTTCACCTACGAGCGCAAGACCGAACAGATCACGGCGGAGGCCGCGCTCGACGGGATCTACGTCCTGCGCACCAGCGTCGGCGACACCGAACTGGACTCAGGCGAGGTGGTCCGCTCCTACAAGCAGCTCAAAGTGGTCGAGCGGGCGTTCCGAACGTTCAAAGGCCCCGAGCTCGAGATCCGCCCGATCCACCACCGCCTCGAAGACCGCGTCCGCGCGCACGTGCTCCTGTGCATGCTCGCCTACTACCTCACCCGGCACCTACGCCAAGCCTGGACACCGCTGCTGTTCACAGACGAGCACCCGCCAACCCAGCCCGACCCGGTCGCGAAAGCCGTCCGCTCGCGCTCCGCCCACCGCAAAGCGCAGACCAAACGCACCACCACCGGCCAGGCCGCGCACAGCTACAAGAGCCTGCTCGCCGAGCTCGCGACCCTCACCCGCAACACCATCCGCCTCCCCGGCACCCCGGCCACGTTCAACAAGCTCGCCGTCCCCACACCCACCCAAGCCCGGGCGCTCGAACTCGCCGAGACCGCGGACGTTCTGACGTAGTCACCACCCATCCACCCCCAACACCGCCGAAGCCCAGCAACGGCGGGCAATCCGAGCCTCACCTCACCGGGAACTTCGGGCTAATTGGATGGTCGGCGGCGCCTGACGGCGGCGCCTTAGCACCGGGAAGGTCAGGGCGGTCCTCGGCGTCTTTAAGCTGATGGTTTTCACAGGACCCTGCCGCAGCTAACCAGAATGGCCTCCCACGCCGACGACACGAAGCCGACATCGCGAGACCTGGCGGAGCTCTCGGCGCTGGCCGACGGCACCCTCGATCCGTCTCGCCGTGCGGAGGTCGAGGCCCGGGTCGCCGCCTCGCCGGAGCTGAACGCGCTCTACCAGCGCGAGCGCCGGGTCGTCGCCGCCTTGCACCAAGCCCGCGCCACCGAACGCGCCCCGGCTGCGCTGCGTGCTCGCGTCGAGGCGGCGCGTCCCGGCCGGCGCACGGCGGCGCGGCGACGGATCGTCTACAGCGGCGGCCTCGCCGGCGCCATCGCCGTCGTGGTCCTCGCGCTCATCCTGCTGCTGCCCTCGGGGACGCCGGGGGCGCCGTCGGTGTCCTCCGCCGCGGCGCTGGCCGGGCGCGGTCCCACCCGGTCCGCGCCGGCGCCTGACCCGGACAACCCGGCGGCGCGGCTCAACGAGAACGTGGGAGAGGTGTACTTCCCGAACTGGACATCGCGCCTGCACTGGCGCGCCTACGGTGAGCGCGTCGACCGTCTGAGCGGACGGACGGCGGTCACCGTGTACTACGAATGGCGGGGCGAGCGAATCGCGTACACGATCGTCGGAGCGCCGGCGCTGGCCGAGCCGACGGCGGCGCAGGAGTGGCTAAACGGCACCGAGATGCAGACCCTCACCGTGAACGGCCGCCTAGTCGTGACCTGGCGCCGCTCGGGCGACACGTGCATCCTGTCCGGGACCGGTGTCACGGCCGCTGCGCTGCAGAAGCTGGCGGCGTGGAAGGTCCCGGCGGACGGTCACTGAGCAGATCCTTGGCCACGCGTTGCCGGGCGCGGTGCAGCCGCGTGGTGATGGTGCCCTCGCGGACCCGCAGCGCCCGCGCCGCCTCGCGGTAGGACAGGCCGACCACGTCGATCGCAACCAGCGCATCGCGAAAGTCATCGGGGAGCCGCGAGATCGCCGCGTACAGCTCGGCCGACTCGATCCGGGCGTCCGCCGGGGGCGCCGTGCGGTCCCCGATCAGCTCGGCGTCCTCCGGCATCGGCGTGGTCTGCGGGCGCCGGCTCGCGGCGCGATGCTGGCTGAAGAACGTGTTGCGCAGGACGCGCAACAGGTAGCCGAGATCGTCCTCGGAGTGGAGGAACCGGGGACGGCGTAGCACGCGCTCGAACGTCGCCTGGACGAGGTCCTCGGCGTCCTCGCGCGATCCGCAGAGGCTCCACGCCGCGCGGTACAGCCGATCGATGTGATCCCCCAGTGCCTCGGGATCGAGCTGACGTTCGTCGTTCATCCGCGGCCCGCCCAAGGATACGGTCCCCGTCCGCCAGCGCCACCACACCAACCGCAGTCAGGATGAGTTACTTACGTGATTTGAATCGTCGGCGGCGCCTGACGGTGGCGCCTTAGTCCTGCAGGTCAAAAAGGGGGCGCGGGGGTGGGCCTACGTACTTTGCCGTGGGCCGGATCAGCCGGCCCTCGCGCTTCTGTTCGAGGATGTGCGCCGACCACCCGGCCGTGCGCGCGCAGGTGAACATCGACGTGAACAGCTCGGGGGGAACCTCGGCGAGGTCGAGCACGACGGCCGACCAAAACTCGACGTTGGTGGCCAGAACGCGGTCGGGCCGGCGCGCCTGGAGCTCGGCCAGGGCCGCTTCCTCGAGGGCCTCCGCGACGTCCACTCGGGGCGCGCCCAGCCTGCGCGCGGTCTCCCGCAGCACCCGCGCCCGCGGGTCCTCGGCTCGGTAGACGCGATGCCCGAACCCCATCAGGCGCTCGCCCCGGTCGAGCACTTCCTTGACGTAGCGCTCGGCGTCGCCGGACTCGGCCACGTCGTCGAGCATCTTGAGCACCCGGGAGGGCGCGCCGCCGTGCAGCGGGCCCGAGAGCGCGCCGACCGCCGCCGACAGCGCCGCCGCCACGTCGGCTCCGGTGGAGGCGACGACGCGGGCGGTGAAGGTCGAGGCGTTCATCCCGTGCTCGGCGGCCGAGATCCAGTACGCGTCAATCGCCTCGACGTGGCGGGGATCGGCCTCGCCGCGCCAGCGGATGAGGAAGCGCTCGGGAATCGACTTAGCCTTGTCGACCTCGCGCTGCGACACCGGCGGCTTGCCGATCCCGCGCGCCGACTGGGCTACGAACGAGAGCGCCATCACCGAGGCGCGGGCCAGGTTGTCGCGCGCCTCGTCGTCGGAGATGTCGATCAGATCGCCGAAGCCCCACTGCGGCGCGAGCATGGCCAGGGCGGACTGCACGTCGACTCGGGGGTCCCCGGAGCGGACGCTAAGGGGGTGGGGCTCCGCCGGGGGCAGCCCGGGCAGGAGCTTGCCGTCGACGAGCAGACCCCACACCTGCTCGAAGGGCACGACGCCGACGAGTTCCTCGATATCCACGCCGCGGTAGCGCAGCGCGCCGCCGGCACGGTCGGGCTCGGCGATGTCGGTGGCGAAGGCGACGACGCCTTCGAGGCCTGACTGGACTTCGGCGGTGGCGGTCATGTGGCGATGTCTCCTGGAAGGGCGGGCAAAAGAACGCTCTCGGCGGACTCCTCGCCGGACGGCTAATCCTTCGACAGCGTAGCTAGCAGCCCGCGGATAGCCTTTCGTGGCCGTGTCCGAGCTCCTCCTGCGCCCAGCCACCGAACTCGCCGCGCTCGTCCGCGTCGGCGACGTCTCCGCCCGCGAGCTGACGGAGGCCTCTCTGCGGCGGATCGACGAGCTGCAGCCGACCATCAACGCGTTCACCCACGTCGCCCACGACACGGCCCTGGCCGAGGCGGACGCGATCACCCCCGGCGACCGTCGCCCCTTCGCCGGGGTCCCGATCGCGATCAAGGACAACCGGCCGGTTGCCGGCATGCCGCTGACCATGGGCAGCGACCTGTTCGGCGACTTCGTCGCCGACCACGATGCGTACCTGGTCCGCCGGCTGCGCGAGGCGGGCTGCGTGATCGTCGGCAAGACCTCGATGCCGGAGATGGGGATCCTGCCCACGACGGAGCCGCGTCGGTTCGGACCCGCGCGCAACCCGTGGGATCCGACGCGCACCCCGGGCGGGTCGAGCGGTGGCGCGGCCGCGGCGGTGGCGGCCGGCATGGTCCCGGTGGCGCACGGCAACGACGGCGGCGGCTCGATCCGGATCCCGGCCGCCTGCTGCGGGCTGGTCGGGCTCAAGCCGGCGCGCGGACGGGTGTCTGTCGGGCCGGACGTCGGGCAGAGCTTCCTCGTCTGCGACGGCGTGCTCACGCGGACGATCGAGGACACGGCACGCCTGCTCGACGTGCTGGGCGGTCCCGAGCCCGGCGACGCCAGCTGGGCGCCGCCGCCGCCGGCGGCCGGCTACGCCGCGCTGGCCGAGGTGGATCCGGGACGGCTACGGATCGGCGTCACGCTCACCCCACCGCTCGAGGATGCCACCGTCGATCCGGTTTGCCGGCAGGCCGTCCGCGACGCGGCGGCGCTGCTCGAGTCGCTCGGTCACGACGTGAAGGAAATAACCCCGCCGTGGCTGGGGCTGGACCTGCTCCCGGCGTTCATGCGCTCGTTCGGGCCGCTGGTCTCGTTCACCACCTGGCTGGGCGGTCAGCTCGCTGGGCGCGACCCCACGACCGAGGACGTCGAGCCGCTGACCTGGGCTCTGTACGAGCACGCACTCGCCCAGGACACGATGAAGTATCTGGCCGCGCAGGCCCAGCTTGAATCCGTGGCCCGCTCGATCGTCGCTGCCCTGTCGGATTACGACGTCGTGCTCACGCCGGCGCTGGCCGGCCGCCCCGTTCCGGTCGGCGAGATGAACGGCCTCGGCGCCGAGCCGATGATCGACTTCCGGAAGTCGGGCTACTTCACGCCGTTCACCGCGATCGTGAACGTGACCGGACAGCCCGCGGTCGCGCTCCCGCTCTATCAGGGCGGGGACGGCCTGCCCACCGCGGTGCAGCTGATCGGGCCGCCGGCGCGCGAGGAGGTGCTGCTCAGCCTGGCCGGCCAGCTCGAGGCCGCGCTGCCGTGGGCCGACCGGAGCCCGTCGCCATAGCGTCGTCGCAACGTGAATATCGATCGCCAACGCACGTTTAATCGGTGCGCGCAGCCGGGTGCCCACGACGTCCGCCGGGTGATCGGGCGGACTCACCCTTTGGGCACCCGCTGCACGTCCAATCTGGGATTGGGGATTTGTCGGCGGTTGCCGCCTTAGGGATTTTTTCGGCGGTTGCCGCCTCAGGGCAAGGCCACCGGGTGGTACGTCTGCCCGCCGTCGGTCGTGTAGTAGAGCCGCTCGGTTCCCTGGGGGGCCTGAGTGGCGTTGGCCTGCGTGACCCGACCGACGTATCCGAGCGCAACCCCGTGTGTCTGATCGGTGAATCCGACGTAGGTCCACCGCGTGATCCCGGACGGTCCCACCGGCGTCCACGTCGCGCCGGCGTCACTGGTCCGGTAGAGCTGCTGGTACCCGACCACGGCCGTCGTGTTCGACGCGGCGGCGAACACGGCCGAGTTCGGGAGGGGCGGCAGGCCCGAGCCGTGCGCGGTGGCGAAACCCTTCACGTAGTCGCTCGTGTACCACACGCCGCTCTCGGTGCCGGTGGCGCAGAGCGCCCAGATGGCCGGCGGGGACTGGGTCTGGAAGTCGCACGGCAGCCCCGGGGAAGGGGCGGCTTGGCTGCTGAAGGAGGCCCCGCCGTCCTGCGATACGAGCACGTCGTTGCCGTACCCAGCGCCGTTCCCCGATTGGACAATCACCTCGGAGCCGAGCACCCATAGACCGGCCGAAACCTCGCCGGCGGCCGGCACCACCGCCCAATGATCCTGGCCCACCGGCGAGCGCATCAGCCGACCGGAGTCCGTGCCGCTCGGGCTGACGGTCGCGTACACCTCGCCGTCCGAGATCGCCAGGTCCGTGACGAAACCGCCGACGTCGACCGGGTACCAGGTCGTCCCTCCGTCGTGGGTGACGTATAGATCGGGGCCGTAGGCGAAGCCATCCTTCAGGTCGGCGAAGCGAATCTGGGAGAAGCCGGAAGAGCCGCCGGGCCCGGCCAGCGCGGCGCGCGGCGCTGGGATCCCGATGAAGCTCCGCCCCCCGTCGGTCGTACGCAGGAGCTCGCCGCACGGCGACTGCTCGCCGACGAATGTGCATGGCGCCTGGCCGAGCAGCCACCAGGTGAGCTCGCTGATCGCAGTGAACGACTGCGGGGAGAAGCCGGCTGGGATCGGAATCCCGACGGCTCCCGACGGCGGTTTGGCGGGGGCGATGCTCGTGTGAGGGCTGGTCGTCGTGGTCGCCGCCGCCGTGCTCGATGTCGTCCCGCTCCGTGCCGCCGCTGAGGAGGAGCGGTGCGGAGTGCTCGTTCCGACGTTCAGCACGACGATCGCGGCCACCGCGGCCGCGACCGTCGCTGCGGCCAGGAACGCGAGCGCCTCCGAGCGCCGGCGCGGTGGGCGCGGCCGGCCCGATCCCGTTCCGGGGCCGTCCAGCCCGGGCCGGCGCGCGCGCAGGCGGCGGTGCGCTCCGCGGTCGGTCAGCTCGGCCAGTTGCGCCTCGACCTGGTCCAGATAGTCGTTCATGCCGATCCGGTCTCCTCGAGCTGGTCGCGCATCCGGGCCAGGCCTCGGCTGACCCGCTTGCGGATCACCATCTCCGAACAGCGCAACTGTGTGGCTATCTCCCGATAGGGGCGCTCCTCCAGCACCCTCGAGCGGACCGCGAGGCGCTCGTCCTCGGGCAGCTCCTCGACCAGCCGCAAGAGTGCCCCCGAGCCGCCGTTCGCCACCTCGGCGATCCGGTCCAGATCGCCGTCGTCGAGCGCCACCGCCTCGAATCCGAGGCGCCGCCGGGCACGCGCCTCGACCCGTCCCCGGCGGAAGCTCATGAGGAGCTTGTTGCGGGCGATCCCGATCACCCAGGGGGTGGCCGACTCGCCCTGCGCCACGTACCTGCCGGCCGCCAGCAGCACGGCGGCGAACACCTCGGCGGCCAAGTCGGCGGACGTCTCGGGGTCGCGCGTCTCCCGCATCAGGTACGCGAGCACGGTCGGGATGTGGCGGCGGTAGAACACAGCGAAGGCCGCCCCGTCGCGCGCCGCGATCGCCGACAGCAGCGCCGCGTCAGAGGCATACGTGCGGTTGGTCGGATGTGGGTCCATTCGCCCGTCTATTGCTCGTGGCCCCGTTTGTGTGACCGAGGCTACCGGCGCTCGCGGGCGGAGCATCCGTAGAATCGCCCCGACTGTCTCCGAAAACCTGACGAGGAAACCAGTAATTCCATGGCTTACGTGATCGCCGAGCCCTGCATCGGCACGAAGGACAACTCGTGCGTCGAGGTCTGCCCGGTCGACTGCATCCATCCGACACCTGATGAGCCGGATTACGACGACGTCCCGATGCTCTACATCGACCCGGAGGAGTGCATCGACTGCGACGCTTGTGTCGAGGCCTGCCCGGTGGACGCCTGCTTCGCCGAGGACCAGCTGCCCGACGAGTGGCAGCACTACTCCAAGCTCAACGCGGACTATTACGCCAAGACCTCGTAGGGGCCGCTTACGCGGCGTCCGTGGGGCCGTTCCGCCGGGCATCCGTGGCCCGGCGGTGTGACCGCGAGTGACCGGACGGGCTTCATGGCGGTCGCGGCGACGGCCCGCTCGGCATCCATGCCTCGCCGAATGGGCGTGCCGCGCCACATCCGACGGATGCCGCCGCAGGCGGCCGAATATTTATGCCATCGGGAGCGACATGCCGACGGGCTTGGGCGCGGCCGCCGGCGCCGGCATCTGCATGACCGGCAGCTCGACCGGCGACAGCGCGATCAGCCCGCGGGCGGCGTGAGCCAGGGCCTGCGCGGCGGGATCGTCGGGATCTGACATGACGAGCGGGATACCGGCGTCGGACTGCTCGCGCAGGGGCATCGTCAGCGGCACCTTGGCGAGTAGCGGCACCTCGAGCTCCTGTGCCAGGAGCTGACCGCCGCCCTCGCCGAACACCTGGTAGCGCTCGCCGTTCGGCGTCACGAAGCCCGACATGTTCTCGATCACGCCGGCGATCTCGAGCTTGAGCTTGGTCGCCATCTCGGCCGAGCGGCGGGCCACCTTCTGGGCCACCGGCTGCGGTGTGGTGACGATCACGAACTTGGCCTGCGGAAGCAGCTGAGCGAGCGTCATCGACACGTCGCCGGTGCCCGGGGGCAGGTCGATCAGGAGGTAGTCGAGCTCGCCCCACTCGACGTCCTCGAGGAACTGCTGGAGCGCCTTGTGGAGCATCGGGCCGCGCCACACGACCGCGGCGTCCTGCTCGACGAAGAAGCCGATCGACATGACGGTGATCCCGTCGTAGGCGCTGAGCGGGACGATCTTGCGCTCGGCGTTGACGTGCGGGCGCTGGCTGCCGAGCCCGAGCATGCGCGGCTGTGAGTAACCCCACACATCGGCGTCGAGCACGCCCACCCGCTTGCCGTCCACCACCAGCGCTGCAGCCAGGTTGGCGGTGACGCTCGACTTGCCGACGCCGCCCTTGCCGGAGCCGACACAGATCACGTTCTTGACCTGGGCCAGCGCGCCCTCGGGCAGCGATCCGCGCCCAAGCTTGCGCCCCAACGCCGCCTTCTCGTTGTCCGACAGCACGTCGAAGCTGATGTTCACGCCGGTGACGCCCTCGAGCTTGCGCACCGCCTCGGTCACGCCGGTCTGGAAGTGGCTGCGAATCGGGCACCCCGGCGTCGTCAGCGAGACCATCACGTCGACCACGCCGTTCTCGTGCACGTCGACCGACCTCACCATCTCGAGTTCGACGATGTCGCGCCGGAGCTCAGGGTCGATGACGGAACGGAGGGAGTCGATTACTTGGTCTCTAGTAGGCATGGGTTTGATTGTAAGCAGCAAAGCGTTCCGGCCGGGGCAGTGTGAGACGGGTCACGAAGGCAAACGAGAGCCGCCCGTCAAACGAGAGCCGCCCGTTAAAGACCGACGGGGCGTCGCTAATGCGACGCCCCGGCGGTTGAGGGAGGAGAGGGTGCTGCATTCGCCGGCGAGGATATGAGGCCGGCGAACCCTTCCCGCCTGTCGGCGCTCTCCTGGACGCCCGGCGGGGGAAGCTTTCGGCTACGAGCCGATGAGTCCCTGTGCGTTGGAAACGAGACGCTCGACCCGGGCGGTGACCGCGCCCGACTGCTTCTCGAAGTCCCTACGCACGGAGGTTAGCTCACGGTTCACCCGGCGTCGATTCTGACGCATCGTTTTCTCGACCAGGCTTCGCCGCTGCCGCAGCTCGCGCTCAAAACGCGTACGTGCCCGCCGGACCTGCCGCTCAAACCGATTCCGGGCGGTGGCACCGCGGCGCTCGTAGCGCTTGAGCTCGCGCTCGAACGTCGAGCGGGTCCGGTATTTGGAAGCCAGACCCTTGACGGTCGAGACCAGGTTGTCGCTGGCGAGTAGGCTGGCGCCAACAGGGACGAGGATAGCCCGCTCGGCGAGGACCTGGACCTGCTCGGTCCGGGTCTTGGGCTGGGTTGATGACGTCGTGCGCCCGGTGCCGCGCCGCGTCCCACCCGTAGTCCGGCTCGTACGTGCACCCGTCCGCGCCGTGCGCGTGCTACCTGTCGTCCTGCGTTCCGTAGTTCGCTCGGTGGTGGTGGGACTCTCGGTCCCTGGGGTGCTCGTTGACATGATTCTCTCCGGTATCCCGCTAGGTCTTGGTCAGAAACGATCGAACATGTGTTTGTACACGGTAGGTTAGCGGCCGTTACAGGCCGCCCCATGAAAAAGTCGTGAACCAGTAGGAACTACGCTGCGGTGTCCGGCGAAGAGGAGCGGCTTTCGCGGAGCTGTCGCGGCATCGTCCGCTTCAGCCAGGCGTCGGGGTCGCGCAGCTCGGCCAGCGTCGGCAGCGCCTCGGGCGAGGACCACAGGTGGTGAAGGGCGCCCGGGCCGCGCTCGCGCACGACCGCGTCGCAGAAGAACTTGCCCTGCTCGTACTGGCGGAGCTTCAGCTCGAGCCCGAGCAGCCGCGCCACCAGCCGCGAGAGTCCTGACTGGGAGCGGCGCCGCCGATCCAGGGCGGCGCGCAGCTTGGGCAACGAGGGGAGCAGATCGGGCGCCACCGCGTCCATCACGTGCTCGGCGTGACCCTCGATCACCGCCATCACGGCCTGCACGCGGTCGAGCGTCTCGCGCTCGGGCGTGGTCGTGACGATCGATATCAGGTCCCCGTTGCGCAGGTGCCCGAGGACGCGCTTGACCTCCTCGGTGCTCGGGACCCGGAGCTTGCGCGGCGCCTCGAGGCGGACCTCGGCGCTTCTCAGCAATTCGCGCACGAGGCCGGCGACATGGGCGTGGAGCCAGGGCACGCCGGCGAACTGGACGGCGTGGGTGACCTCGTGCAGGGCCACCCAGGTCATGAACTCGTCCTCCTCCGCGGCGAACGCCTGCACGGCCTGACCCAGGTTCGGGAGCACGAACAGCAGGCGCGGCGGACGGTCCTCGACCGCCTCGTCGAGTAGCACGAGCTCGTACTGGCCGAGGACGCGCTGGGCCAGATAGCCGACGACCACGCCGACCTCGGTGCTCAGCACGATGCCCATCCCGATCTCCATCGCCGGCTTGAGCGGACCCAGATTCTCGCCGGCGCGCTTGAGCACGGGGTCGAGCAGCAGGCGCATCGAGTCGATGTTGCTGGCCACCCACTCGCGCCGGCCGATGCCCTCCGGGGGCGGGAGCGGCCGGGCCGGCGTCAGGCCGGTGTAGGCGACGACGCGCGACTCGGACTCGGTGGCGAGCGCGGCCAAGTCCGCCTTCGGCGTGGGGGCGTCGCCCGTGCCGGCGACGAAGGTCGCAATACGGGCGGCGATGATCCAGTCGATCACGCCGGGATCCTCTCGAGCAGGCTGAGCGTCTCGCTGGACCGTGCTGCGATCACGGGCGAGGTCGGCTCCGCGGTGAGCGGCGCCGAAAGCGGTTGGTCGCACCACGGGAAGCTGACGTGGCCGCCCGCCTCGCGGACGATCAGCTGCCCGGCGGCCGCGTCGACGCCGCGTGAGCGCCGCAGCGACACCATCCCGTCGAACCGGGCGGCGGCCACCTGGCACAGCGAAGCGGCGATCGTGCCGAGCGCGCGCACGCGATAGGCGGCATCCACCAGGGCGTCGATCGACGCCTGGATCCAGCGGGGATCGGCGGACTCGATGCCCAGCACCTCGAGCCGGCCGTCACGGCCCCGGCGCTCGCCGAGGGTGGGGTCCAGCGGCATCCCGTCGAGCCAGGCGCCGCGACCCCGCCACGCCCACCACTGCTCGGACGGGCCGAAGTCGTGCACGAACCCGAACACCACGTCGGCCATCGTCTCCCCGTCGGCCACGGCGATCGAGAGCGCGTATTCGGAGATTCCGCGCTTGGCGTTGAGCGAGCCGTCGATCGGGTCGATGATCACCCGGATGCCGTCGTCGCCGTAGTCGATCTCGCCGCGCTCCTCAGACACGGCGATGAACTCGTAGCCCTCGGCGCGCAGCCCGTCGAGCTGGTCGAACACGAGCTGCTCGGCGCCCTGGTCGATCTCGAGCGTGCGGTCGCCGCCGCTGCCGCGGGTGCCGGTCTCCAGCGCCCGCTCCGCGGTCGTGGGTACCTCCGCCAGCATGCGCTGAAGGCCGGTCACGGCCCGCCGGCAGACACCCAGCCAATCTGCGTCGAGTGCCGAGCGGGTGGAGGTCATTGTGAACTTATGCTGTCAGACGTGGGGCTAACCCTAGATCCGTTGCTTCCCGCTCAGCGGGAGGCCGTCACCTGCGAGCGCGAGCCGCTGGTGCTGCTCGGGGTGGCGGGGACGGGGAAGACGAGGACGATCGAGGCTCGCTTCCTGCGGCTGGTCGAGGCGGGCTGTCGGCCCGAGCGCATGCTGCTCCTGACGGCTTCGGATGCGCGCGCGGACGCGTCACGGGCGCGACTCGAGCAGGGTCTCGAGGCCGGGTATGACGAGCTGTTCGTGTCCTCGCCGGTCGAGCTGGCCGCGCTCATCCTGGGCGTGGCCGGGCCCGGGATCGATCCACTGGAGCCGGTGCTGGGTCCGGCTGAGCGGTTCGCGATGCTGCTCGAGCGAATCGACCGGCTGTCGATCGAGCGCCACGACTTCGGGGGCAGCGCCAACGCGCTGTTGGCCGGGTTCATCCGCCGGATCGACCGGCTGAAGGCTCACCTGGTGGGGGCGGAGGAGTACGCGCGGTGGGCGGCGCGGCTGGTCGAGTCCGACTCCGAGTCCGGGCCCGACGGGGGCGACCCCGGGGTCGAGCAGGAGTTCGCCGAGGTGTATCGCGTCCACGAAGACATGCTGACCGAGGTCGGCGGCCGCGACGCCGGGGACCTCGTCCGCGACGCTCTGCGGCTGGTCCGCGACCGGCCGAGCATCGCGCGGCGCTTCGAGCACGTGCTGGTCGACGACGGGCACGACTTCGATCTCGCCGCCGCCACTCTCAGCCGCGCGCTGGCCGGTTCGCGGCTGACCGTCGCCGCCGACCCGGCGCGGCCCGCTGTGGGCTCGCCGTTGCTCGATTTCCCCGGCGATTCGGCGGAGGTCCTCGTGCTGGGTTGCAGCCTGCGCGTGCCCCGGCGGGTGTTGAGAGCGGCCGGGGCGGTCGTGCCGGTGGAGTGCGAGTCGACCTCGATCGAGGGAGAGATCTCCTTCTGGCGGTGCGCCAACGAGCGGGCTCAGGCGCAAGCGGTGGCGGCCGACATCGAGCGTCTGGTCGCGGCCGAACGGGTGGCGCCCGGGCAGATCGCGGTGCTCGTCCCCAGCGTCTCGCGCGAGGGCCAGGCGGTGGCGGTGGCGCTCGAGGAGCGGGCCGTGGCCCACCGCGTGGTCGGTGAGACGGCGTTCTTCCGGCGCGCGGAGATCCGCGACGTGCTGGCCTGGCTGCGGCTGCTGGCCGACCCGACCGACGCGCCGGCGGTCGTGCGCGCGCTCGCCCGGCCGCCGGTCGAGCTCCGCTCGGTCGACATCGCACGCTGCACCCAGATCGCGCGCCGCCGCAAGCTCGACATGGTGGGCGCGCTCGAGGCGGCGATCGAGTCACCGCAGGTGCCGCCCGAGGCGCGCGAGCGGATCCACGTGTTTCTCAAGCTGTATCGAGCTGCGATGTCGGGGATCGACAGCACCCCTTCCGACCTGTACGTCCACCGCCTGATCGAGTCGCTTGGATTGCGCCAGCAGCAGCTCTTCGCGGCTCAATCCGACGTCGTCCAGCGGCTCCGTGCGCTGGCGCGATTCGGGGAGCTGGCGGCGGCGTTTGCCCGGCGGTCTCCGCACGCTACCCCGCGGGAATTCGCCCGCCACATCGCGGGGGTGGCCGACTTCGGGCTGCGCGAGCACGAGGAGCCGGACCTCGTCGGAGCGCAGGTGGTCCAGGTGGTGGCGCTCGACGGGGCCGGCGCGCTCGAGGCCGAGCACGTGTACGTGCTGGGGCTGCACGCCGGGCTGCCGGAGCCGGCACCCGAGCCGGCATTGGCTGCGCGCTCGTGCGAACAGGGTGAGGCTCCGGTTGTGCGCCAGGCCCTGTACACCGCGGTCACGCGTACACGCCGGCGCGTCGTGCTGGCTTTTTCGTGCGTCAACGATCGTGGCTCGGCGCTGGCGCCCGCGCCGGCGCTCGAGGCGATGCGAACGGCCGTGAGCGGCGCCTGGGAGGATCGTGAGGAGGAGATGTTCGGCCCGGCCGAGACGCTCCACTCGACCTATCGGCTGCTCCGCGACGAGGTGCTCGAGGGGACCATGCGCGCCGGCGGACGGCTGGCCGAGCTCCGGCTGGATACGGATTTGGACGTCTCGCACGCGGTGGTGCGCTACCTGGAGCTCTTGAAGTTGGCGGCGCTGATCGCACGCCCCGACGGACAGTCGCTCGCCGAGGCGGTGCGCGACGTCAACTCCCGGATCCTGCAGGCGGTGACGGCCGAGCAGCGCGAGATCTTCACCTCCTCGGCTCTGGACGACTATCTGCTGGACGCCGAGCGGGATGCGCGCCGACGGGCCGCTGCCGTCACCGCTCGGGACGACCCGTCGGTCGAGACGTTCCTGCCCACGCGCGGGGACGGCGTGGTGCTGTCGGCGTCGGACATCGACACGTACCGGACGTGTCCCCTGAAGTACAAGTTCGCGCGGGTGTTCCGGATCCCACAGGAGCCCACCATCCACCAGCGGTTCGGGATCGTCGTGCACCAGGTGCTCGAGCGGTTTCATGTGGGATCGGGCGATGGCGGCGTTTCGGGGTCGCTGGCCGAGATGCTTGGTCTGCTCGACGCGGCCTGGCGCCGGGGCGGGTTCGGCGAATCCGAGGAGGAGCGCCAGCTGCGAGGCAAGGCCGCTTTCGCTTTATCCCGCTACCACGACCGCTTTCAATCGTCCGAGGCCGAGCCGATGTGGTTCGAGCGGGCGTTCTCGTTCAAGCTCGGGCCGCACCTTCTGCGCGGGCGGGTCGATCGCGTCGACCGGCTGCCTGGTGGCGAGTACGAGCTGATCGACTACAAGACCGGCCGGCCGAAAAGCGCGGCCCAGCTCGTCGACGACGTGCAGCTCTCCCTGTACGCCGTCGGCGCGCGCGAGGCGTGGAGCCTGGATGCCTCCCAGCAGGCCTACTACTACGTGCTCGACGATCAGAAGGTGGCCGTGCCCGCGGACCGGGGGGACCGGTTCGAGTGGATCCAGGAGGTGGCGATGGAGGTGGCTGACGGGATCCTCTCGCAGGGGTTCGAGCCGACCCCGTCGTTCGCGGCGTGCTCGGTGTGCGACTACCGGTTGGTGTGCCCGGCGGCTGAGGGGTAAGCGCCTGGGTTTTGGGGGCCTAGCTCTCCGGTGGCCGGGCGCAACCCTGCATAACGTGGCAAAGCCCGCGCCGTGAGCCTGCTTTGTCCAGATGAGCATTCAGACGATGCTTACGTAGCCGAGGTGGCTGCGCGGACCGCGTTTTGCCGCGTTTTACATAGAGCGCGAGGGCGCTGGTGTCAGCCGCGGGCCGTGTCGGGGTCGTCGTCGCCGCGCTGGCGGAGGAAGCGCTGGAGCTCGCGCGCGATCGTGTCACCCGAGGGCAGGGGGCCCTCCTCCTCGCTCAGCTCGGGCTCGGCGGACTGCTCGAGGCGCTCGACGAAGGCCTGCACATCCGGGTCGCTCTGCACCGCGAGATTAACCTGGCGGTCGTAGTCGGCGGTCGCCGACTCGAGGTCGGAGGCGTCGACGGCGACCTGCACGAGACCCTCGAGCTTGCGCACCAGGGCCAGGGCCGCCTTCGGGTTGGGGGCCGCGGCGATGTAGTGCGGGACGGCCGCCCACAGGCTGGCCGATGGCAACCCGCTTTCCTGACAGGCGGCGTGCAGCACGCCGACGATCCCGGTCGGCCCCTCGTAGGAGGAGCGGTTCAGGCCGAGGCGCGCGACGAGGTCGGAATCGGTCGCCATGCCGGTGACTGAGATCGGCCGCGTGTGGGGCACGTCGGCCAGCAGCGCGCCGAGGGTGACGACGAGCTGCGTGCCGAGCGCCTCGGCGAGCTCCGTGATCACATGGCTGAACGTGCGCCACTTGAACGAGGGCTCGTGGCCGACCAGCAGCACCAGGTCACGCGGGGCCCGCGGCACCCGCGCCTCGAACAGCTCGACCTCGGGCCACACGATCCGGCGGGCCTGCCCGTCGATCAGCTTGACGTGCGGGCGGGTGCTCTGGAAGTCGTAGAACTCCTCCGGGTCGATCGTCGCGAACCGGCGTGCGCCGAGCGCCCCGGCGACGAATGTGATCGCGCTCGACGCCGCATCCGCCGCATCGTTCCACCCCTTGAAGGCGCAGATCAGCGCCGGCGCCCTGAGGCCGTCAGGCCGATATTCCCATTGCAACGGCTGCATCCGACTCAGCGTAGATCATGGGGGCATGAACTCGGGCGATTCCACCGCGGTGGCGATCAGCGGCCTGCGCCCCGGGCAGGACGTGAGCGGCGTGTTCGCGTGCTCACGCAAGGACCGCCTGTTCACCCGGAACGGGTCGCCCTATCTGGCCCTGGAGCTCCGCGACCGCAGTGGGTCGATCCCCGCCCGGGCGTTTCAGCGGGCCGATGTCTTGTCCGGCCGGTTCGAGCGGGGCGACCTAGTCCGCGTCTCCGGGCGGGTCGAGCGCTTCCGCGACCAGCCCGTGCTCGAGTTAGTCGACATCGCCCGGGTGACGCCCGATGGCTCGGCGGCCGGTGGCATCGACCCGGAATCGTTCCTGCCCACCGCCTACCGAGACCTCGACGAGCTCGACGGGTTCCTCGAGCACCTCGCCGGCGAGGTCACCGATCGCCGGTTTGGGGGGCTGCTGGCGGTACTGCTGGGGGACCCCGAGCTGCGTGCCGCGTGGCGCCGGGCGCCGTGCACCCGCGCCGGCCACCACGCCTACCTCGGCGGACTGCTCGAGCACACGGTGGCGGTGGCCACGCTCGCCCTCGAGGTGTGCCAGCTGCACGTGCGTCTGAACCAGGACCTGCTCCTGACGGCCGCGATCGTCCACGACCTCGGGCGAACGCGCGAGTTCACCTACGGCGCCGAGATCGGGGTCTCCGACGAGGGCCGGCTGCTCGGCCATCTGGTGATCGGCGAGCGGATGATCTCCGATCGCGCCGGCATGCTCGACGACCGTCGCAGGCTCGAGCTACTGCACTGCGTGCTCTGCCACCACGGCGCCGCCGGCGCGCCGGGCGCCCGTTTCGCCTCCGTCGAGGCGCTGACGCTCTATCGGTTGAACGCGCTCGATGCGAGCGTCAAGGGCGCGATCGAGCACGGCCTCGGCCTCGAGCCGGCGCAGCGGTCCACCGCATAGGTCCGCCGCGTAGGGATAGGTCCGCCGCGTAGGATCACGCGCGGCGCGGCACGGGCCTGGTGGCCCATCCAGTCTTCAAAACTGGCAGGGCCGGGCAGCCCCCGGCTTGGAAGGTTCGATTCCTTCGCCGCGTCGTGGCCGGCCAATCCGGTCCCTGCGTCATCAAAGCGGGGCAGAAAACACCCGATCGCGGTCCAAAAAGAAAGCCAGCGGAGCCCAACCGCGAGAGCCGGCTGATGCACTACAAGAGGTACGCATCCCGCGCTGTCGGCCGCGCCTGAGGCGCCCTTGCACCCACCACCTTCTAGGAGACCAGATGGCCATGACCGAAGAGCAAGCCCGCGTGAAGGCCGCCTACGAGGCGGTGCAGGATGTCTTTCCCACCGCCGGCTACGCGTACGTGCTGGCCTGCCGCCGCCAGCTCCCCGAGATCGACACCCCCGAGACGCTGGCCGAGTACCGCAGGCTCGCCGACGAGGCCGAGGCGCTCGCCGCGATGGTCGCCGCCAGCCGCCAGGCCGCCTGAGTCCGGGAGGGCCGTCGTGCCGGGCGCCCGGGCGAGCGAGGTCTGTCCCCCGACCAACGGGAGGCAGCTCGGGCCATCGCCACAAACGGGCTTGAATCGCTTGAGAACGGCCGACCCGAGGTGCGAGGCCGGGAGGCGCAGAAAGCGCTTCACGGCCCGTGCGACATCTTCAAAGATGGGCCGCGGAGACGCATGCGGCGCGATCGATTGCGAGCCACTCAAACCGAAGGAATACGGTGGTATTCAGCCGCCGGGCAACTCTAGTTAACCTCGTCATCGTCGTTGCGGTCGGCGTTTGGGGAAGTGGCGTCGCGAATGGATCGGGTTCGACCAGACCTGCCTAGGTCAGTCCTGAACTCAAAAGCGCATTTCGCGCTCTTCCGTCGCAGGCCCCGTACCGGTTTCGCTGCCCTTCTGTCAGCCGCACCGCGCGCCGTGCGCGAACTCCTGACTCTCTACGAATCAGGCGCTAGACCATTTTTCGGGTCGAGATTGCAGCTGGATGTCAAAGATACGCGGGTCGTTCAGATTGGCTCGCACAAGGCTTGGGCTGTTCCCGGCGCTGGCGGCGCGTGCATCGTGACCCAGACCG
>Ga0187769_10000025_pt1 | contig 72386 bp, 89 predicted proteins | sample 0116_SJ02_MP02_1_FD_133140 | JGI IMG/M metagenome (GOLD analysis project Ga0187769, IMG submission 133140) | Tropical peat soil microbial communities from peatlands in Department of Meta, Colombia - 0116_SJ02_MP02_10_MG | ecosystem: Environmental > Terrestrial > Soil > Wetlands > Peat | place...
AGCAGCCAACGTAGAATATCTGCCATCCATTCTACACATACTACTGCGCGAGGTCAGATGTCGAATGGCCTTTGACCGGCCTATTTTGCTTCTGCTCCACCTATCAGGAAACACCCATTCACAGTGTATCGAAGGAGGTCTTTATGACGGAATTGCCCCGCCGCAACCAAAGCAAAGTTCGTGGGGTTTCGGTTAACAACGACCTTAGGAGCGTGGCGGCGACGGTTCTGTCTTGCCTCTCGGAAACATCACTGCCACGATAACCCCGACTACACCTAACCAGAATCCGCCATTAATAAGATCCCCTGAGTTCACCAATCCGTTGTACATAGAAAGGTCATACATGTAACCTGCGTAGACGCCCAGTATCACGCCGCCAATCGCGCCAATCAGGATTACCTGCGCTAGGTGCATTTCTTCTGCAAGTGGAAGACTGTGTTTGATAAAGGATTCGCGGCGCCATCGCCTAGTGACTTTGTCTCGTCTCGCTTCTATAGGTAGGCAGTTATCTTTACGGGGCCTACGGTAAGCCGTTGCGTAGGCTTTATGAACTGACTGGGGGGAGAGGAAGTCTAGTCCGACGTCCATGAGTGACACTGATACATTCGTTAGAATAGCATTAGTATGGATTGTTATCGCGGCTGTAATTGGCGAAATAATCTACGCATATTGGCCTCCTCTTCTCGCCTTGGTCTGGATAATTGAGAATCTCATAGTACTGACTCTTGTCGGCTTTTTCCAGAGCGTGAGCGACGCTGACGCATTCGCAGGAGTCGCATTTGTATGGATCATATTTGCGCTCCTGAGTGCGGTAGTAGTCTACGCATACTGGCCTCCTTCCCTCACCATCGCTTGGTTGATCGAGAATTTCGTAGCACTAGCACTCGTGGGTATGTTCAGAACCCCGTCGACGGAGAAGGTTCTGTTGGTCTCGGCCTCCGACGAAAGGACTCAGCGACTCATAACCAAGAAAGTGTCACAATCAAAGCATCTGATGGCCGCGCTCGAGGCCATCATGAAGCGAAAGGAGGGCCTCAGCAACGCAGAACTTGATGATCTCATCTCAGATAACTCGAGTTGGACGACACGCACGGTGACGGTAGAGCTGCTCTCACTGGGCTTGGTCGAATACCAAGTGGACTTGTTCGGCAACCCGGGGCGATACACGCTGACCGACCTCGGGAGAAACATCATGCAGAGGATTACCGGACAGGTTGCTTCTATCAAGCCGTCGGCGCATGTAGCACAGCCCTCTCCTCCTCCCAGTCCTATGGCTTCCTCGCCTACCGTAGCGAAGCCTGAAACAAGTCCATCGCAGCCCTGAGGCAACCACCGAAGAGCCGCCTACGGTTTGTAATCCTAGGGTCTGGATTGTAATTCTCTCGTCGGAGAGGTGAGCCACGTCCACCCTGTGTACAATGAATGCGCGTGCGGCCGCAATTCCTTCGGCCAAAGTGTTCCTAGATGACCTATTGCCGGAAGCATGAAGATGGACGGAAGCGTCGATGTTAAACTACCAATTTAATGGTCGTTTTCTCATATGGATCCTCTCGGGAAATCTCCAGAAACGCTAGCTGCAGCGTATCATGACACAGTAAGCGAGCTTTCTCTCGTCGTGTAGTACCAGAATGGGCCCACTATCCCGAACGCGAAACAGAAGACATACGCCATCCAGTCGACGTTGTAAGTGGAAGCTGTGTAGAAGAATGAAGTTGGAAACACGAGTGGGAGGTATACCAGCGCGAAGACGATCGCGAGACTGACTATGGTTGAGATGTACTCACGAAGACCTTGGGTTTGGAATCCCGGGCGATTACGATCCAGCCATACGCCGACGTTTAGGATACCGAAACCTAATACCATTCCCATAGAGGTGAACGTTACGCTCGAAGGCCCAAAAGTACTCTGGCCCGTCACGAGCGTGAATCCATTCGAGGCTATCGGGATGACAAACAGCATCAATCCATAGAAGACGGATCTGAGTCCAATGTCTCTGAGAGAGACTCTGAGACTGGTGATTAGAAAGAGAAGAAAGAGGATTGATAGTGTGACAGTAAACCAGACGCACCAATCCGCGAAGGTCTGGGATCCACCAAGGACCGCAGCGTCAGGAGCAAAGATTGCCGTTACAATCCCCAACGGAAAGTGTGCCGAGTTGTCGACCAGGCTCAGGTACGAGGCAGGGTTCGACCTAAATGCGAAATAGACGTAGGTATTTCCCATTACGATTGCAAGTATGATTGCAAGCGCGAGCAGGATTCCAAGGAGCCCCGCCCTCGAAAGGCCAGAGTTAGCCAAGGCTAATCCACCCGACTCTGTTATTGATAAAAAGAGTTTCTTCAATGAGACGGCTTAGCGCGTGGTAGGCCCACCTTGGAAGTCAGATCAACAATCTCTTTGTGTCGCCTCGAAGCAGATTCTCCAAGGACCTCTGCGAGCCGCGCACGTGACCGGGGCTCTCTTCGTTCGACGCCCCTTCGGTCTCGTCGGCCTGTTTGGTATTGCGAATCGAGTCGCTAGGGGCTGCCTTCAGGCCTTCTCTTCCCAGTAGCCCGAGTCCTCAACAGAGATTTTTCTCCTGGCTTCAGGGTAATAGTTTAATCATGAGATAAGGAAGCGTTGTCTAAATGCCCGAAGGCCCGGTTTCCTCCTTTGTTCAGGTTGTCCTCACTCTTTCAATTGGGGGCGTTCTCCTGTATCCTCTCTACCCAGTTGTAGACGCGCTCAATCATACACTCGCACTAATCCTCGTTCTTGTGGTTGCACTGGTGCTGGCGACCGTGGTCATGGAAGAGGTCGGCGGATCGCAGGGGTTGGGTGGGCCGAAGAAGGTGTCTAGTCGGACTCGAATCACGCTCTTATTCGCGACCTTTGTCGTCGCGACGCTCGCCGTTGAGTCTCTCAGTGGGGGCTCATCACTCCAAATGTTTGTTACGTTGGATGTGGCGGTGATTGTTGTGCTTTTCGCCATCGTACTGTCCTAGCTCAGGTTTGATGCCTCAGCCGAGTATGGGGCCAATCCTAGCGAGGAGCGAATATTGGAACGGAAGACACTTAACTATGGGAATGGCTGCGCGAATGACGCGCACGATTGATCAAGGCGTGGGAATTGGGCGTTGGAATCATTTTCGTAGCTGTGTGGCTTCCTATTCTGGTCTATTCCATCGGCCATTGGAGCACGGTTCCTATAGCTCTGCTCCTTTCAATAATCATGCTCGTCATCTTCGGAATTTTCATGGGCCTTTTCCACGAGAGCAAATAGGACCAAACTCGTGGCGGATTCCGCGCAACCAGGGACTCGGCCCCAGGCCGCCAAGAAGCTTCCGTCTCGTGCATGGTCACAACGTGACCGGACCCCTGGCCCTGCAGCGGAAACTGGGGACTCCCCTAGGGACCACGAACTGAGCGTCGCAGGTCGGAACCAAGCATACGGGATATGCCTCTTTGTCACGTTAGAGGCGGTTTCCCTTAAATTGGTGTCCCGTCCGATCCACTCGATTGTCAGCCAAGGGATGCGAGGTCTGCGGGGGACACGTAAGGCCTTTGGACGACCAGAGCGTCTTTGCCTTTTGCGAGAATTGCGGGCTAGTGTATGCTCTCAGGGATAGACTGAGGGATGCCCGGGATACAGAAACGCCCGGAAGGCTCAGGGCGCACGTCGCAGGTGAGTCGAGTGGGACGGAGCGGCCAGGAGGAGTTCCCATGGTCGAGGCTTCAACTCCTGCGCAACCCCCAGGTTCGTACTGGAGGTGCCCTGACTGCGACACGGAGATCCGTTCGGACAACGACTCCGATCTTGAGTTCGCCAAAAGGGAACATATCCGCGAGTATCACCCGAACAGGCCGACCGGCTAGATGATAAAAACAGCCGCCTGGCGAGAGGGCTGAATCCGAGATCGCACGCTTGGAACCAGGTGTTCGAATCTCATCACCCGGGCCTAATACTCCGGGCCTACTTTCCAAAACTGAGAATCGTCTCATTCGCTTAATAGCGCTAAAAAACCGCCAAAAAACCGAGGTATATGTCCCTAAAGACCGAGCGCGTATCCAAGTTCCCGTTCCCCAAGCTGGACCCTTCACTGAGACAGGGAAACTTCGAAGAAGTGCAACTTCCATATACGATGGAGGAGGCAATGGCCGAAGCAAGCAGGTGCCTCACCTGCGGGAACCCACTCTGCATAGACGTATGCCCGCTTCAGACGGACATCAGAGGGATGTGCGAGGCAGTCGCCCGGGGGGACCTGGCAACCGCTTATCACCGGATCAGGGAGACAAACGCTCTACTCGGCACCACGGCAAGATGCTGCCCCCAGCTGGACAGCCTCTGCGAGGCGGCGTGTCTCGTCGGGACCCAAGGGCAGCCTGTGGCTTCCGGCATGATCCAGAGGTTCGTGGCCGATTGGGAAAGGACAGTTTCCCGTCAGCCTGACCCTCTTGTGATGAAGCCAACGGGGAAGAAGGTGGCCGTTGTCGGGGGAGGTCCAGCGGGGCTCGCAGCCGCTGAACTTCTCAAGAGGTACGGTCACGAGGTCACGATTTACGAGGAACTGGACGTCCTCGGAGGGACAGCCTGGTATGGAATCCCTGACTATCACCTGCCCAAGGACGTTCTGAAGTACGAGGCGGAGCGGATTGTCGACATGGGTGTCCAGGTGAAAACAGGTGTGAAGGTCGGGAAGGGCATCACGCTCGAGGGACTCAGGTCCGACAATGATGCGGTCATCATCGCGACCGGCGCGAAGGACGTGTCCAAGTTCGACACACCGGGTTCCGACCTGAAAGGGGTTTACGATGGCTACAAGTTCCTGGAAGACGTCTTCGTCAACGGGGTGGACAGTTACCTCAATCACCCCACCTACGAGCTAGGAAAGAAGGTGCTCGTAATCGGCGGCGGGGATAGCGCGCTCGACTGCGCGAGGGCAGCGCTCCGGCTCACCGGAGGCGATGTCACAATCGTCTACCGCAGGACGGAGGTCGAGATGCCAGTAGACGAGATACTCATCGAAGAGGGGAAGGAAGAGGGGCTGAAGCTGAAGTTCCTGATGGCGCCCAAGGAGTACGTGGGGGCCAAAGGCCCCGTGACGAAGACTGTGATGACTGTGATGAAGCTTGGGGAGATGGACTCGAGCGGGAGGAGGAGCCCTGTCCCAACGGGCGAAACTGTGGACATGGAGTGCGACTCGGTCATAATAGCAATCGGTCGTGGCCCCAATTCATTCCTGCAAAAGCTTGCAGGCATGAAGCTCGGCTGGAAGAACGCCATAGCCATCGATGACCACTCGATGAGCTCACTTCCCGGGGTCTTCGCCGCAGGGGATGTCGTGACAGGCGAGAGCCTCGTCGTGAAGGCCATGGGCTCGGGGAGGGATGCGGCCCAGCACGCCCACGAATACCTCATGATGCTGGACTCGCAGCACAGGTCGCTGTACGATTACTACTTCACAAGACGGACTTCAGGGAGATACTATCGCGAGATGCTCGACGGAAAGGAAGAGTACTATCCTCCACCCTAGACTGGAATCATCTCCGGTGCCACCGGGTCCCATTCTGTTTATAGCTCAACCCCGCCGGGCTCGGGCAGTCATGTACACGAGCTCCGTGGTCGATGACGAACCCCACGCCATGAAGGTCATGAAGGGAATGGAAGAGGCCTTCCAACGCAAAGACGAATCCTACTTCATAATGGTCCTCCAGAGCGAGCCCAGTCTTGTACTTCGGGTCCACGCTGTCTGCATACTTGCAGTAGTTGGGGGAGAAAAATCCATCCCTGCGCTTTCAGACGTGCTTCTACACGACCCTGACCCACTCGTCAGGCACGAGGCCGCTTTTTCTCTCGGTCAGATTGGAGTCGCCGAAGGGAACATCGCTCTCGCCGAGGCGGTCATCAACGATAGGGACCCCATAGTGAGGCACGAGTCAGCCGCTGCCCTAGGATCGGTGGGGAGCGCAGAATCGGAGCAGGTCCTGACCAAGGTTCTCGCAGACAAGGACGAGATGGTAAGGAACTCAGCGAAGGCATCCCTGTTCAATATCAGATTCTTGAAGCAATACTCCTCCGGGTCCACTGCGAGGGAAAGAGCCCCTCGACCATAGTTTCGAACCCTTAAGACGAGGATTGAGGCCGCTGCCCCGTTTGAGACTGGAGGGCAAGAGAGCGCTCGTCACCGGTTCATCCCAGGGTATAGGAGCAGAAATCGCAAAGACCTTCGCAAGGGAGGGGGCGACGGTTGTCGTCAACCACAGAGCCGGGACGAAACACCCCGAGTCCGTTCTTGAGTCCATCAAAAGGGCAGGAGGAACGGCAATCGCGGTCCACGCCGACGTGTCCGACCCCGCCAGCGTCGCACGAATGTACCGGGAGATTAAGGAGAAGCTCGGGGGACTTGACGCGCTAGTCAACACTGCAGGCCTGTCCGACAGCACCCTCTGGAACCTCAAGCTGGACACGGTCACCCTTGACATGTGGAAGCGGGTCTTCGCCGTAGACACCTACGGCACGTTCCTCTGCACCCAGGGCGCAGTCAAGCTCATGAGATCCGGTTCATCGATTGTGAACGTGGCTTCGACTCCGGCCCTGGTCGGCGATACCGAAGGGCTTGTCTACGCTTCTGCGAAGGGCGCCGTCGTATCCATGACCCGGATGCTGGCCAAGATGGTTGCCCCAAAGATTCGGATCAACTGCATGGCGCTCGGCTCATTTGCGACGTCCTGGGTTGACTGGCTCGGCAAAGACCAGAAGGAATCCTACAGGAAGGCAATCCCCCTTGGACGCTTCGGCAGGCCTCGAGAGGCGGCCGAACTTGCGCTGTTCCTGGCGAGCGACGAGGCCAGCTTCATGACAGGCCAGGTAGTGGTCATCGATGGCGGCGAAGCTCTCCGCTAGCTCGCGCCGCTTGATTCTCCTGCTGCAGCGTACAGACCGCCTTCCTTCTCTATCTTTGCCAGCGCTGTGTCGACCCCGTCTGTCTCTTCCACGACGCCGCGCTCTATGGCCTTCTCCCAGAGATTGATGTAGATCTCGAGTCCTTCCTTTACTTGCTCGGGCCTGTCTTCTTTTGTCCTCTCTAACTCGTCTATGTAGGTCCGTACGTCCTTCATTCCGGCGGTCAAAGAATCCTTGCCTCTCCCCCAACTGACGAGACATAAGTCCTGTACCCCAGCTTCGCCATCGCCTCTTGGACCGCATTCTCGTCCTCCTCCGAGGTGTTGATGAACACAGAAGGCCCCGTCTGCATGGAGTAGTACGCCTTGACGCCCCCCTCGCGCAATTCCTTTACCTTGCGGATTATCCGAAGGGAGTCCTCCGTCATTATAATCAGCCCGCTGTCCCCAGTCATGGTGAGGCTGTGCAGCTCGAGGGTATCCTTTTCGGCAAGCCTCCCAACTGCGTCCAGGTCATCTGCGAGTATGGCCCTCTCCATCTCGTCGCACCTCTTCTGGGCTGTCTGAATCCTTGTCTTGAAGTAGGGTGAGCTGAGCACCTCCCTGTGAGCGTCCTCGGTCCTGACGTGGGAGGGCAGGGGGACGATCACCATCCGAAGATTGAAGTCTCTCGCGTCCGCGAACCTCTCCGAGTAGGTGCTCTCGTCGTCCTTCCCCGCGTACAACCGCGAGAAGCCTCCCACGATTGACCTCGACGCCGAAGCGGCGAAGAGCCTGGCCGTCCTCGAAAGCCTCTCCAGGTCGGGTTCCCCGCCAACGAGGAGCCTGTGGCAGAGTAGAGTAAGCGCTGCGCCGGCCGAGGACGAGTATCCTATCCCCTTTGCCCTTGAATGGGGGATGTTACGACTGTCGATCCTGAATTCTGACACGTCCTTCGACGGGTCGAATCTCGACACTACGGCCCGAAGCCTCCCGTTGGCCGACTCGTTTGTCTTCCCCTCCGTGAAGACCCCTCCCTTCCTGCCGTCTGTGATTGTCGCCTCGGTCTTCATGGAGGTGGTGTTCACCGAAATGCTGTCGTGGTATGGGAGCCTAAGCTCCCAGTCTCTCAGCCCGTGATACTTGACCAGCGCCTGCATCGTGTACCCAACCGCTCTGTACTCCTTCATCCTATGCCACCTCTATCTCCAGGGTCCCGACGGTGTCCGGATTCTTGAGCTGATGGACAATCTCCCTCGGGATGTCCCTTGCTGCCGCATCCGCCTTCACTGCGAGGGTCCTGTCACTGACGTAATCGCTCTTCCGTATGACGATGTCGTGGGGATGAGAGAGCTCCAGCCTAGGATCCCCTTCCGCCTTCACCTCGAAGACGTTGGGGCCGACATACAACCGGATTGTCACCTTAGACCCCTTCCTCCTTAGCCCATCCTTGAGTTGCGCGTCTAGCTGGGCACATCCCGCCGATGCACCCACACCCACAATGCAATCCCCACGGGGGGTGAGGTGGTCCTCGGTGGTCACTTCTATGGTGGTGGGATGGGCTGACATTACCATAGGATGTCCCCGGAAGGTGACGATCGCCTTCGCCCTTATTGACATGGCGACTCCCTCAATCTCCGAGGGCAGCTACACCTCTCTCTGAAGACCGTTGCAGTGCGGGCACCTTTCTACCCCGACTTGCACCGGGGTCAAACAGAAGGGACAGAACCTGTGCCCTACCGGGGGCTGGATCGGCCCCTGGCCCTCTTGGGCGAAGAAGCTAGCTATCACCATAATGACGCCTGCAATGCCGAAGGGAAGGCTCCAGAAATAGACGAAGGGGAGCTCCAGGACGTAGAACACTGCCCCCATGGCCGCTACCAATATACCCCCAATTAGGAGCTGAGGGCGCATGCCCCCAGCTTCCAGGTAAGGTCTTTATAGTTTCGAAAGGTTGAGAGTCGCATTTCTCAATGACGACCGAGTACGAGCAACTTCTTTCAAAGATGGTCAGCGAAAGGAAGGCGAAGCTCGCAGAAATCACAGGCAAGAAGGGGAAGGAAAGGGAGTCGGCCGCACTGATGTCAGACATAAGGCACCTCGAGGTAGAGCTCCAGCGCTACCAGCAGGGCATGGCCATATTCAGGAGCAAGAGCCTGCCTAAGGAGGGCCGCTGGGGCAAACCTGAGACCGAAGAGAAGAAGGAAGAAGCATAGGTGCCTTGACGTTAGTTCTCTCGGAAAGTGACGTCGAGAGTCTCATCGACATGAAGGAGATTGTCTCCTCCGTGGAGGAGGCCTTTAGACGCCAGGGGATTGGCGACGTTTCCAACTTCAGGCGTACGAGGACGCGGGGGGCGGGTTCTGTCCTTAGCGTGATGCACGCCAACCTCCCTTATCTTCGGAGGGGTGGGCTGAAGGCTTACCTGTCTTCCAGGGCTGGGTCGAAGTTCGCGCTCCTGCTCTTCGACACGAACGACTCGAGCCTGTTGGCTGTAATGGGCGCAGACATCATCGGAAGGTTCCGGACCGGTGCCGCCTCGGGCGTCGCCACCAAGTACCTGTATGGGAAGCGCGCAGGGAGCATGGCAGTGTTCGGCTCCGGCAAACAGGCGCTGACCCAGGTTCTCGCCATGAAAGAGGTCATGTCTTTAGAGGAGGTCCGGGTGTGGAGCCCCACCCCCGAGCACAGGGTATCCTTCGCCCAGAAGCTGAAGACCTTCGGGTTCAATTCCAACGCCTTCGATCTCCCTGCCACGGCCCTCAAAGGCGCCGAGGTCGCAACCGCTATCACCTCTTCGAAGCAACCTTTCCTAACCGACGAGATGTTAGAGAACGTCGTTCATCTCAACGTAGCGGGGAGCAACGTCTCAGATCACTCCGAGCTCAACGCAGCAGGCGTGGGCGCCTTCAACACCGTGGTGGTCGACGACATCGCTCAGGCGAAGGTGGAGTACGGCGACCTGATTCAAGCCGCCAAGGATGGCGTTTTCTCCTGGGAGTCGGCCGTCGAGCTAGGGACCATCGTTGCGCGCATGAGGAAGCCAGTAGGGAGGACCCTGTTCAAGTCGGGGGGAACGGCCCTCCAAGATGTGGCGGTCGCCAGCGTGATCTACGATAGAGCGAAGTCGTCTAGGTCTTTCGCCAGCGTCGACCTGGGTTAATCTACTACATGGGCGGCATGCCGCCCATTCCGCCCATCCCTCCGCCTCCTCCTGGAGGCATGGGTGGGGCCTTCATCTTGCTGGCGGCAATGACGTCGTCGATCCTGAGAATCATCGAAGCTGCTTCGGTGGCTGCGCGGAGTATCTGCAGCTTGACAGCAAGCGGCTCCCAGACGGACTTCGCGTACATGTCGGCCACCTTGCCGTTCAGCGCGTCAACACCGTACCACTTCCCCTCCTTGCCGTGCCTCGCTCTAAGGTCCACCTGAGTGTCGATGGGGTCCATCCCTGCGTTCTCAGCCAACGTAAGTGGAATGCTCTCCATCGCATCGGCGAACTTCAGGGCGGCCAGTTGTTCCCTCCCCGATAGCTTCTGGGCCCAGTTCCTGAGCTGGACCGAGACCTCCTCTTCAGGGGCGCCCCCGCCCGCAACTACCGCTGGGAGCTCGACCACGTCCTTGGTCACCATTAGGGCGTCGTGCAGTGCCCTTTCAGCCTCGTCGACAATCCTCTGGGTCCCACCCCTGACGAGAATAGTCACGGCTTTCGGGTTCTTGCACCCCTCGACGAACACCCACTTGTCCTCCTCGATCTTCCTCTCTTCCACGAGCTTGGCGTAGCCGAGATCCTTGCCTGTGAGATCGTCGAGGTTCGTGACTATACGTGCTCCCGTTGCCTTCCCTAGCTTCGTCATGTCGCTCTCCTTGACCCTCCTCACGCCCAGGATTCCTGCTTTTGCGAGAAAGTGCTGGGCGAGGTCGTCAATGCCCTTCTGGCAGATGAGCACGTTTGCCCCTGCCGCCTCTACCTTCTCCACCATCCCTTTCAGGATGCTAGTCTCTTCGTCCATGAACTTCTGCATCTGGTCAGGGTCGTTGATGCGTATCTCTGCCGAGAACTCCGTCTTTTCTATCTCAAGAGCCGAGTTCACGAGAGCTATCTTCGCCTCGTCTATTTTCTTCGGCATGCCGGAGTGGACCACCTCTTTGTCTAGCACGATGCCCTGGACCAGCTTCGTGTCGGTAAGAGCTCCACCAGCCTTCTTCTCAACCTTCACGTTGTCTATGTCGACCTTGTAGCTGCCTTCACGCTTCTCTACGACTTCAAGGATACCGTCTACAACGATGCCTGCTAGGTGGGGCGAGTCCTCGTTGACGAGCTTGGTCATCATGCTCGTGTTTGCGACCTTCAGTATTTCCCCTCTGTTCTCAGGGTCGATTTTTTCCGCGATCTCTTCGAGTATCTTCTGGGCCTTCTCAGCCGCTCTCGAGTAACCGTCTACGACGACCACCGGGTGGACGTCTTTGTTGATCAGGTCCTCGGCCTTTTCGAGGAGAGCACCTGCAACAACTACCGCTGACGTGGTTCCGTCTCCTACCTCGTTGTCAGTCGCCTTGCTTATCTCCACCATCATCTTCGCGGCCGGGTGTTGGACGTCAAGCTCCTTCAGCATCGTTGCACCGTCATTGGTTATCGTGACGTCACCCATGGAATCTACGAGCATCTTGTCCATCCCGCGTGGCCCCAACGAAGTCCTGACGACCTCTGCGATCAGTTTCGCGGCCGAAATGTTGTTCCTCTGAGCTTCTCTCCCTCTCGACTCTCCGGAACCTTCCTTCAGTATTATGACTGGTTGACCTGCTGCCGACATTTCAGGGGCGGTATACAACCATCGGTTTATAAGAATTATCGTCAGATGAGACAGAATCCGGAGCGACAAGGTCTCGTGAGATGGTTCTTGCCATACGTTGCCGTTGGGCTCTGATGTCATTGCCGAGTTCGCCGGCGGGATTCCAAATGCGGGACTGGGATGGCCAAGAGAGCGAGGCGGGCCGTGTCTGATTATATCGGACGCAGGAAGGGAAAACTGAACCTTCAAATCGTGAGAAAAAGTACCCTCGCAGTAGAGGCGTGAAGGATTGGACCAAAGGCCTTCTCCAGTTGACCAGGGCGGGAGGGCAGGTAGAAGGATTCAGGAATGGTGGCCAGAAAGGCTGGATCTCAAGTTACTTCGTCAGAATTCGCCCAGCTCTAACCCTATGGGAAGGGATTTTGATTACAGAAAAGAGTTCAACAGTTTGGATTTTGCGGCAGTAAAGAAGGACATCTCTGAGCTTTTGACGAAGTCTCAGGAATGGTGGCCCGCAGATTTTGGCAACTACGGTCCTTTGTTCATCAGGATGGCCTGGCATGCTGCAGGGACCTACAGAATAGGCGATGGCAGAGGCGGTGCCGGCACGGCACAACAGCGTTTTGCTCCACTCAACAGCTGGCCCGATAACGTACTCTTGGACCGGGCCAGAAGACTGCTCTGGCCGATCAAGCAGAAGTACGGCAGGAAAATCTCATGGGGGGACTTGATGATCCTGGCTGGTAACGTGGCTCTGGAGAACATGGGGCTCAAGACTTTCGGATTCGGCGGGGGCAGAGAGGATGTGTACGAACCTGATGAATCAGTGTATTGGGGAAGCGAAGAGACTTGGCTTGCCGACAAGCGATACTCAGGTGAAAGGGACCTCGAGAACCCGCTCGCCGCAGTTCAGATGGGCCTCATCTATGTCAACCCTGAAGGCCCCAATGGTAAACCCGATCCTGTTGCAGCAGCCAAGGACATACGGGAAACATTCGCCCGAATGGCAATGAATGACGAGGAGACAGTTGCGCTCATTGCCGGAGGGCACACCTTCGGGAAAACCCACGGTGCAGGGCCAGCATCACACGTCGGGCCGGCTCCTGAAGCCGCACCCATTGAGAATCAAGGAATCGGATGGATAAGCACGTACAAGTCCGGTAAGGGTGACGACACCATAGGCGGTGGACCAGAGGTCATATGGACAACGACTCCAACGAAATGGAGCAACGGCTTCCTTGACACGTTGTTCAGGTACGAATGGGAACTTACAAAGAGTCCCGCAGGCTCATATCAGTTTGCTGCCAAGGGCGGGGCAGGAGCAGACTCCATACCTGATCCTCATGATCCGAACAAGCGACGCTCACCAACAATGCTTGTTACAGACCTTTCTTTGCGGATGGATCCGACGTATGAAAAGATCTCCAGACACTTTCTGGAACATCCTGACGAGTTCGCGGACGCGTTCGCAAGAGCGTGGTTCAAGCTAACACATCGTGACATGGGCCCGAGGGCAAGATATCTTGGCCCCGAAGTTCCTAGAGAGGAACTCATATGGCAAGATCCGATCCCTCAGACAAACCACAAACTGGTCGATGAAACGGACATATCTCGTCTGAAGGCTTCTATCCTCGACTCGGGTCTGAAACGCCGTGATCTTGTTTACACGGCATGGTCCTCAGCCTCGACATTCAGGGGTAGCGACAAGAGGGGAGGTGCGAATGGGTCACGAATTAGACTTGAACCGCAGAGAAGCTGGGAAGTAAACGAGCCCGAGCAGTTGGAAAGGGTGCTTAAAGTCCTGGAAAGCATCAAGAGTGATTTCGACTCCAAAGCCGAGGGCGGGAAGAAGATATCGCTTGCAGACCTCATAGTATTGGCAGGAGACTCTGCCGTTGAGGAAGCTGCCAGGGAAGGTGGGTTCCGAGTCGAGGTCCCATTCGTTCCAGGGAGAATGGACGCTCTAGAAGAGCAAACAGATGTGAAATCCTTCGCCGTGCTGGAACCCAAGACTGATGGCTTTCGTAACTACAAGTCCAGTCCCAACGACTTGAAGGACGAGATCCAGCTCGTGGACAAGGCACAACTGCTTACCCTTACGGTGCCTGAAATGGTGGTCCTGGTGGGCGGGTTGAGGGCATTAGATGCGAATTATGGTCACTCCCAGAACGGTATATTCACAAAACGCCCGGGCGTTCTTACAAATGACTTCTTCGTAAACCTCCTTGACTTGGGAACGACTTGGTCATCAAGGGACGACTCACACACTCTATTTGAGGGGAAGGACGCGAAAACGGGCCTAGTAAAATGGACAGCCAGTCGGGTGGACTTGATATTTGGCTCCCATTCTGAGCTGCGCGCCGTTGCCGAAGTCTATGCAAGCAATGATGGGAGGGAAAAATTCGCGAGGGACTTTGTGGATGCATGGGCCAAAATAATGAACCTGGATAGGTTCGATCTTAGGAACGCGGATAAATAACTCCAATCGAGGGCGGAGCGCGTCTTTGAGAGAATCCGGGAATCGGCTTACAAGGGAACAGGCAAGAGAGTTGCTTGTCAAGCTTGACTCGGCGACTGCCGGGTCCAGGGGCAAGGCTTCCAGGGAGGCAATGGTGAAGTTCCTGAACACAATGGTCCCCGGCTACTCTTGGGTCGGGATTTACGCCGTCGAAGGCAAAGACCTGGTCCTTGACGCCTATTCGGGGCCCGCTGCGACTGAGCACACGCGGATACCCATTGGCAAGGGGGTCTGTGGTTTCGCGGCAAAAGCAGGCAGGACCGAAATCGTGTCCGATGTGAGCAAGGATCCTCGGTACCTTCAGTGCTTCCTTTCGACAAGATCCGAGATTGTTGTCCCGATTACTGACGAGGGTGTCGTCGTTGGCGAAATTGACATCGATGGCGACCAGCTAGACGCTTTCTCGTCGCTTGACAGGGAGTTCCTTGAGGCGGTCGCGAAAAAAGCGAGCGGCGTCTGGACCTAAGCTGCCTCGATAACATATGTTATAATGCTTAAAAAGCACTGAGATTCTGCTTTCTCTCAACTGATGAAGCTAGAGATAAGGGACCTACACGCCTCGGTTGAAGGGAAGGAGATTCTCAAGGGAGTAAACCTGACGGTAGCGCAGGGCGAGACCCATGCCCTCATGGGTCCCAACGGGTCCGGCAAGAGCACCCTCGCCTACACACTGATGGGCCACCCGAAGTATCAGGTCACATCCGGGCAGATAACGGTAGACGGAGATAGCATCCTCGGCCTCACTCCAGACAAAAGGGTGAAGAAGGGCATCTTCCTCGCGTTCCAGTACCCCGTTAGCGTCCAGGGGGTTAGCATGTTCTCCTTCCTGCGCGCTGCTTACAACAACTCCAGGCCTACAGGCTCAGAGCCACCCACCATCTTCGAGTTCAAAGAAACGGTCGCAGAGAAGCTGAAGATGCTCAGCATGGACGAGGCTTTCCTGAACCGCTACCTGAATGAGGGGTTCTCTGGCGGCGAGAAGAAGAGGGCTGAAATCCTCCAGATGGCACTCATGCAGCCGAAGTTCGCAATCCTCGACGAAACGGACTCGGGACTCGATATAGACGCGCTTAGAATCGTGGCCGAAGGGATCAACAAGGTGTCGGGCCCTCAGACAGGGTCCCTACTAATCACCCACTATCAGAGGATTCTGAAATATGTGAAACCCCAGTTCGTGCACGTCATGTACGAGGGACGCATAATCGAGTCTGGCGGGGAGGAGCTTTCAAGGCTGCTCGAAGAGAAGGGCTACACCTGGATCAAGGGCTACAGGGAGGAAGAGCAAGTGGCCCCATCGACCCCATAACCCTTTTATCAAGGAAAATAACCTATGTTATATTCGAGAGTGAAACGCAATTGAGCTCAAAAACGGACATCATAACCGAAGACTACAAGGAAAAGTACGGTTTCAGTGACCCTGTCGAAACATACGCCATCCAGGGGATCAAGGGCCTCAGCGAGCGCGTGGTTCAGGAGATAGTTCGCCTCCACGACGAGCCGGCCTGGATGGAGCAGATCAGGATGAAGGCTCTGAAACATTTCCTCAACCTCAAGCCTCCAGCTTGGGCACCTGACCTGGCGGACATCGACTTCCAGAGCTTCTACTACTACGCTCGCCCTACGGCAAAGGCCGCCGAGTCCTGGGACCAGCTCCCAGAATACATCAAACGGACCTACGACAAGCTCGGCATCACAGATGCTGAGAAGAAGTTCCTGGCAGGCGTCGGCGCCGTCTACGAGTCCGAGGCGGTCTATCACAGCATACAGGGGGAGCTCCAGAAGCAGGGGGTCGTCTTCACCGACACAGTGACTGCTCTAAAGGAGTACCCTGACATAATGAAGAAGTATTTCGGCACGGTCGTACCCTATCAGGACAACTACATCGCTGCCCTTCAGACGGCTGTGTGGAGCGCCGGGTCCTTCGTCTACGTCCCGGAGGGAGTCAAGGTCCCCATGATACTCCAGGCGTACTTTAGGATTAACGAGAAGAGGATGGGGCAGTTCGAGCGAACCCTGATAGTCGCCGAGCCCTACAGCGAGGTCAGCTACAACGAGGGATGCTCTGCGCCCGTATACTCGGCCCAGTCCCTGCACTCGGCGATAGTGGAGATAGTCGCAAGAAAAGGCTCACTAGTCAAGTACACGACGCTTCAGAACTGGTCGAGGGACGTGCTCAACCTGGTAACGAAAAGGGCCCACGCCTACGAGGACGCGACAGTGTCGTGGGTCGACTTTAACGGAGGGTCAAGGCTTACCAGGAAGTACCCGTCGGTCTATCTCCTCGGCCCACGGTCGAAGGCAGATATCATTTCGGTGGCCTATGCAGGGCCGGGTCAGGTGCAGGACACGGGCGCCAAGGCGATCCACCTTGCGAAGGACACGACTTCTAAGATAATCTCCCGTTCCGTCTCGAAGGGGGGAGGGCACACGGCCTACCGCGGGCTCCTCCACATAGCGAAGGGGGCGAAGAACGTGAAGTCCACGGTCCGCTGCGACGCCCTACTCGTGGATCCAATCAGCACCACTGCGACCTACCCATACATGGAGATTCAGGAGGACGACGCCACGGTGACCCACGAGGCCAGTGTCGGGAAGGTCGGAGAGGAGCAACTCTTCTACCTCATGGCGAGGGGGATATCGGAAGGGGACGCGCTGAGCATGGTGGTCAATGGATTCATGGAGCCCTTCGCGAAGGAACTCCCGATGACATACGCAGTCGAGTTCAACCGCCTGATGTCTCTCGAAATGACCAACGCGGTCGGTTAGGGGCCGGCGTCGGAGAGTCAGGTCAGTTTGTCCCAGACGGCGGTGTCGTCTTTCGACGAGAATCTGGTCAGGGCAATCTCTGCTTCCCTGAAGGAGCCTTCATGGCTAACCAATTCGAGGCTGGAGGCGTTCGGGCAGTTCACCTCGCTGCCTCCTGAGAAGAACCCGTTGTACACCAAGTACGTCAGCACATTCAAGTTCCCCCTGGAGCGCTTCGCAATCGTTCCGGGGCGGACGGCCATAGACTTCAGGAGCTTCTTCGGTGAGTACCTGACGGGGAAAGAAACTGACATACTCCTCCAGGGCAACGAGACCCAGGTTCACGCAGAGCGCAGCGGCGACACCGCCGCCAAGGGGGTCAACCTGATGTCCTTCCACGAGGCGCTGGCTGCGGATGAGGCCGAAATCAGGGCTCTAGTCGAAGGGAGATTGGTCAAGTCAGAGAGTGACAAGTTCGCAGCGTTTGTCAACGCGTACTTCAATGGCGGAACCTTCGTCAGGGTCCCGAAGGGGGTCGCCCTTGACAGACCTCTCCGCAGGATGCTCTTGCTCGAGTCCCCCAGGACATCCATAGTCGAACAGAACTTCATAATCGCCGAACAGGAGGCGAAGCTTGTCTTCCTTGAAGAACTCTATTCGAAGGGGCAGTCCGTCCCCGCATTCGTCGCCTCCACAACAGAGATACTCGCGAGGCCAAACTCGCACATCGACTTCTCCTCGATTCAGCTCCTCGACGAGCAGACGGCCCACCTTTCCAACAGGGCGGTCGAGGTGACCAACGACTCACGCGTCACGGTGAGCGCCCTTTCGTTGGGGGCTTCCGTATCCCGATCGAGAACCAACTTCCTTCTCAACGGGAGGGGTTCATTCGCCGAAGGATTTGAGATATTCTTCACTGACGCCAAGCAGAGATACGACTACGAGACAAACCTGATTCACAATTCCCCTGACTCGACGGGCTCGGCCCAGGCCAGGGGGGTCCTCAAGGGGGAGTCCCAATCGATCTTTAAGGGAATGATCAAGATTGTCAACGCCGCCAAGAACTCGAAGTCATACCTCGCCCACCATGCCATGATTCTGGAAAGAACGGCGAAATCTGACGGCGTGCCGAGTCTCGAAATCGACAACAACGAGGTAAGGGCGACCCATTCTGCGTCCGTCGCCCAAATAGACGAGGAGCAACTGTTCTACCTGATGGCAAGGGGGCTCTCCTACGACGAGGCTAGGAAGATGGTCGTCCTAGGGTTCTTCGAGCCTGTCCTATCGAGGGTGCCGATTGAGCAGACCAGGGAGGGAGCAAGGTTCATGATAGACGGCAAGTGGCAGGGAGAGAAGCGCAGGCTCATCGACAGGGAGGCCCTCCTCGCAGCCACCGGAGAGCTCACTCCAGAGGTTAAGGAATCAGAAGACATCTTCGAGCGCCATTACAAATACCGTTGATGGAAAAATGGGGGAGTTCGTCCCGGCCATGAAGGTCGCAGACCTCGCCGAAGGGACCATGTCCGCCGTCGACCTGAAGGGCGTTCACATTCTGCTTTCGAAGATTGGAGGTGAGATCTGCGCCGTAAGCGGCATCTGCACCCATGAGGAGACGGACCTCGCCCGTGGATTCGTCCTCGAGGACAGGGTGGTATGTCCCCTACACCTTTCGCAGTTCGATCTGAAGACCGGTCAGGTCATGAACCCACCCGCGGAGACTCCGCTTCAACGCTTCAATGTTAAAATAGAGGGCGAGACGATTTTTGTCGAAGTCTGAGGGGTTATCGTAAGATTGCTCAAGACCGAAGTGCTAGACATCGAGAAGGTTAGGGCCGACTTCCCTATCCTCAAGCGAACGGTCCACGGGAAGAGGCTCGTATATCTCGACAATGCCAACACGACTCAGAAGCCGAAGGCAGTAATAGACGCTCTAGTCGACTACTACTCTAGGCACAACTCGAACGTCCACAGGGCCGTCTATGTGCTGGCCGAGGAGGCCACCAAGTCCTACGAGGGGGCAAGGCGCATGGCCGCGGGGTTCGTTGGCGCAACGGCAAGGGAGCTCGTCTTCGTGAGGGGCACGACTGAAGCGACTAACCTGGTGCGCTTTGCCTGGGGCGAAACGAACGTGAAGAAGGGTGACCTGCTCGTCTCCACGCTGATGGAGCATCACAGCAACATCGTTCCTTGGCAGCTGCTTGCGAAGCGCAAGGGAGCGACGCTGAAGTTCGTCGGCCTAGGACCAGACGGCACCCTTGATATGGGGAGCTTCGAGGGTCTCCTGAAGGAATCCCCGAAACTGGTCGCGGTCACCCACTGTTCTAACGTGCTCGGCACAATCAATGACGTCGCCAAGATTTGTGCCAATGCGCGCGCCGCGGGGGCTACAACGCTCGTAGACGGGGCACAGGCGGTTCCGCACATGCCCGTCGACATCAAGTCGTTCAACCCGGACTTCTACGCCTTCTCGGGGCACAAGATGCTCGGGCCCACCGGAATCGGCGCCCTAGTGGCGACGAAGGAACTCCTGGAGGAAATGGAGCCATTCCACGGCGGAGGGGAGATGATAAAGGAAGTCTTTCTGGATCACTCGACCTGGAACGACGTCCCTTACAAGTTCGAAGCGGGCACCGTAAACATAGCTGACGCCATCGGACTCGGCGCCGCTATTGACTACCTCGAAGACATTGGCATGGATAAGGTCAGGGAGCACGAGGTAAGGCTACTAGATTATGCGCTACATTCTTTGGCAGAGGTGAAGGGTTTCCACCAGTACGGGCCCCTCGACCCCATGAAGAGAGCCGGAGTGATTTCGTTCAACTTCGCAGATGTGCACCCTCACGACCTCGCTACGGTCCTCGACGAGGAAGGCATCGCCATCCGCTCAGGGCACCACTGCGCCCAGCCTCTAATGCGCTGGCTCGATGTTTCGGCAACCAGCCGGGCGAGCTTTCACGTCTACAACTCCTACGATGACATCGAGGCGCTCAAGGCGGGCATTAAAAAGGCGGGTGTAATCTTCAAGATATGAGCAGCGCGGACATCTACAGGGAGTTAATCCTCGACTACTACCGGAACCCCCGTAACTTCGGCAGGCTCGAGAAGTTTGACATAGACGCCAGGGACACGAACCCGCTCTGTGGCGACGAGATCGAGATCCAAATCCGGGTCGGAGAGGACAGGAAGATAGAGGAAATCAAATTCGTCGGGAAGGGGTGCGCCATAAGCCAGGCCTCGGCTTCGATGCTCACGGAGCTGGCGAAGGGTAAGCAACTCGACTGGGTGAAGCAGGTGACGAAGGAGGACATCTTCAAGATGCTCGGCAACCCCGACCTCGGCCCGTCGAGGGTCAAGTGCGCGCTGCTTGGGATGAAGGTGCTCAAGACGGGCGTCTATGGCTACCTGGGGGCTCATTACGATGACCCCGACGGTTCCAACCCGATGGCCTAGAGGTCGCCAGCGGGACGGGTCAGCTCAGCGAACCAGTGATAGTATCAGGTGGCAGGGGGGCGGATGATACGGAGGCCAGCCGTGCCGCCAAAAATTCGACCTTCAATCCCCTCTGAGCCCTGGTCACCGCTTGGATACCGCAGGAGAGGAGACCTTTTCCCCCTCCTTCCCGGGCACCTTCCCAGAAAGGACGTGCCTCCTCAGGAGCTGGATCCCCAGTGCCGGGTCCACCCCCTTCGGGCAGACATAGGAGCAGGATCCTGCGAAGTGGCACCTCCAGACACCGTGAGGAGTGTCGAGGGCCTTCAGCCTTTGTTCTCCCCCTTTGTCCCTCTCGTCGACCAGGTACCTGTACGCCTGGGCGAGCGCCTGCGGGCCCGGGAACATCTCGTCGGTGGCCACGGTCGGACAGGAAGACGTGCAGAGCCCGCATTTGATGCAATACGTGAACTGCAGCAACTTTTCCAGCTCTCTTGGCTTCATAATGAACTCCCCCGTGGGATTCTCCAATTCCTTGGAATCCGACCTGACGAGGTGGGGCATCACCCCTTTGTGCCTCTCGAAGAACGAGTCTAGGTCTACCACAAGATCCTTGATGATGGCGAAGTTGTCCATGGGCTGGGCCGTGAGCTTCTCTCCTCGTAGCTCTTCCACCTGGGTATAGCACGCCAGCCGCGGTTTGCCGTTGATTTTCATGCCGCATGACCCACAGGACGCCTGTCTGCAAGAGAACCTCAGCGCTATGGAGTGGTCAATATAGTCTCTGGCGAAGAGCAGCGCGTCGAGCACTGTCATTCCCTCCCTCCTCGGCACAGAGTATTCGACCAGCCTCGGCTTCGTTTCGGCCAGCGGGTTGAACCTCTGAATCACCAGCTTCAGGTCGCTCATGCCCCCACCCCTCCGAATATGGCCAAGATTATCGTCCTTGTCCCGTAGCCGACCGTGGCAATGATGACGATTACGGTTCCGATGTCGACCCACGTGCCCCAAGAGGCGGTCTGCCTCCACTCGTGCAGGATTATTCTGACTCCGTTGAACCCGTGGACGAGGACGACGACGAGCAGCGCCTCAAGGAAGATGGCGTAAATACCGCTACTGTAGATTGAGAGTATTTTCTCGAACGAGATGGCCGTCGCATAGGGCACAAGTACCCCCTGCATCACCAGGTGCACTGAGACGAGGATGACAGCCGCCACCGCCGTCGCGTACTGCACAAGCATAAGTCTAGATTCTCTCAATCTTCTCACCCGAACAAAATCAGCCAGGCCCATGCTGCCGCGATTATCGCGGCTGCTATTGCTATCCATACGAGGTACCGCTCGAATGCGTTCATTGACTTGGGCCTGTAGGGATACTCGATGGCCGACGGCTTCCTGAAAATAAGCCCGAACTCCGAAAGGATGAGCCTTATGCCGTTCATTCCGTGGAAGAAAACGATCAGCACCACCAGCACAAGGATCAGGTGGCCGAACGAGTTCTCCACAATTCCCGAGATGAAGGACCAGCTTGACTCGCTAGGCCCCGTCCCGATCGGCCCGCCCACGAAGAAGCTGGTGTCTCCGAGGTGCCCGAGGACGTAAGCCAGAATCGCTACCCCTGTCACTCTTTGAAAGACGTAGGCCCACCTCTCCAGGTTGTAATGGTATGGATTCAGCCACCCCCATACGCCCCTCTTGTTCTTCGTCTGTGCAGACCCCTTGGACCCCATTGCTTGTCACTGGCTCCATTCCATTGTAAAGATTGCTAGTAGTGCCTCTCCGCCGGCTGGTACTTCGTGATGCTCACACTGGAATAGTCCAACCTCGGCCCGTCGGGCCCGGGATAGGCAAGCGTGTGCTTTAGCCAGTTCTTGTCGTCCCTCTCCGGGTAGTCCCTCCTGAAGTGTGCTCCTCTGGACTCAGTCCTCGCCAGGGCCCCAGCGACCACTACTTCGGCAACGACGAGCATGCTGTCCACTTCGAGGACGTCGCTCAGGTTCGTATTGTAGATTCTGCTCTTGTCTTCGCAGTGGCGGAAGTCCTTTTCCTTCAGCTCCCTTATGGCCCTGAGGGCATCAGAGAGCCCTTCGCCCGTCCTGTAGACGAAGGCGTCCTTATCCATCACTTTCTGCAGCGTGTCCCTCACTTCGTACGGGTTCGTCCCCCCTTTCCCGTGGAATATCTCGTCGAAGATCCTCTTTTCTTCAATCATTGCCACCTCCGCTGGTGAAGTTACACTTGTCTTGCCGGCGGCGTACTTCGCCGCCTCGGCCCCTGTTATCTTCCCCCAGACCAAGCACTCGGCCGTCGAGTTTGCCCCAAGCCTGTTCGCCCCGTTTATGCTGACGCAGGCAGCCTCCCCGGCGGCCCAGAGCCCCTTCAGCTTGGTCGAGCCGTCTATGTCTGTGTCGATGCCTCCCATCACATAGTGGCAGACGGGGCGAACGGGGAGAGGCTTCTCCACGGGATCGATGCCTCTGAATTTTATCGCTATTTCCCTGATTTGAGAGAGTCTTGACTTGATTTTGTCAGCGCCTATGGGGGAGAGGTCGAGGTGCAGATAATCGAGCCCCGAGTGCTCATCCTTCATCCCCCTTCCCGCTTCAATCTCGGTCATTATCGCTCTGGAGACAACGTCCCTCGAAGCGAGCTCGAGCTTCTCCGGCGCATACTTCTTCATGAAACGCTCTCCGTCCTTGTTGAGAAGTATGCCTCCCTCCCCCCTCGCGGCTTCTGTGATCAGTATCCCTGAGGGGATGAGTCCCGATGGATGGAACTGGATGAACTCCATGTCCTTCAGAGGTATCCCGGCCCTGAAGGCGCTGGCCATTCCGTCTGGGGTAGAGCTGTAGGCATAGGTGGCAAAGCTGTACAGGCGCCCCGACCCCCCTGTGGCGATTATTCCAGCCTTCCCGAGGATTCTGGCGAAACCCCCGGTCTTCATCTCGATGACAGTGACCCCGTTGAACTCCCCCGAGTCGGAAAGAATCGAAGTGACAAACCATTCCTGGTAGAAGTGGATGTTGTCGTATTTCGTGGCCGTGTCGTAAAGCGTCTGCATTTCGAAGAACCCCACCTTATCCTCGGCGAACGTCGCCCTTGGGTAGCTGTACCCACCGAACCATCGCTGCGCTATCCTTCCGTCCTCCCTCCTGCTCCAGGGGAGGCCCCAGTGCTCCAGCTGGTAGATCTCCTGTGGCACGATGCTGACGAACCTCTCGACGGCATCCTGGTCGGCCAGGTAGTCGGAGCCCTTGACAGTGTCGAACGCATGAGACTCGAGCGAATCGCCAAGCTCAGGGTATAGGACCGCTGCTGTCCCCCCCTCGGCGCTGACCGAATGGGCCCGCATGGCCTGGACCTTCGTGATTATCGCGATGTCCACCTTCCCCTCGCTGACGCGCGCCGCCTCTATCGCGGCCCTCAGGCCCGCTATTCCTGACCCAACTATGACAAGGTCATGCCTCAGGGTCTCAACCAAGCGGATGCTCGTTAACTGGGCCGCCCTCGACGGTTCTTAGGCTTTCCCTCGAGCGCTTTACCTAAACCGAATCGGAATTTCTGCGTCGAGAGTCGAGCCGCCGATTCAATCCTTACGAATTAGGCTCTCGGCGTATAACCCCCCTCCAGGCGGCGAATGCCATGGTCGAGACCATTGACCACGACGTTGTTATCGTCGGGAGTGGTCTCGCGGGCATGCGGGCCGCCGTCGAGGTCCTTTCCCGCTGGGGGGACTCGGGAAAGACCCTCGGAGTGCTCTCGAAGCTCGCCCTGATGCGCAGCCATTCTGTCGCCGCCGAAGGGGGGACAGCAGCGGTCCTATACCCGGAGGACGGGGACAGCCTAGAGCTGCACGCCTGGGACACCATCAAGGGGAGCGACTTCCTGGCAGACCAAGACTCTGTCTGGAAGTTCGTTTCCCTCTGCCCAGTCGAGATCAGGCAAATGGAACGATGGGGAACACCCTGGAGCAGGAGGGAGGACGGAAGGATAGCGCAGAGGCCCTTCGGAGGCCACACCTTCAATCGGGCCACGTTCGCCCAAGACAAGGTCGGCTTCTTCGAGATGAGGTCTCTCTACGATAAGCTACAGGAATTCAGGAATTGGATCCGATACGACGAGACTTTCGTCACCTCCATTGTCGTCCAAGACGGCGCCTTCAGGGGGTTCATAGGAATCAGACTAAGGACGGGTGCTCTCACGTATTTCAGATCAAGAGCGGGCATAATCGCCACGGGGGGCGCCGGCCAACTCTGGAAGTTCACCGCCACCTCCGTGAGCACCACCGGGGACGGCATCGGACTGGCTTACAGGGCAGGCCTCCCCATAGAGGACATGGAGTTCATGCAATTCCATCCCACGGGCCTTATCCCAACCGGGATACTGATCACGGAGGGAGCGAGGGGCGAAGGGGGCTATCTCGTGAACTCGAAGGGGGAGAGATTCATGCAGAAGTACGCGCCATCCAAGATGGAGCTAGCCCCCAGGGATGTGGTCTCCCGTTCTATGATGAAGGAGATCAACGAGGGGAGGGGGTTCGCCGACGAAGACTCAGGGCTCTCCTACCTCCAGCTTGACCTCAGACACCTAGGCAGGGAGAAGATAGACGCCAAGCTCCCGTTCATCAAGGAACTCTCCATGAAGTTCATCGGAGTAGACCCAGCTGAAGAGCCAATCCGCATTAAGCCGACGGCGCACTATACCATGGGAGGAATCAGGGTGGATGGGAACGGGAGGGTGCTCGACGGCGATGGTCGATTCGTAAAGGGCCTCTGGTCCGCCGGTGAATCCGCTTGCGTCAGCATACACGGCGCCAACAGGCTGGGGGCAAACTCTACCGCTGAATGTCTGGTCTACGGGAGAATAGTCGGTGAAGATGTCGCTGCCTACATTGACTCCGAACCGAAATCGCCTTCACCGTCCGATACTTCCACCGTTGCGACAGAGGAGGGCAGGATCTTCACGGACCTCTTCAGGCGGGAGGAGTCGTCGGCGGATGTCTATTCTGTGAAGGCGAAGCTCAGGGACGTGATGGACAGGTCGGTCTATGTGTACAGAGACGAGACGGGTCTGAGCGACGCTGTCCGCCAAGTCAGGGCCCTGAAAGACGAATTCAGAAGGGTGAAGGTCACAGACAGCGGACGCGTGTTCAACTACAACCTCCAAGATGTTCTCGAAGTTGGCATCATGCTTGAGCTGGCTGAGGTGGTTGCCCGGGGCGCCCTCATCAGACGCGAGTCGAGAGGGGGGCACGCTCGCACGGACTACCCCAACAGGGATGACGTGGGATGGCTGAAGCACACTCTTGCCTTGAGGACAGCCGACGGCCCGTCGTTCAGCTATTCCCCTGTAATGATTACCATGTGGAAGCCAGTCGAGAGGAAGTACTGAGCATGGACAAAATCATTCTCAAGATAACAAGGTCAGGAGGCAAGCACGTCAGCTACGAAGTCAAGCACAGAAAGGGCATGACCGTCCTAGACGCCCTTACAGAGGTAAGGGAGAGGCAGGACAGCTCCCTCGGGTTCAGGCACAGCTGCAGAATGGGGATTTGTGGGTCCTGCGGCATGACCATTGAGGGCCTCCCCATGCTCGCATGCCAGACCCAAGTCTCTTCACTGAACACGCAAACGATCAGCATCGAGCCGCTCCACAACATGGTCGTGATCAGGGACCTGGTGGTTGACATCCTCCCGTTCTTCGACCTCCACCGTTCCGTCAGACCCTATCTCATAAGAAACGATGTCAGTGAGCGGGATCACTCAGACAGGGAGTACCGAGTGCTCGCTGAAGAAGTGGCGAAGTTCCTCCAATTCGACTACTGCATTATGTGTGCCCTCTGTTACGCCGCCTGCCCGACCGTTGCGCTCGATCCACTCTACACCGGACCGCAGGCCGTCGCCCAGGCGTACAGGTACATGGCAGACCCGCGAGACGAGGGGTGGGAGACGCGCGTCAATCTGCTGGACACCTCCCACGGGGTCTGGAGATGCCACATGGCCGGAGCCTGTAGCTTTGTCTGCCCCAAGGACGTTGACCCCGCGAAGGCTGTGCAGCTGGCAAGGATGGAACTACTGAAGAAACGCATCCTCCGAAAGCGCGGAAGGGAAGGATCAAAACTCGTCTCTCCCCCTGTGACGGGAGCTGCCAAGGAGGGGGTGAAGCCTCCGCCTTTTGACTTTGGGGGCGTCAAGAAATGAAGCGAGACCAGAGGTTCAAGTCTGGACTAGTCCCAAGCCTTAACCCCGCGAGGTACAATCTGGAAAGGTGGAGCTACACGGTCCACCGCGTAACCGGTGTCATCCTAGTTGGTTATCTGGTCGCGCACATTTTCGAGACCTTCCAGCTCACCGGAGGCGCCTCGGCCTGGGCGAATACCATGTCGGCGCTGCATTCTCTCGGCCCTATGGAGATGGTCGGGCTATGGCTGGTTGCTGGTTCGGCCCTTTACCATGGAGGGAACGGCATCAGGCTCATCCTGAACGAAGCTTTCGGGCTCTTCATGGGGAAGCCCATACTCCCCGTTTACCCATATTCGCCGACTTCCCTGGGCAAGAACCAGAGGGCCGCGGTCTGGATCATCACAGCGCTGGTTCTCGCGCTCTGGATTTGGGCAGGGCTCTACCTGCTCGCGGGATTGGGTGTGATTTGAGAATGGCAAAACCTGACCTGAAAAAGGGAGGGAGCCTGATGAAGGAGTCATGGACCATGGTAGTAACCTACGTCACCGGGGCGCTGCTCGTCTTCGTCCTCTCTTTCCACCTGCTGCTCCACAGCCCTCTGATGGGGGTAGCCTTTGACAGCACTCTTCTGTTCCCTAATGTCACAAGCAACCTCGTGGACTACCAGATCGTCTTCGGTCTTCTTCTCTTCGGCGCTGTGATACACGGTTTCAACGGGATTAGGGTGATGGCCATCGAGTGGCTGCACCCCACGCGACGAGCGTGGCTGCTCAACTTGACTGTCTACGCTTTGATGGCCTTCTTCCTAGCCGTTGGGACCGTTACCCTCGTAGTCGTGGGCTGAAGACGCCAGCTGGGCAATTTTCCTTGCTTGGACGCGAAGCTGAAAACTGAGGGAGACGTTGGGTAAACGGCCGTTTTCTTGTTGCCTTCGCCCCGTTTCATAGAAGACACGTTTATAACCGCACTCACAATCGGCCGGGTTCACGAGAGGGGTAAAGTGCCTCACTACGGTTACAGTTTCGAGGGTTTCGACCCGGCAGTACACGTCAGGGCTAGCGGGAGGGAGGTCAACGTATCCCCCAAAGCCGCCCGAGAGATAGCAGTTACAATCAAGGGGATGACTCTCCCAAAGGCAATTGAGCTTCTTGAGCTGGTGGAGAGCAAGAAAATGCCAGTCGCCTTCAGGAGACACAAGCTGAAAGTAGGTCACAGGAGCGAGCTCCAGGGGTTTCCCACTGGCTCCTATCCGGTAAAGACCGCCAAGGCGTATCTGGACGTTCTTCACAATCTGGAAGGTAACTCGGAGTTCAAGGGGCTCGACACGGACAGGGTCCGCATCATCCACGCAGCGGGTTATGCTGGGAGAACGACAAAGGACTACACGCCGAGGGCCTTCGGTAGAAGTTCGCCTAACTTCCACCAGCTGGTCCACATCGAAATCGTAGGCAAGGAAGTATAGGATGTCCGTCCAGCAGCGAACCACCGTCAAGTCAATTCTGACAACGAGCAGGTCCTACGCCGAGCTGGACGAGTTCTTCGGGAAGGAGCTCAAAGACGCTGGCTACGGAGGGCTCGAGGTTCAAAAGTCCCCAGTAGGCACGACGCTGAAGGTCTACGTTGCAAGGCCTGGCCTCGCAATCGGCAGGAGGGGGACTGGCATCAAGGACCTGACCGATAAGGTAACCGCCAAGTTCGGGTTGCCCAACGCTCAGATTGCGGTCACCGAGGTGGAGAACCCAGAGCTAAACGCTAGGATCATGGCGGCGCGTATCGCCCAAATTGTATCGCGCGGCACAGCCTTCAGGAGGGCTGCCCAGTGGTCCGTGAATAACATAATGAACGCAGGAGCTGCCGGTGTCGAAATCTCAGTCGCCGGCAAGCTCAGGAGCGACAGGTCCCACGGAGAGAAGTACCGGGCCGGCATAGTGCCAAAGAGCGGGGACACTGCCGAACGGTCGGTCAGCGAAGCCACCACAGACGTGCTGATGAAACTCGGCCTCTATGGCATCAAGGTCAAGATAGCGTTGAAGGACGCCCTCCCACCGGACTTCCGGCTGAAGGAAGACGTCAAAGAAGAGGAAAAGAAAGTAGATGGCACAGCTCAAGCCGAAGGATCTGAGGAAGCAGGACGCTGACAAGCTCAGGCAGACGCTCTTTGACCTTAGGTCAGAGCTCTCCAAGCTTGCCGGCGGTGCACAGAGGGGCGTCGTCAAGAAAGACGTGGGCAACATCAGACGGCTACGTAAGGACATAGCCAGGGTGGCTACTGTTATGCACGAAAAGGGGATCTCGGAGTGAACGTCATAGGGGAGAGGATTACAGTGCTTACTTCAAGTGACCCTACGAAATCAGGGAGGTCCGGAAAAGTCCTCCTCGACTCTGCCAACACACTCCTGCTTGACGAGGGGGGGCGCACGTTCCGAGTGGAAAAAGCCGCGGCCGCTTTCTTGATCATGGGTACCGGCGTAGTGATTACTGGCTCCGACATAGCTGGCAGGCTTCAAGACAGGGTGGGGAGGCGGAAGGCATGACGGCCGCAGGTATCGAGGTGGCAGTCCCCCGGAAGAAATGCCAGGACGAGAGGTGCCCCTTTCACGGGAATGTCAAGGTCAGAGGGCGACTCCTCTCTGGAAAGGCTGTCTCCACCGCTGACAAGAGCTTCGTGGTGGTTGAGATGCAGTACCTCCACATGGTCCCCAAGTTCAACAGGGGGGAGAGAAGGAGAAGCAGGGTAAGTGCCCACGTCCCACCATGTATCGACGTCCGAAATGGAGACAATGTGACCCTGGGGGAATGTAGACCGCTTTCGAAGACAATCTCCTTTGTCGTTGTTGAATCGAGGAGGGGAACCTAGTGTCGACGAAATCGCGAGCAGTTTCGGCCAAGGGAGTCGAGGAGTTCAAGAACTACATCACGCGTGCGATACCTCTGTACGCGGTCATAACCTGCGCGGACAACACAGGGGCAAAGACGCTTAGGGTCGTGCAGGTGACGAAGGCGAAGGGAAGGCACAGCCGCATCCCCGCCGCTTCGGTTGGGGATTCCATCGTTTGCGTTGTGAAGAAGGGACCACCGGAACTGAAAAAATCGGTCTTCGGCGCGGTCATTGTCAGGCAGAAGTACCCGGTAAGGAGGGTGAGCGGTCAGCGGATCGTCTTCGAGGACAACGCGGCGGTCATAATTACCCCAGAAGGGGACCTGAAAGGGACGGACATCAAGGGGCCGGTGGCAAGCGAAGCCGCGGAAAAATGGCCCAGGATCGCCAACCTGGCGTCCATCATAATCTAGGTGATTCGATGAAGTTCGGATCGCAGCTCTCTGCGGAGCTCAGAGAAAGGTACCGAAAGCGGAGCGTCAGGCCCCGCGTAGGGGACACCGTGAGGATAGTCAGGGGAGAGTTCAAGGACATCGAAGGAAAAGTCACACGTGTCGACTCGCAGAATGGCGCTGTGATGGTCGAAGGCGTCACACGAGAGAAAATCAAGGGAGGGACATCGCCCGTGCCGATCAGTTCTTCCAACGTTGTTATCACCAACCTTGCGCTGGAGGACCCAATCCGGAAGAAAAGGCTGGAGGGAACATCTTAGATGGGGAAGAAGGGCGGACGGAACAAGTTGAAGCGCCTGGCTGCTCCTCGCAGCTGGGACATAGCGAGGAAGTCCAGCAGATTCGTTTTCAAGCCCCTGCCGGGACCTCATCCCATCGCCGCAGCCTACCCACTTGGGGTAGTCGTTAGGGACATGGCCTCGATGGCGAGCCTTTCAAAGGAGCTCAAGGTCATGATGAAGGCAGGAAGGGTGAAGGTGGACGGCAAGGAAAGGCGAACCCCCCGGTTCCCAGTGGGACTCTTCAACGTCATCAGCGTCCCGCTGGAAGGAGCCGACTTCAGGATGATCCCGACCCCGAAGGGCCTTTCCCTTACTAAGGTGAACGCAGATGAGGCTACCAAGAAGCTCTGCAGCGTGAACACAAAGACCAAGGTGAAGGGAGGCCACATCCAGTATGGCCTTCACGACGGCCGGTCAATGCTGGACGACAAGATTAACCTCTCACCCGGGGACGCGCTGCTCATCGAAGTCCCAACCCAGAAGGTGCTTGGTCAGGCGAAGCTCGCCAAGGGGTCACTCGGCCTTGTGCTCACAGGTGACAGGGCGGGACAGATGGGGAAGATTGCTGAAGTAAAGAAGGGAACGATCTCGCGCGAGAAGATGGTGAGGATATCCCTCCCAAGTGGCGAAGCCGAGATCCCATCCAGGCTCGTCTTCCCAGTGGGAACCGACGCCCCGATGATAACGGTGGGAGTTGCAGCGTCATGAGTCAGGCCGCAGTCCAGGAGAACCCGATGAGGAAAATACGTGTAGGCAAGGTAGTGGTCAACATTGGCCTCGGTAAGTCTGGGGAGGCGATTGAAAGGGGGAAGAAGGTCCTAGAGCAGGTAACGGGGCAAACTCCGACGCAGACACGGGCAAAGCGTTCAGTCAGGGATTTCGGCATCCACAAGGGGGAGCCGATAGGAGTGGTGGTGACGGTAAGAGGGGATGCTGCGTCTGCCGTGATAGAGAAGCTCCTGACGGCCAGGGAGAAGAAACTGAACGAGTCTTGCTTCGACTCGCGAGGCTCTGTTTCCTTTGGAATCAGGGAACACATAGAGATACCAGGGATACGCTACGACCCCGCCATAGGTATACTTGGCATGAATGTCTCCATCCTCCTCGAAAGGCCGGGTTTCAGTGTGGCACGGAGGGGTCGCAGGGCGTCCCGCGTAGGTAAGGGCCACCTGGTCTCGAGGGAAGAGGCGATGCAATACTTCAACGAGAAGTTTGGAGTGACGATTCAATGAAGGAGAGGCATCCGAAGGAGAGGAAGTACGGCAAGTCGACGCACTACTGCAAACGGTGCGGACAGTACGGCGCTGTGATAAGATCCTACGACCTGGTGCTTTGCAGGCAGTGCTTCAGAGAAGTCGCCGAGAAACTTGGCTTCAGGAAGTACGACTAGGAGATAGTAGGGATGCCCGCGACAAACATTCTGGCAAACCTGTTCTCGAGCCTTCAGAATGCAGAGTTGAGGAACAAGAAAGAGTGTGTTATCATACCGGCCTCGACCCTAGCGAGCGAGGTCCTCAGGGTGCTTCAGAAGAGGAAGTACATCGGGGAATTCGAGTTCATCGATGATGGTGTAGGAGGAAAGCTGAGGGTCCAACTGCTGGGGAGAATAAACAAATGCGGCGCAATATCCCCAAGGTTCCCCGTCCGCTCACTGAAACTCGTGGAGTGGGAGCACAGGTACCTTCCGGCAGTTGGTGTGGGGACCCTGATCGTCTCCACTCCCCAGGGAGTGATGTCCCACGTCGAAGCACAGGAGAAGAAGATAGGAGGGAGGCTGGTTGGCTACGTCTACTGATTCCGTCGAACAGACGGCTATCCAGATGCCAGAGGGTGTCAGTGCGAGCCTCGCAGGGAGAATGCTCGCTGTCAAGGGGAAACTCGGGGAGGCTAAGAAGAACTTTGACAAGATCAACGTGAACATCTCGGTCGTGGGGAACAGAGTCGTCTTCACCCCCTTCTCTGCCAAGAAGAAGGATAATGTCATAATCAACACGGTATCAAGCATCGTCAACAACATGGTAACTGGGGTCACCAAGGGATACACCTACAAGGTGAAGGTGGTCTATGCCCACTTCCCGATTACGGTCAAGACCAAGGGGAAGCAAGTCCTTGTCGAGAACTTTGTCGGGGAGAGATCCCCGAGAGTCGCGGACATTGTGGGTGACAGCAGGGTTTCCGTGGAGGGAGACGATGTAATAGTGAAGGGGGTCTCACTCGAAGATGTGGGTCAGACGGCCGCAAACATAGAGCTAGCAACCAAGATCAAGCGGAAGGACCAGAGAATCTTCCTCGACGGGCTCTACATATACAATAAGGAGGAGGGGTCGTAAAAACAATGCCAGAGGCGAAGGAGTCAGAAGAAGATCGGCTGAAGGCATTGGTCGCCAAGCGGAAGAAAGTGGCAGAGACAAGGCCGGCCTTCGTAAGGCAGGAGAGCTGGCGCTACGTAAGGATTCACCCAGAATGGCGCAAGCCGAAGGGCGTGGACAGCAAGATGCGGCGTCAGGACAAGGGGTGGCCCGCACTGGTCAGAATAGGGTATAGAGGGCCCGCAGAGGCTAGGGGGCTTCATCCGAGCGGGCATCGCGAATTCGTCGTGTACCGGCCGAAGGACCTGGACTCGCTGGTACCGGGGAGCGATGTTGCCAGGATCGGCCGCACCGTAGGCGCAAAGAAGAGGGAAGGCATACTAGAAAGGGCGAACGAGCTCGGCGTCAGGGTCGTGAATCCGACGGGGTTGAGGATAATTGAACCTGAAAAGTAAGCGCAGGCTGGCGGCATCAGTCCTGGGGGTAGGGGTCGATAGAATAGTATTCAATGACGAGTACTCCGACCTCATCCAGGACGCCATCACGAGGAGCACAATCAGGGGGCTAGTGGGTTTTGGCGCCATCACCGTGGCACCAGAGAAGGGGATCTCTAGAGGTAGGTTCAGGACGAAATCACTGAAACTCAAACGGGGGCGCAGCGCGGGCTCAACGGAGGGACCAGCACATGCCAGGAACCCGAGGAAGGACATGTGGATTTCGAAGGTAAGGGCCCTTCGATGGAGGCTCAAAGTGGCCAAGGACAGGAAGCAGATCAGCCCCGAGGCCTACAGGAGGCTCTACAAGCAGGTCAAAGGCGGACAGGTCAGAGGGGTCAAGCACCTGATGGAACTCATGAAGGAGGCGGGGAAGTGATGCCATCACACGTGCCATTGCTCCGACGCAGGCGGGAAGGAGTGACAGACTACAGATCCAGGAAGAGGGCCATTACCTCACAGAAACCTTTGCTGGTGGTCAGAGTGTCCAACAAGAATGTCTCGTCTCAGTTCGTGAAGCCAACGGTCAAGGGGGATGTTGTGCTCTCAGCCACACACTCGAAAGAACTGACGAACCTCGGATGGCACGGATCTGCGAAGTCCACCCCTGCGTGCTATCTACTTGGCCTTCTTGCAGGGAAGAAGGCCCTGGGGGCGGGCGTTAAGGAGGCAGTTGTCTACAATGGCGTAGTCCCGTTCGTCCGCGGCTCGAGGGTCGCCGCCCTCCTAAAGGGGGTCGTCGACTCAGGGGTCAATGTTCCGGTAGGTGAGGAAGCGTTCCCTGACGCTGACAGGCTGAGTGGCAAGTCCATCGCCGACTATGCGGTGAAGCTCTCCGGGGAAGACCACGAGGCTTACTCAAGGAGCTTCTCGTCTCTTCTGAAGACCGGATTCAAGCCCGAAGCCTACCCTGCCGAGTTCGAGAAGGTGAAGGCAGCCATCTCGGGGGCGACCAAATAATGTCCTCCTACGGCAGGCGAGACCGCCAGGAGGAGGAGCAGGTCTGGGTACCACGGACCAAATTGGGCATGCTTGTGAACGAGGGGAAGATTACCTCCCTCGACGAGATATTCAGGAGTGGCCAGAGGATTCGCGAAGCTGAGATTGTCAAGAAACTCCTCCCCGACCTGAGGAACGAAATCGTCGGGGTGAGCGTCGTCCAGAAACAGACAGACGCCGGGGAGCTGACTCGGTTCCTAGCCGTCGTGGCGGTTGGCAACGGAGCCGGCTGGTTCGGAGTGGGAAAGGGCAAGGCCATGCAGACAAGGGAGGCCATTGAGAAGGCTACCACTGCCGCCCTCCTGAACATCATCCCCGTCAAGTTAGGGTGTGGTTCTTGGGAGTGCAGGGATGGCAGGCCCCACTCGGTACCCTACAAGATCAGGGGAAAGGCGGGAAGCGTCACGGTCGAGATAATACCTGCGCCTCGTGCCCTAGGTCTGGTGGCTGGGCCAGCGCTCAAGAACCTCCTTCAGCTCGCTGGGGTGAAGGACGCCTGGGTCAGGACCTTTGGCTCTACAAACACCATGTCCTCCCTGGCTAACGCTGTGTATGACGCATTCCGCATGTCGCATGGGCTCAACGTATAGGTGAACTGAATGGGTCTCCTTCTCGTGGTCAACCTTCACGGCCAGATTAACAGCTCCACCCCCGTGCGCAAGGCGCTCAACGAGCTCTGGGTCGCCAAGAAGTTCTCGGCGTCAGTGGTGACCGACGACCCACCCACGGTTGGAATGCTTAGGCTCTGCAAGCACTACGTCGCCTGGTGCCCCATCGACGAAGGGCTCCTAACCGACCTGCTCAAGAAACGAGGGATGGCAAGCGGGACAAGGTCATTGGACGCTTCGACCCTGAAGGAACTCGGCTACAAGGACCACGGGGACTTGGCCGCCAAGATGATCAAGAATCAGGTAAGGCTCTCCGCTCTAGGCGGGGTCCTCCCCTACTTCCGCCTCGCCCCGCCAAAGGGAGGGTTCAAAATGTCCCTCCGCAGGCAGGCCACAGAGCGCGGTCTACTCGGCGACAACCCGAGGCTCGACGCAATCGTGAGGAGGATGATCTAGGTGCCAACGAGGTCGAGGAAGGGAAGGCGTTACAGAGGGATGAGGACCCACGGCTACGGTCAGATAGGCCAGCACCGCCACTCGGGGAAACAGGGAGGGCACGGCAACGCCGGACTGCACAAACACAAATGGAGCTGGTTGATTCTCAACGACCCGGACCACTTCGGGCGTGACCCCTTCAGGCCACCAGGGTACGTCCGTCCGGCCAGATGGGTGAACGTTGGCCAGCTGGACGGTCTTGCAGGGGGAGCGAAGTCGCTTGACCTCTCATCCATGGGGATAGGGAAACTTCTGGGTTCGGGGGAAGTGGCGAGAGCCTACGAGGTGAAGGTCGATTCCTTCACGAAAAAGGCTCAGGCTAAAATAGAAGCAGCGGGCGGAAAAATACTAGCCCAGGAGTAGGCCTCAGTAATTGGCTTCAGTCCGTGATTTCATCAAGAGCGTAGGCACGGTCCTCCCGGAAATACCCAAACCGGAGAAGAAACCCTCGCTGAACGAGCGCTTCGTCTGGACCGCAATAGCCCTGATCGCCTACCTGGTCATGGCCACCACACCACTCTACGGTTTCAGCAGTGTAGGGGCGAACGATCAACTCGCTTTCCTAAGGGTGGTGTTCGCGTCGACACAGGGGACACTGATGGAACTGGGCATCGGCCCCATTGTGACGTCGGGGCTGATTCTACAACTTCTCGTGGGTAGCGACATCATAAAACTGGACATGAGCGATTCAGCCGACAGGGCAATCTTCGGCTCGGCTACGAAGTTCCTCACCATCATCGTCATCGTAGGGGAGTCTCTGGCCTACATTTACGGGGGGGCCCTTGGCAGCCTCGGCCAGACTCAGGCTCTCGTTGTCTTCGTCCAACTTTTCATAGCGAGTCTGCTTGTCCTCCTACTCGACGAACTCATTCAGAAGGGGTGGGGAATTGGGAGCGGAGTGTCTCTATTCATCCTGGCAGGCGTGTGCCAGACCGTCTTGTGGTACACCTTCGCCCCAGTACCCTTTGAGGTGAGCACCGGGGTCAGCGCGTACTTCGGCTTTATTCCCTATACCATCAGCGCGTTCTTCAGCAACACCCTCCCGAGCATCGTGATCAGGGACTTCAAGTATCCGAGCCTGCTCACCTTCTCCCTCACTATCGTCATGCTCCTCGTCCTCGTGTATATCGAGGGCATCAGGGTAGAGTTGCCGATCACATCCATAAAGTACAGAGGGTTCCAGGGCGTCTATCCCATCAAGCTCCTCTACGTCTCCAACATCCCTGTCATCCTCGTTTCTGCGCTGGGGGCGAACGTCACTTTCTTCTCAAGAATACTCAACAACTACTTTGGAGCAAACCCACCTTCGTGGTTCCACTATCTCGCCGTGTTCCCACCGGCCACCAACTCGACAACAACTAGCTCCTACCCTACAGGGGGGTTCATCTACTACCTTACTGCCCCACAGTCCGTCAGCCAGACGGTGAGCGACCCGATTCATTCGGCCATCTACCTGCTCTATCTTGTCAGTATGGCCGTGCTCTTCGCGCGGCTCTGGGTCGAGATAGGCGGACTGAATCCGAGGGCTGTCGCGAAGAACCTCATGGACGCAGACGTCCAGGTCCCCGGCTTCAGGAGGACCGGCCTCTCGATTGAGCAGATGCTGAACAGGTACATCCCCACACTCACCATCATAGGGGGTATACTCATCGGGCTCGTCGCTGGCGTGTCCGATCTCTTTGGTGTCTTTGGCACGGGCATCGGCATACTACTGATGGTCGACATCATCCTACAGTACTATCAGATGCTCCTTAAGGAGCAGGTGGAGGAGGTATCCCCCGCCCTGGCAGGACTGATAGGAGCTGGCTAGGCGTGGCCCTCCGGGTAATCGTTGTCGGAATCCCAGGCGTCGGCAAGACGACCATAGTTCAGGGGGTCGTATCCGGACTCCCAGGTGCGAAGCTAGTAACCTTCGGGACGCTGATGTTCGAAGCGGCGAAGTCCCTGAAGTGGGCGAAGGACAGGGACGAAATGAGGAAGATGCCCGTGGAGAAGCAGAAGCGGCTGCAGAAGATGGCAGCGTCGCAAATCGCAGGAATGAAGGAGAGGGCAGTCCTCGTAGACACACACCTGTTCATCAGGACCCCTGAGGGGTTCTGGCCAGGTCTTCCGTTCGAGGTCGTCCGGGCTATGAAGCCCACGCATCTCGTGCTCGTCATTGCGACTCCCGAAGAGATAGCGATCAGACGGTCGGCGGATTCGACCAGGGCAAGAGACGATGTCACATTGGACGGCCTGAGGGAGGAGATCGAAATAGCGAGAAGCTTCCTCACAGTCTCCTCGACCCTCACAGGAGCGCCAATGCTGATTGTGCATAACGAGCAGGGCAAAGCGGAGGAGGTTTCGAAGAGCATAGTCAGGATGTTGGAGCAGGCCAAGGAATGATGGCCACGAAGAACAAGTCCGCCCCCTCGGGCGGAGGGTCCAGGACGCTGAACTACATCATAATATTCATACTCGCGGCGATCGTCTTCTACGTCCTGGTGTTGCCTGCATTCGCCCCGAAGGGCACATCCACTACTACGACCTCCACGGGCACCCAATCGGGGACGATCACACTCACCCCTTCTACCGACATAGCCGGCACGATGGTGACCATCAACGGACAGATGCTCCCCAAGAACCAGAGTGTGACCGTGATGTTCGACTCCACACTCTTTCGTCACACTCAGCTCAACGGCACGTGCACCACAGACCAGACGGGCACCCTGAGCGGCTGCGACTTCTGGGTGCCGTCAAAGGTAGCCGCTGGATCTCACACGATCAGGGTGACGGTGGGCTCGAATTCGACCACTCTGACGACCAATTTCAATGTCCCCGGGTACGCACCGCCTGTCTCGACCGTCGTAGTCACTCTAACCTCCCTAGGACTAGGTTTCGTGACCCAGTTGGTAACAAGGAAGGTGGTGGATCTGAACAAGGAGAGGAGAATGAGAGCCGAAGTGAACGCCTTCAACAAGGAGAAGCGGGAGGCGACCCTGGCAAAAGACAAGGTGAAGCTCGAGAAGCTGAAGAAGCGTGAGCTTCAGATGAGGCAGGAGCAGGCAAAGGTGTCCACTGCGAGGCTCAAGGTCACCGGCATCACCTTTGTCCCTCTTTTGTTGGTCTACTATCTGATGGCAACATTCCTGGGAGGCTACGGAGTCATTGTTGCGTTCACTCCCATCCCAATTCCGGTAATCGCTGCCCCCACCCTCATCGTGGGTACCTACGAGGTCAGCCTCTTCTGGTGGTACTTCCTGAGCTCCTTCACCTTCTCAACCATGCTCTCCAGGCTGCTGCATACGACCACCTAGGGGCCTGACTTGAAGGCGATTATCATCTCCGGGATGCCAGCAGTCGGGAAGACCACGGTCTCGAGACAGGTTGCCGCGGAGCTTAGAATCCCCCTGGTCGGAGGAGGAGACGTGCTCAAAGAGATGGCGGTGGAAGAAGGCTACACGCCGGGCGGGGAAGACTGGTGGGATAGGGGAGAGGGGATGAAGTTCCTCCAGCAGCGGAAGAAGTCTCCGGACTTTGACAAGGAGGTTGATGCACGGCTGATCCAGAAAACGAAAACCGGGGGTGTCGTGATAACCAGCTATCCCGTTCCATGGCTGACCAATGACGGGTTCAAGGTCTGGCTTTCAGGGAGCGTGAACAGCAGGGCTGCTCGCATGGCGAGGAGAGACGGCCTGGCTGTCTCGAGGTGCAGAGAGGTGCTGTCCATTAGGGACCGAGAGAACTACAAGCTTTACAAGAAAATCTATGGTATCGAGTTCGGTAGGGACCTCAAGCCCTTCGACCTAGTGGTCGAGACTGATGCCATAGACGAGGTGAAGGTCGCCCAGATAGTCATTCAGTACGTGAAGAGCCGAAGGGACTAGAGTGAACTCCCGCAATATGGTCATCTTGGACGAAGAGCCCACCGATCTGGAGCATGGATGGGTTCCGCAAGGGCGACCCGTCGAGGTGATGCTCGATTATGGTCTCGTCCCGCTGGACAAGCCACGTGGACCTACAAGCCACGAAGTGGTAGCCTGGACAAAGAAAATCCTAGGGGTCGACAAGGCTGGCCATAGCGGTACCCTCGACCCCCCGGTTTCAGGGCTCCTTCCAATAGGCCTCGGACAGTCGACAAGGGCCCTCAGTCTTCTCCTCCTGTTTCCGAAAGAGTACCGGGGAGTCATGAGGCTCCACTCTTCCGTGCCCAGAAGACAGCTGGACGGGGTCGTCAAGGAGTTCACCGCAGAAATCTTCCAGAGACCCCCGCAGCGGTCCTCGGTGAGCAGGCAAACGAGGAGTAGGGTTGTCTACGAACTTGAGATTACCGAGTCACAAGGGAACCTGTATCTGTTTCGAGTCCTCTGCCAGTCGGGGACTTACGTCCGGAAGTTGATCTACGACATAGGCGAGGTGCTTGGCGTTGGAGCTACCATGGTGGAGCTGCGAAGGACAAAGGTCGGTCCCCTGACCGAAGAGAGTGGCTTGGTCACACTGCATCAATTGAACGAAGCCGCGTTCCGACTGAAGGAGGGTGACGAAGCACCACTCCGGAAGCTCGTGCTCCCCATCGAGGTGTCACTTGGTGACATAGGGAGGATGGTCATCAGAGATTCCGCTGTGGATGCGATCTGCCACGGCGCGCGCCTGGGCATCCCCGGAGTCCTCGCTGCTTCCGAGGGAATCAAAAAGGACGATACGGTCGCCCTAATGAGCGCGAAGGGGGAGCTCGTCGCCATTGGGAGGGCGCTCCTTCCGACCGCTGAGATGCGAAGTCTCCAGAGGGGCCTTGCGTCCACGACGGAGAGGGTGGTGATGAGGGCGGGGACGTACCCGCGGCTTTGGAAGAGTCACTCGAAGCGCAAACAGGCGTCCATAAAGACGCCGGGATCCGATGTTCAGGCCGCGAACGCCGTACCTGCGGCGGATTGAGAAAAGTCTACGCTCTATTTGCAGGGCATTCAACAGGATGGTCCCAGTACCAGACCCAAAAGCCTGCGGATCGTCTTGTGCTCCGACTCCCGGAATATCGAAGGGCGTACCTCCAGGCGTGGTGTTTCCATATCTGCAGAATTACTCGATTTGGTAGTCATCGTGTAGAGGTTTTAAACGGCCACAGGCCGCCCAGCGACCGCCGGGATCGCCTAATCTGGTAGGGCGCAGTAGAAACAACTGTGCAAGCCTGGAAATCATTCCACCTGGCGAGCCTGTCTCGCGCAAGCGGGTTCTGGGTTCAAAACTCTCTCTAACGAGAGGGGGAAAATCCCAGTCCCGGCGCCAGAGCACCTTCTTTCACGGGCTCCTCACTGTTGTTTATCTCCTCAGGGCGGAAACGACTCGCCTTGACGCTAGTTCGGGAGTCATCTTGGTGCTGTCAACCCTTGCCGCAACCCTGGGAGTCTCGAACGCGTCAAACATCGCCTTCACTTTCACAGCTGGTACTACGGCGTTCCTGGCAGAATTCCTTTCGAGGGCAGTCTCTAACCCACACCTTACCCAGACGGTGTCTGCTCTCTTGTAGTATCTCCTCAGCACCATCCGCGCTTCGAGCCTGTATTCCTCGCGCAGAAAAGTCCCGTCTAGGATTACGAAGTAGCCTGCCTTCAACGCCGCTTTCGCGATTGCGAAGCACGCAGTGTACACCCACCTCGACTCATCGGGAGAGAAGCTAGGGTGAGTAAGCATCCTTCTTACGTCGTCGGTTTCAATCACTATCGAGTCTTCGAAGGAGTTCGCGACGAGCTTCGCAATAGTTGTCTTCCCGCTCCCGGGGATGCCGCAAAAGATTACAAGTCTGCCCTTCATTCAATTTAGGGGCGACAAGTTTCTGTTCTTATAAAGCCAGACAGGAAATGAAGGCCTGACCCCCCTTACGCTCGCCGTCTCTTTTTGCGAGTCGTTCCAAGGTCTGAAGCAGGCCACAGAACCGAAGCCTGTGACTGTGCTAACGCTGGGGATAGTAGGGAGCGACGCTCACTGCGGCTGTGCGTCCCGAGAGCTCACACATAGGCTAGTTCTTGAGCACCCATGAAAGGTCCGGTGGGTCAGCCCTTCGGCTCACCTTCTCATTCAGGGCGTGAGCGACCAACGGCAGGGCCAGGGTGATGTCCGCATAAAGGGTCGCCTTCTTGGCATTTGACGAGATCTTCCCCCAGCTGATCGCCTCCTCGAGGGTGCACCCTGACAGACCTCCCCACTGCGGGCTGTCCGCCGTGATTTGGATGGCGAACTCATGCGGGGTCTCCTCCTCACCCCCCTTCGATAGGGACTTGATTATCGTGGACAGCTGAATTGTGTCTTTGGGGACCCCTCCGCCGAGATAGACCACTCCTGTCCTCTTCGTCTTCTCGGCTATCTGGGCAAGCTCCTCCATGTCCTTTGTCTGGTCCAGCCTGATCATCTTCCCCTTTTCACGCCTAAGGAGACTCAGGGCAACGCCGTATCCGCTGTCTATCAAGCCAGGCGAGTACATCGGGACCTTCGCCCTGTGGGCGGCCGCCACAATGCTGTCTATCCCCCTTTTCGATAGGAACTCTCCGAACCCATAGAGGAACTCCCTTGTGGAGTAGACCTTCTTGGTGTCAAGCGTGTTAGCGAACTTGTAGATTGTCCTTTCCAGCTTCCTGTATTGCAACTCGTCTGCGTAAACGTCGTAGAACCTGTCGATCTTCAGCCTCAGCAGTTCTTCGTCGTCCGCTAGCCATGTACCCTGATAGTAATGGTATCCGAGCGCTTCGAGTATGTCCTCTGAGATGTTTGCCCCAGTGCTGACTATGACGTCCACGTACCTTTTTTCTACCAGCCAGCGGATGATTTTCCACTGGCCCGTCGTGCTAAGCGAACCTGTCAGTCCAAGAAAAATGGTCAGGCCCTTTGCCCTTGCCATCTCTGACCATATCTTCGCGACCTCGCCGAGCTTCTTGCCCTGAAAGCCGGTCTGAGACATCTCGTCCAACAAATCGGAGACGCTCTTCTCTCCCACCTCAATGGTGGAAACTGGTTTTGACAGAACTTCCTTCCTTGACACCACGCTGAGGCGTCGGCGGGATTCACTTAATTGTCTTATGAGCCCTGCGCTCGAATCCCGAGTTTACTTGACCGCGGCCGACTTCGCCGGATTCCACGGGTAGTCTGGGTCGTTTCTTAGGGCCACCGACACGCGTGTCCCTAGCCCTGCCCCGAGTTCTCGATTGATTCGGTTTCCTCGAACTAGATCGCTTATTTCACGGTTACAGATTTTGCTAAATTCCTAGGATAATCAGGGTCGTTGCGTCTCGCTACGCTCATATGATAAGCCAAAAGCTGCAGGGGTATCGCCTCGACAATCGGGACGAACTTGGCCTGCACCTTGGGCACCCGGATGTAATGCCTGTACACCGCGTCCTTCTGATCCGATATTCCGATCAGGTCCGCGCCTCTTGCCCGGAGTTCTTCGGCGTTCGAAAGAGAGTCAGCATGGGAGTCTCCCGTTGGGTTCAGCACGACCACGGGGGTCCCCCTTTCTATCAGGGCGAGGGTCCCGTGTTTGAGCTCGCTTGCGGGCATCCCCTCTGCATGGATGTAGGAGAGCTCCTTCAGTTTCAGGGCGCCCTCCATGGCTATGGGGCTCTCGTACCCCCTGGCCACAAAGTAGAAGTCAGGTCTGTCCCTGTACTCGAAGACGAGATCACGCACCTGCTCGTCGCACTTCAGCGTCTCTGCTACCGCCTCTGATAGCTCCTTGAAACCATTGGACCTCCTCTTGCCTAGAACGGCGTCCACCACCATATTCGCTACGACGACCTGGGCAGTGAAGCTCTTGGTCGCCGCGACTCCAACCTCGGGTCCGCAGTTGAGAAGCAGCACCCCGTCGCTTTCCCTAGCGAGCGTGGAGCCTGCCGCATTGACGATGGAGTAGACCTTCGCCCCGTGCTTCTTCGCCTCCTTCACGGCCTCCATAACGTCCGCTGTCTCCCCACTCTGAGAGAAGGCGATAACGACCGATCCCTTGCCAAGGAAACCGGTGTGTTCCTTGAGTTCCCCAGCGACGACAGTGTCGACCCTGATTCTTGCCTCCTTGTTGAGCCTGAACTTCATCAGCAGGCCGGCGTGGTAGGAGGTGCCGGAGGCGGTGATGTAGAGGGACCTCGCTTTTCGTATGGCCCTGGCGAACTCCTCGACTTTCCCCGGCTCCTGGACCGATGCACTAAGAACCGTCCTGGGTTGTTCATTGATTTCCTTGAGCGTATAGTGTTCAAAATCACTCTTGGAGACATCCGAGAGTTCCCAGGCAACCTGGGTCGGCTTGCGCCTGATTTCACGCCCATTCGGCCCAAAGATACGCACCCTGTCCTTGGTAAGCTCCACTACTTCGTAGTTGTCTAGGAAGATGGTCCTGTCCGTGTGCCCGATGAATGCCAGGACATCGCTGGCGAGGAACATTTTGCCCTCCCCGACGCCGACGATCAGAGGAGCGTCCTTGCGCGCCCCCACCATTACATCTGGCCTGTCTTGGAACATTACGGCAATCGCATACTGCCCCTTCAACTTCTTGGTCGCCGCCATGGTCGCCTTCATGGGGTCTCGGACCCGCCCATACTCGTCCTCGATCATGTGCGCTATTATCTCGGTGTCCGTCTCGCTCCTGAACCTGTGTCCCTTGGCGGCGAGCGCTTTCTTCAAGGGGAGGTAGTTCTCGATTATGCCATTGTGGATAACTGCAACCAGTTCCTTGCAAGAAGTATGTGGGTGCGCGTTCTGGTCTGTGACCCCCCCGTGGGTTGCCCACCTCGTGTGCGCCATTCCAATGCTCCCCTTTAGGCCAGAAAGGTTCATTCTCTGCTCGATTTCTTTCACTCTGCCGACGCCCTTTCTTACCGACAGCGAGCCCTCCGAGATGGTCGCCATGCCTGCGGAATCGTAACCTCTGTATTCGACCCGCTTCAGCCCCTCGAGGAGTATGTCCGCCACAGGCTCCTCAGCCACGCATCCGACTATCCCGCACATTTGATTCTCGAGTTGTTTCATGGCTCTTTAAACCCCGCAAAACATTTCACTTGACCCTGCATACAAGGCTCTGCATGGAATGGCTTAGAGACGACCAAGGATTGGGACACCATGCAAAACCGTTTATGTAGGGTATGTTCAAGCCGTGGCCGATGGCAAAAGAAAAGATCCTCTTCGACCCCAACTCGGATGCCGGGCTAGTCAAACGCGTCCTTGTTTCGGACAAGCCTGACGGCTTCAGACCCGCTTCCGGCAAGGTGGGCCAAAAGATACTCACATTGCTTTCGTCAGGGCCGAGATACCCGGCTGAGATGGCCCGGCTGCTCGACGCCCACCACCAGACCGTCTACTATCACATAGGCCGCCTCGAGAGGGCAGGCCTTATCACCCGAGTGAGAAGCGAGCAGATACACGGCGGGGTGGCCAAGCTCTACGCCCTGGCATCCGACGGCTACGCCGTGGAGTTCCCTGTGAAAGGGGAGCAGATGCCGACGATGAAGTCTTCGAGCAGGTCTAAGGCCCTTGGGCGTTTCTTCAAGGAGTTCATCAGCTCAGGAGAGTTCGAAGGCTGGGTGGTGGTCGGCTCACCCTTGCAACACGGGGAAGCAGGGACCCAAGCAAGGGACGGACACTATGCGGTCCAACTCGGCTTCGCGCTTGGCCAATTCGTTACGCTCCCTTCCAAGTTCTCCGTAAAGCTGGACGTTGATGTAAGAGCCGAAAAGCTACAGGCATCGAACCTCATTGTCGTTGGCGGCCCGAGAACCAATACGGTGGCAGAGGACCTTAACCCGCACCTCCCTGTCAGATTCAGCCAAGCGGGCTTCTGGAGCGCCATAGTAGACCAGGACGGGAAAACGTACGGGTCGGAACTCGACTGCATCGTGGAGAAGGTAAAGAATCCCTGGGACACTACGAAGACGTGCGTTATTGCTGCCGGGCTAACGGGGGCGGGTACCAAAGCGGCCATAATCGGGATTTGCAACTTCGCCGAAACCGTCTTTCAGAAGTACGGGTCAGGCGACTTCGCCGCCCTGCTGAGAGGCGAAGACAGAGACGGGGACGGAAAGGTGGATTCTGTAGAAGTGTTAAAGCAGCTCTAGTGTCTACGCCCTTCTGCCCCTGCGCCCTCCCTTCTTCCTCGTAGTATCATGAGGAATGGGGGTGGCGTCCTCGATGCGACCTATCTTGAAACCCGCCCTGGCTATGGCCCGGATTGCTGCCTGAGCGCCGGGACCAGGTGTTCTAGGGCCCGTACCCCCCACAGCCCTGACTTTGATGTGAACGGCTGTAATCCCTTTTGACTTGGCCACGTCCGACGCTGCCGAGGCGCTCCTCATCGCGGCATAGGGGGAAGACTCGAACCTGTCAGCCTTGACATGTCTGCCCCCGGAAGAGAAGGCGATTGTCTCGGCCCCTGTCAGGTCTGTGATGTGAACAATGGTGTTGTTGTAGCTCGAATATATGTGGCAAACCCCCCACTTGTCAGCCAGAACTTCTTCTTCTGACATCTATGTCACTTGACCTCGGCCGGAGGCTGGGCTTCCCCTTTCTCCTGTTCCGGCTTCTCCCCTTCCACCTGGGCCTCTGGAGGCCCCGTCTGCTTTGGTAACGAACCCCCGTCTAGAGTGATCATGCCCTCGTCGGTCCCTCCGACTTCGTAGCCGGGGACCGTGATTATCCTTTCACCGACGGCCACGTGGCCATGCACGATGAGCTGTCGGGCGTGCAGGGAGGATAGGGCCATCCCCTTCTTGAAAACCATTGACTGGAGCCTTCTCGCCAGCATGTCCTCCACTGTCAAGCTGAGGATGTCATCGAGGGTCGCCTCCTCCCTGATCAAACCCTTCCTTCTCAGGCTGTCCAGCAGCTTCTTCTCTTCCCTCGCTCTAACGACCTGGGTAGCTGCCAGCAATGTTCTTGCCTGCTTCCTCACCGAGCTCAGTTGAGTCTCAGCCTTCCAGAGTTCCCTCTTGTTCCTTAGCCCGTATGACCCTAGAAGGTAGAGTTCCTGTGCCAGCTGATCCGCGCGCCATGGGCTTCGCGGCCTGCTATACTGCTTCCTCGCCTTCTTCGGGTCTCCCAAATCCTACTTCTCTTCCTTCTTCGCTGCGGCTTCCTTCGCCGCCGCTACCAGGGTCGCTTTCCTGACCCCCACCGTCCTCCCCTTCCGCCCTGTGGTCCTGGTCCGCTGGCCCCTTACCTTGAGTCCCAAACCGTGTCTTACGCCCTTCCAACTCTGGATGTTCCTCTCATCCTCGATATCGTTCTTCTGCACAAAGTCAAGGTCAGATCCTAGGAGCTGCCTCGCCTCACCTGTCTCGGGGTCGTTCCTCCTGTTGTAGTACCACCTTGGCAGTGCCGCTTTCGACGTACTCGTTATCGCCTCCTCGATTTGCTTCACCTGCTCCTCAGAAAGCGTCCCCAGCCTGACTCGAGGGTCGAGGCTGAGCTTGGTGGTGATCACGTTGGCGAAGTTGTACCCTACCCCCTTCAGGTCTGAAAGGGCAACAATGAGTTTCTTGCCACCATCGAGGTCCCTGCCTGAGATCCTGACCAAGTGTCTAAATTCTGAGGCTTCCGCCATGTTTCGAGCCTGCCCTTCTCCCTTTGGTTATAAATCTTGAAGCATTCATTCAGGAAAATTGCCGCTGGTTCACCCTAGCGCCTGAAACCCCCGAGACGGTTCAGAAACTCTTTTAACCGGAAGTAATTCCGCACCCCGAAACGCGTCGTCTCATGAGAGCTTGTGACAAGTCAGGAGGTTTGGTCAATGGTTGAAGTAAAAGTTCTGGTAGACACTGGGAATACCGTGTCACTTCAGCTCGAAGACATAGACAGGTCCTATGCCAACGCCATACGTAGGTTCTGCATCGCCGAAGTGCCCGCGATGGCAATCGACGACGTCGTGATCCTGGAGAACTCGTCGGTTCTCTACGACGAGATTCTTGCCCACAGACTGGGAATGATTCCAATCAAGACCGACCTGTCGAGGTACAACCTGCCGGAAGAGTGCGACTGCGGCAACCCACTTGGGTGCCACAAGTGCCGCGTCCTATTCGTCCTTGACGCCAAGGGGAAGGATAAGGTCTCGACCGTCATGTCAGGAGACTTGGTCTCCGAAGACAGGGACGTAAGGCCCGTCAGCGAGACCATCCCTCTGGTCAAACTTGCAATGGGCCAATCGGTCAAGCTCGAAGCATACGCTCGACTCGGTCGCGGCAAAGAACACGCCAAGTGGCAGCCTTGCAGCGTCGCCACCCTCACAGACGGGAAGAAAGAGGGAACCTTCATTTTGACTGTCGAATCGGCCGGTGGCCTCCCTGCGAGAGAAATCGTCATCAAGGCCATCGAACTCCTTGAGAAGAAGCTCAAGGACATCGAGGTGGCAGTGAGTGGTACTCAATGACCGCAACTAGCCCCATCCTTAGACACGCCTCAATCATGCTGGAAAGGGCGGGCAAGAAGCAGAAGGCGCATATCTGGACAGAGGCTTCGAGCCTCCTATCTAACCCTGCCTCGAACAGAGTGGAAGTGAATCTGGGTCGGATCTCGAGAATATCCGGGGACGGCGACGCTATCTTCGTCCCAGGCAAGGTTCTGGGTACCGGAACGTTGGAGAGGAAGTTGACGGTGGGCGCCTTCGCTTTCTCGGCGGGCGCGAAGTCGAAGATTGAAGCCTCGGGAGGGTCTGCCCTCACGGTAGGGGAGTTTCTGAAGAAGTATCCGAAGGGGAGCGGTGTCAGGCTTGTCAAGTGACGAAACAGTCTACATTGACGCGACAAATCAGATAGCGGGCAGGCTCTCGTCTAAGATAGCAAAGTTGGTCCTTTCGGGGAAAAGAGTCGTGGTAGTGAATGCGGAGAAGGCGCTCATTTCTGGGAGCAGAACCTCTGTGATCAACCAATGGAAGGAAAGGCTGGAGCTGGGGAGCAAGGTCAACCCCATCTACGGCCCCATACATCCTCGTCGGCCCGATAACATTCTCAGAAGGATGGTCAGGGGCATGGTCCCGAGAAAGAAGCCAAAGGGAGCCACCGCGATGAAGAGGCTTAGGGTGTACATCGGAGTGCCCACAGGCTTGGATCAAGCGAAGATGACAAAGTTCGAGGAGACCATTGCGACGCGTCCGGTTCCGGTCTACGTTACAATGGGCGACCTCTCAAAGAGTCTGGGGTGGAACGAGTAATGCCGACCACAGCCACTGGCAAGACAAGTATCAAGAAACCACCGAAGCTCTATTCGGGTGCTAGGAAGACTGCAAGGGCTACAGCCGCCATATTCGTCGGGGCAGGGCGCATAAGGGTCAATGGAACTCCTGTTGAACTCTGGGAGCCAGAGCCGGCCAGGCTGCACCTGCTGGGGCCAGTCCATGTTGTTGGTGACCTCAGGGAGAAGTACGACCTTGACGTGAGCGTCGCTGGTGGGGGGTTCATGGGGCAGGCAGACGCTGCGGCTATGGCAATCGCAAGGGCGTACGTTGATCAGGTACGCGGGAGTGAAATTAGGGACAAGCTGAATGCATACAATAAATACCTGCTATCTGGCGACCCGAGACAAGCTGAGCCCAAGAAGTTCGGAGGACCAGGTGCGCGCAGAAAGCGCCAGAAGTCATACAGGTAGATAGATATGATGATACCAGTGCGTTGTTTCACCTGTGGTAACCTCATCGGGGACAAGTTCGCCCCCTTCCAGGCCAGGGTCAAGGCTGGAGAGGAGCCGGGCAAGGTACTCGACGAGCTCGGTCTCAAGAGATACTGCTGCAGGCGCATGCTGATCTCATCGGTGGACGTCATCGACCAGGTGCTCCCGTTCTACGGACGGAAATCTGAGCTGTAGCGAAAGCCAGGGCTGAATGACCATGTCTGAGTTCGACGACGACGAAGCCGGCTCGGCAGACACCATGGTCGTCCACGGCCTCTCTGAAAAGGCCCTGCTCGCCACAGGCATACGCATCGGTACACCCGTGCGCACCAAAACCATGGAGCAGTTCACGGCAAGGCCACGCCCTGACGGCCTCCACATGATTGACTATTCGAAGACCCTGCAGAGGATTGATGTGGCGGGGAAGTTCATCGCGGCGACCGGTGCCAAGAACACGGTCGTCTACACCAGTCGTGAGCATGGCGCCATGGCGGTGGAGAAGTTCTGCGAGCTCACTGGAGCAATGCCTCGTATCGGTAGGTTCATGCCTGGGACCTTCACCAACCCGCTTTATCCCGGGCATCTGGACGCAGAGCTTGTGGTCGTTGCCGACCCCATGTCTGACATGCAGGCCATTGTTGAGGCCGGGAAGCTCGGTGTCCCCGTAATTGCGGTCTGTGACACGGACAACGTTACGGACGATATCGACCTCGTAATCCCCGGAAACAACAGGGGGCGGAAGGCGATAGCGGCCATATTCTGGCTCCTCGCTAGGGCGACCCTTATCCATTCCGGGCTACTGGCCGAGGATCAGCCGATGAAATACAGTATAGAGGACTTCGAAACCAAGCTTGAGGAAGAGCCCAAGCCGGAAGGCCTCGACGAGCGTATATCAGAGCGGCGCGAGTAGCCGAACGGTGTGCTCGTAAGAAAACCCGTAGTAGCAGGCCAATTCTATCCGGCTGACCCAGGAGAACTCGCGACCCTCATCGACCAGTGCTACACGCACCCTCTAGGCCCCGGCAGATCCCCTCCCGCACAGAAGACTGGGGCAAATCTCGTAGCGGTCGTGTGCCCCCATGCAGGTTACGTCTATTCGGGTCCAGTGGCCGCCCACTCGTATCTCCACGTCTCGTCCCTCCCTGACCCGGACCTCATTGTCGTCGTGGCTCCGAACCATTATGGGATTGGCAGCGGCGTGTCTACCTTCAAAGAGGGAATGTGGCAGACCCCCCTGGGCACCATGCGGGTGGATTCCGAGGCGGCAAGGGAGATGAACACGCTAGAAGAGACAGTGGTATTCGACCCCGGCGCCCACCGGCTCGAGCACTCTCTGGAAGTTCAGCTCCCATTCCTTCAGAGAATCTACGGCGACTCCGTCCCGTTCCTCCCCATCTCACTAATATTCCAGGACATCGACACCACGAGAGCCCTGTCTGCAGCGCTGGCGAAGCTCCTCAGGGGCAGGAGGGCCGTTTTGGTCGCATCTTCAGACCTTACTCATTACGAGCCCGCTGAAGTTGCGAGGCAGAAGGACATGGCTCTCCTACAACACATCCTGCATAACGACCTGGAGGGCTTCTACTCGACCCTCGATAGACTCAACGTCACTTCCTGCGGGTTCGGCGCGATCGCAACCGTGATGGAGGCCGCACGGTCGCTGGGCCTTTCAAAGCCAGAGCTCTTGAAGTACGCTACCAGCGGGGATACGACAGGTGACAATCTTCAAGTCGTGGGTTATGGCGCCCTCCGGTTCGTCTGAGCCATGAGGGCTATAGCGGAAGCACCCACCAAGGCAATCGTCACAGGGGAGCACTTCGTCGTGCACGGCGCATGGGCCGTTGCGGCTGCTCTTCCCCGGAAGGTGCGCGTCGCGATCGAGCTTTCATCGAAGTTCGAGGTCGTCTCAGATCTGTTCGGTAGGTCAGGGTCGCCGGAGCTCTTGCCCGTGTCCCGAGTGGTGGAGGAGATGGCGAGGGAATTCTCGGAAAAGCCAAACGTGAGAGTGACAATCTCATCAGACGTTCCGGGAGGAGCAGGGCTCGGATCATCTGCTGCCACAATGGTGGCAGTGGCCTCGGCCTTCTCCGAGCTCAATTCCCTCGGGTTGACCGTTCAGGAGCTCATCGACTGTGCGATGGTTGGCGAACGGAGCATTCACGGTAATCCATCGGGCATCGACCCCGCCATCTGCGCGCACGGTGGCGTGATACTGTTCAGGACGGATACGGCTCCGAAGAAGGTCTCATTCGGTGGCACACGATCGCTCATAATCTCCTACTCTGGCTTGAAAAGGAGTACCAGGGGTCAAATCGGGCACGTTTCGAAGATGAAAGATAAGTATCCTGGAATGTTCGAGAGGCTCGCCACGGGGATGAGCGAGCTAAGCCTACGTGCTTCAGAGATGCTCCGAGTGGGCGACATGAGGGAGCTCGGAACCCTACTAACAGTCAACCATGCAGCCCTCATGTCCCTTGGGGTGTCGACCAACACACTCGACCAGATTGTAGACCTGCTCCTCTCGATGGGGAGCTACGGGGCGAAGCTCACGGGTGCAGGAGGGGGAGGGAGCGTTCTGGCGGTGGCGCCAGAAGGAAAGGAAAAAAGCATTGTTTCAGGGCTGTCGGCGCGAGGGTTTGAGACGTTCAGGGTGAAGATACCCGTACAGGGAGTGAGAAGCTGGTTAGAACGGTAGTAGCGAAGCTCGGCGGCTCGGTAATCACAGACAAGTCGAAGCCTTTCTCCTATCGTCCGGACGTCGTATCAGCCCTCTCCGAAGAAATCGCTTCATCTGACCAGAAGGTTGTCGTAGTTCACGGTGGCGGCTCATTCGGACACGTTGTGGCCAAGCAGCATGGCATCTCTTCTGATGCGTCTGAAGCGCCCGCCGTGGGCGTGGCCCAGACCAGAAGTGCGATGTACGAGCTCAACAGAATGATCTGCAGGACGATGATGGAATTCAAGCTCAACCCTTACCCTTTCTCACCATTCGATGCGGTGAGCAGGGCGGGAAAGATTCCTGTCGCGAATTGGCTCAGGAGCCTACTGAAGGAAGGGTTGACCCCGGTCACCTTTGGGGACGTCAGCCTTACGCCGGCAGGCTTCAAGGTGCTTTCCGGTGATGTCATAATGTTAGATCTTTCGAAAATTCTCGCCCCAGAGAGGGCGGTCTTCGCACTTGATGTGGATGGTGTGTACGAAGAGAACACAAGAGTAATCGTCCCCGAGCTCTCCCCCTCAAAGATTAGGCGCATGGCCGTGCCCGGAGGTGACGATGCGACTGGGGGGATGAGGCTGAAGCTTGATGTCGCGGCAAAAATCGCTTCCGGGGGAACCAGGGTCTGTTTTGTATCAGGGTACCGCAGGAACGAGTTCTCGAAGGCCCTCAGAGGAATGGACTTCTACGGGACCGTGGTAAGGTCCTAAAGGCATAGAGGTGCTGGCCTGCGCTTGACCGACCTTCCAGCCGAAATGAAAAGGGTTAAGGCAAGGGTCGACAATCTCATCCTAGATCAGCTCCTACCCAAGTCGAGCAGCATAAGAGAGGTCGACCTTCTCTACACCATGATGAGGGACTATCCAGGGAGGCAAGCGAAGGGTATGAGGCCATTCCTGTGCGTAACGACCTGCAGAGCCGCAGGCGGAACCGAGGACGATGCCCTCCTTACGGCATCGTGCATAGAGCTCTTTCAGAATTGGATTCTCATTCACGACGATATCGAAGATGGTTCCGAACTAAGGCGAGGGGAGCCTGCTCTCCACAGGAAGTACGGCGAAGCGCTCGCCCTCAATGCGGGGGACGCCCTGCATGCAAGAACCTGGGAGGCCATTCTTCAGAACAAACCCAGGCTAGGGCTCGAAAGGACATTCGCCGTCATGAAGGAGTTCTCCCACATGGTGAACGAGACTACGGAAGGGCAACACATGGAGCTGGGCTGGGTCGCCGAGAAGAGGTGGGACCTGAGCGAGAAGGACTACTACGAAATGTGCACGCGCAAGACATCTTGGTACACGGTCGCGAGCCCCTGTAGGCTTGGCGCAATAGTGGCCGGGGAGAGAGGCCCTGTGTTGGATATGCTCAGGGAGTTCGGGATTAGCTTGGGAATCGCCTTCCAGATACGGGACGACTCCCTTAATCTTGTGGGGGACGAAAAGAAGTACGGCAAGGCGAAGTCTGACGACATCCTCGAGGGGAAGAGAACCCTCATCCTGCTTCACTTGCTGGCCGTCGCGGACCAGAGCGAAAGGGACAAGGTCGTCTCTATTATGAACAAGAAAAGAGAAGCAAAGACAACAGGGGATGTCTCCTACGTCCTATCATTAATCGACAAATACGATGCAATCGGATTTGCCAGGAAAAGAGCGACCGAACTCATGAAGGAGGCGCTGTCGACTTTGAACGGCATTAGGTGGAAGGGAGACAGGGGCGCGTCCGAAACGCTTAGGTCTTTCGCGAGGTTCGCCGTAGAGCGAGAATGGTAGACGAATCAGAGGACGACGTCAACGCCGTCGTCGAGAAGGCTGCCCTGCTCAACGCGACAAGGCACAACGGGAAAGCAGAGGTGGGAGCGGTTATCGGGAGGGTGCTGGCGGAAGTTCCAGGGCTCAGGTCGAAGGCGAGACTTGTGTCCAGGAAATCGGCCCAGGCCATAGAGCGGATCAATTCTATGAGTCTAGCAGAACAGGAAAAGGCGCTTGAGACAAAGTTCCCAGGCTCCGAAGGGTCAAGGGAGAAGGAAGGACGTGTCGGCCTCCCCCCCCTCCCGAACGCTGTCAAGGGGAAGACCGCTTTCCGCCTTCCCCCAGAGCCCTCCGGATTCATGACCATCGGGCACGCGATGGCCTGGACTATCAACTACCTCTACAAGGAAATGTACGACGGCGAGCTCTGGCTGCGCTTTGAAGACACCAACCCGCGGAAGGTTCAGCTCAAGTACTACGAGAGCTTCCGCAGAGGGACCGAGTGGCTCGGGATAAAGTGGGACCACGAGAAGAACATTTCCGACGACATGGAGGTAATCTACGAGCACGGCAGAAGGCTCCTAGAGCAGGGAGATGCCTACGCCTGCTCATGCGACGAGGCCAAGGTCAAGCGTCTCAGGTTCGAGGGGGTACCCTGCGAGCACAGGAGCAACTCGACCGAGACGAATTTGAAGATCTGGGACCTGCTTCTCGCGAAGGAGTACAAGGAGGGGTCCTACGTCATCAGGTTCAAGGGGGACATGCGGAGCCCCAACTACTCCCTCCGCGACACCAACCTCTTCAGGATAATCGAGTCTCCTCATCCCCTAACCGGGACGAAGTACGTCCTCTGGCCCACGTACGACTTGGCGAACGCCGTCGAGGACGAAATCTGCAGGATTACTCACGTGCTCAGGAGCTCTGAGTTCAGGAACGAACTTCAGCAGTTGATTCGTGACGCGCTGAAGTTTCGGCCCCTAGAAGTGATTCAATTCTCCCGGTTCAACTTCAAGGGCGCTCCCGTCTCCAAGCGCCTCCTCAGACCGCTAGTCGAGAAGAAGCTGGTGAGCGGCTGGGACGACCCCCGGATGCCCACGCTCGAGGGACTAAGGCGCCGGGGGATCATCCCCCAGACCATCAGGGAGTTCACCTTGCAAGTGGGTTACACCAAGACTGAACACGAGTACGACTGGAGCATGCTTCTTTCGCTCAACAGGAAGCTCCTTGATCCTATCTCAAAGCGCATATTCTTCGTTCCCGACCCAATTTCTCTTGCGGTCCAAGACGCGCCTAGGCGCGTGGCGACGATCCCCTTCCATCCCCAGGAAAACATGGGCTTCAGGTCAGTAGACACGGCAGGGGAATTCTTTGTCTCGGCAGGCGACCTCAAGTCCGTAAAGAAAGGGACCATCTTCCGCCTGATGGACCTCTACAACGTGCTGGTAGTTTCCAACGGACCACAGGCATCGGGGAAGTACGTAGGAGACGAGGTCAAAGGAAGCCTGAGGAAGTTTCAGTGGGTCACCCCCGCGCACGTGGAGATCAGTGTAACGGTCCCAGACGTGCTGTTCTTGGAAGGGGATGTTTTCAACAAGGACAGTCTGAAAGAAGTTTCCGGGTTCGCTGAGGAGTCAGTCTCCTCACTCAAGGTAGGGGACATTGTCCAGTTTCCCCGTTTTGGGTTCGCTAGGCTGGACTCTCCAGGCGAATTCATCCTCAGCGGATGACTCGATTTCCCTCCTGAATCCACAACAGCTTATATGCTGGCCCAAAAGGGCTCGTTTGGGAGATTTGCAGGATGACCCCAGACAAGAAGCCCTACTACATCAAGTTCGAGACTCCCAAAGAGGTCTCAGAGGCGGCCTACGAAGTGCTGAGGCAAGCATCGCGGACCGGCAAGGTAAGAAAGGGGACGAACGAGTCCACGAAAGCCATTGAGAGAGGACAGGCGAAGCTTGTTGTCATCGCCGAAGACGTCACCCCGCCGGAAGTTGTTGCCCACCTGCCCCTTCTCTGCGACGAGCGTAAGATACCCTACGTTTTCGTCCCGTCGAAGGACCAGATAGGCCCCGCCATCGGCATCGACGTTTCCACCGCGTCTGCGGCAGTCCTCGACGCTGGCGAAGGTAACCAGATCTTGGAGCAGGTGACCCAAGAGCTGTCGAGGCTGAAGAAAGCCCAATGAGCAGCAAGAAAGAAGCCGAAACCCTGACCCCCGCCGAAGTCGTCCAGATTGTGGCCCGTACAGGCGTCGCGGGCGAAATAACACAGGTGAGGGTGAAGATTCTCGACGGCAAGGAGAAAGGGCGCATCCTGACGAGAAACGTCAAGGGACCCATCAGGATGGGCGACGTCCTGGTCCTTAGAGAGACTGAGCGCGAGGCTAGAAGGCTAAAGTAAGAGGCGCAACATACGCCCACCTAGGGGTTCAGTTCTTTCCTTGCAAAGGATGCTCCGAGCCCTTTATATCCCAAGTTCCAATGGCACCGAAAGAAAGGGTGTAGTCGCCTGAGATGTACGTTCCAAAGAGATGCGCATTCTGTGGCAAGGAAGTCAGGCTTGGCTCCGGCATACTTTTCGTAAGGAACGACGGTTCCACGCGATCGTATTGTTCCTCGAAGTGCAGAATAAACGAGCTAAAGCTGGGGCGTGACCCGAGGAAGCTGAAGTGGGCGAGGGGCACGAAAAAGAAATGAGTTCATCGGCAGAAGAAACGCTGATCGTGATAAAGCCCGATGGAGTGAGAAGAGGACTCGTCGGCGAGATCTTGGCTCGGTTCGAGCGGAAGGGATTTGTTATCAAGAGACTCCAGATGCAGACAATGTCCAAGGCCCTGGCAGAGGAGTTCTACTCTGTCCATAAGGGCAAGCCCTTCTTCGCGGAGCTGGTCACGTTCATCACTTCTGGTCCGGTGGTGGGGGTGGTCCTCTCAGGGAGGGACGCAGTGGCCACTGTCAGGAGAATGGTCGGTGCCACCAAGAGCTGGGAAGCGCCTGCCGGCACAATCAGGGGGGACCTTAGCCTCGGCTATACCGACAACACGATACACGCTTCGGACTCGACAGAGAGCTTTACTAAGGAGAGCCGCGTCTTCTTCGGAAAGACGAGAGGGTGAGTGCGTCATAAGGAGCTCGATGGCACATGTCAGAACAGAAGGGCGGGATGAGACAACCCGTCGTTGTCATTCTTGGCCACGTAGATAGTGGGAAGACAAGCCTAGCCGACGCGCTGAGGGGGACTGGAGTTCAGGCCCGTGAGGTAGGTGGGATCACTCAAGAAATAGGTGCCAGCTTCTTCCCGATGGATACCCTGAAGGAGATCTGCGGCCCGCTTCTGGACAAGGCAGGTGGGGAACTTCAGATTCCTGGGCTACTAATGATTGACACGCCGGGGCACGCCGTCTTCTCCAATCTCAGACTCCGAGGGGGTTCCGCCGCCGACATTGCTATCCTCGTTGTGGACGTCCTCAAGGGTCTCGAAAACCAGACCTTAGAGAGCATAGACATACTCAAACAACGCCGGGTTCCATTCCTGGTCGCCCTCAACAAGATTGACATGATTAACGGTTGGAGGAAGGGGAGTCATGGCCCGCTCCTGCAGGTGATGAAGGAGCAGCCTCCGGCGTGGAATGATGAGCTCGAAGAGAGGCTCTACAACGTCGTTGGCGGGCTGTCTCGTCTTGGGTTCCAGTCAGATGCTTACTACCGTGTCAAGGACTTCAGGAAGCAGGTCTCCATCGTCCCCGTTTCCGCAAGAGCGCACGTGGGTATGCCCGAGATGCTCGCGATGCTCATAGGCCTCGCCCAACAGTTCCTGAAAGGGAGGCTGCAGACCGGAGAACCAGAAGGTGGACGCGGCATCATTCTCGAGATGCAGGAGGAGGTGGGTATCGGAGAGACCGCGAACGTGATTCTGACCGAGGGTTCGTTGAACGTAGGGGATTCCATTGGGCTCGTGCGCAAGGACGGTGCAATAAAGTCGAAAGTCAAAGCTCTCTTCATGCCGAAGCCCTTGGACGAGATGCGAGACCCACGCGACAGGTTCACTCCGGTCGACTCTGTCCACGCTGCGGCAGGGGTGAAGTTGGTCTCCGCTGACCTGGCCGGCGTAGTCCCGGGGACCTCGATAGCCTCGTTCAAGACTGACAAGGAATTCCAGGAACTGAAGACCGAGATGGAGAAGGAACTTTCCAATATCGTTGTGAAGACAGACAACATGGGTGTCATAGTGAAGGCTGAGAGCATCGGCGGTCTTGAGGCGCTGCTCAGGATGCTCGAAGAGCGCGGGATCCCGGTAAGGCAGGCAGACATCGGAGACATATCGAAGAACGACATCGTCGACGCACAGGTCGTAGGAGAGCACGACCCATACTTGGGGGCGGTTCTCGGGTTCGATGCCAGGGTGCTGCCTGAAGCGAAGGATTACGTCGGAAGTAATCCGATCTTTGTGTCCGCAATCATCTACGAGGTGATTGACAACTACGTCAACTGGGCGGCGGCAAAGAAGGAGGCGGATGAAAAAGCAGCGCTGTCAAGCCTCACCCGGCCATGCAAGCTCAAGGTGGTACCAGGGACGTTCTTCAGACGGAATGACCCTGCTGTCTTCGGAGTGGAAATAATAGCAGGAACGCTCCGGCCCAAAGTGAGGTTGATGTCCGCACACGGCCTGGAGTTGGGGACCGTACAACAGATCCAGGACCAGGGAGAGGCCCTGAACGAAGCCAAGGATGGGGACAAGGTCGCCATATCTGTGGTTGGGCCAACGCTGGGACGGCAGATCAAGGAGAACGACACCATTTACACGATGCCAAAGAGCCATGAAGCGAAGGCACTTAGGACAAAGCTCCTCGGCTCACTCGCCCCGAGTGAGCGCGGAGTACTCGAGGAGATAATTGCCATCAAGTCGCCCACCGATCCGATGTACGGATTCTAGTCAATCGGGACGGGCTCTGCCTCCAACCCCACCATTCGACTTCATCTCCAAGCTTATTTACCCGCTGAAATCGGAGCCGCCTGAATGGTGTCTTTCAAGCTCGTGCTTTCCGATCCCAAGACAGGGAAGTCGGAAGCTTCTGAGATCAAGGATGCCCAGGCACAGCCTCTAATCGGACGGAAGGTAGGAGAAGTGATTGACGGCTCGGCATTAGGACTCAGTGGAAGGATAATGATTACTGGCGGTAGCGACAGGGCCGGGTTCCCCATGAGGGCCGATACGCTGGGCGGGGGGAAGAACTATGTGCTTTTGACCGAAGGCGTTGGTTTTAGGACCAAAGAAGAAGGAGCCAAGAAGAGGAAGCTGGTCCGGGGCAACACAATTACCGAGGAGACATACCAAGTAAACGCCAAGAGAGTCGAGGAATCGTCGAAGCGCAGCTAAATTATCCAAATACCATAAACTTTGCTCAAATCATCCGAGACTATCTGACTGAAAAGTAGAAATATCTCGCAGTATGTGGAAGACCCTGGCCTAGGCAATGGCGAGACTCGACGACCTGGACATGAAGATTCTCTCATCGCTTTACTCCGATGCTTCCGTATCAGTGCCGAAACTGAGCAAACAGCTGGGCGTGAACCTTTCCGTCCTGTACAGCAGGATAAAACGCCTGCAGAAACGGGGGGTGATCGAAAAGTTCACCGTCCAGGTCAACGAAGAGTCGCTTGGGATGCGCGCCGGGGCTATAGCAGGTCTGAACATCGACCCTAAGCAGAGGGAGTCAGTCCTTAAGGAAGTTGAGAAGGTGGAGGGGGTCCGACTAATTCGTGAAGTAACCGGGCGCTTCGACATCATAGTCAATCTAAAGGGGCAATCACTGGACGAGCTTCACCGGGCGGTTTACGATGTCATAGGTAAGATTCCGGGGGTTATTCAGACAGAGATCTTCATGGAGGTCTCGAGGAGGAACCCTCCCGTGAACTTCCGTCTCGTCGAATAGGACTACTGCGACTCGTCATGTGAGTGAAGCCACTATCTTCACCACAAATGCCAACTCGAACTTCGGTTTTCAACATGGAAAACCCAAATGACGCAGGCTTACGCCGAGTCGTTAGTCTCCTACCCAGCCTCTGGCACACGTGACGCCTACCACACTACAACACACCGAAATTGCCAGGCCGTTCTAGGGCGTCTACGAAAATGTTGACACAACGCGTATAGGGCACGCCACACCTAGTTTTACTGGTTGGCGACCGATCATTTTGGCCTTCGGGGGAACCTTGGCTATCTCGGAGCGCATGCCTCGCTGCTCGCTGGCGCAATCGGGTTACTCTTCTTGCAACGCTATCTCTGGCTCCTCAGAATAGCTGAACAGGGGTATGGGCCCTATCAGACGGTTTCTTTCCTGCTAGGCCTGTCCGCCGTAATGGTTCTCCTTGACCTGGTTATCGTTTGGTGGGCGTTGAAAGGGCCTCAAGCAATTAAGATGATCTCACTTCTCTGGCCCGCGTTCTTCTTCGGTTCTGCGCTCTGGGTAGTCATTGGCAACAATGCATGACAATCTCTTCTAGAAAGTTACTGACTCGTCCAAGCCTACCAGAATGGGCGGTTCAAATCCGGCCGACCCTACCGTCTTGAGTTGTTACTTCGCTTTAGCGGTCTCCAACCAGGAACGACTCGTTATGAAGGTGACATGGTCTGTATAAGACTCATTAAGACCCCACGGCGGTCGAGAAACACGTGGACCCCCTAGTTCTCCTCGACCAGGCGGTGGCACAGGAGAAAGTTCCTCGAGCCATTGCCACCAAGGTCAGGAAGAGAATGAACATAGTGCAGGGGGCGGTTCAACGGGTAGAGAAGGCAAGCGGCCTCAAGTACCCGCCTTACTATGTGGAGCCATCGCTGCCCTGCTCCAAGACGGGGGCGGAGTACGGCCAGATGGGCGTACTGTTCGCTCGCGTGATACCAACGACCGTTACCGGGCGGGTCGTAGTCCTAGTACAGTTCTCCGCCGCACTCGTTGCATTCGGGACGAAGGCGACCATCGAAGCGGTCGCGGCTCACGAGTTCACCCACTATGTCGACTTGGTCAGTAAGCTGAGCACCAAGAACATTACCAGCGATGAAGTGGTCACTACCCTCTTCGAGGCATCCTTCAGAGACGCTGAGCACACGGTCCCGCCGAAGCTACTCTTCTCCGAGAAGGCCCTTGTCTCTCTAATCAGTAGGAAGTTCAAGGACGACCTGGTGGACGCCTCCTTGAGCAGAAAGGCCGAAGATCAGTGGGTCGCAAAGAATCTCCCCATACATTGGGTCAGCCCTGAGGAGAACAGGCTCAAGGTACCAATGGCGATGGTTGCTGCCACCCGTTTTGACCCAGCGGTGCTTGCGAAGATTGAGGAGATGCAGAAGGCGCCCAATTGAGGCTAACCGATCGCGAGCGCGACAGCGTTAGGGAGATCGCGTCGACCCTGGTTGAGCCTTCCAAGATATCCGCCCTCGCCGCATACGGCTCGAAGGTCGCCGGGTATTCCCGCCCCGACTCTGATTACGACCTGCTCGTAGTCTCGAGGCGGTTCACCGGGGGGGTCAGGTACAAGTACGTAGACTCTCCGACAGAGGTCTCGGCTCTCATAGTCGACGAGCACATGCTGAACCAGGATGCGACCTCTTCCTTCCTAGGGGAGTTCGTCGTCGGACGGCTGTTGAACGTGTACGAGCCCATAATCAACGGGGGCCTCTTCAGGTCGGTGGAGTTGGAGTACAAGAAACGCGTGCTCACTGAAGCGCTAATCGAGCTGTCATCCGACTATGGCGAGTTCGCCACACATCTGCTTGTTCCCTATGAGTACTTTCTCTTCGATAAACTGCACAAGCGGGCAGCAATCTATCCTCCCGCGCTCTACAGCTACGTGCACACATACACGTGCCCGATGGGGGAAGAGAACAAGGAGCTCGCCGTCGATGCTTTTGTGGAGGCGGCGAACTCGCTTCAGCCAAGGGGCTTCCTGGCGGCGACCTCCGAGGGTGTAAGGATCGTCCCAGAGAAGCTGAAGGCCGACGCCTTTTCGCGCTTCGAGTCGATGTTCTCGCAGACAGCACGGGGGGTCACGCAGTACGCCGTCCATGGTTACGCTGGCAGGGTCGGCCCGTCAGTGTTTAGCAGGGAAGCGCTTTCTAAGCTGAGAAGGATGAGAGAGAACCCTCCTCCTCTAACACCTCTTGAGAAGCCCAGATCGCTTCTCAGGCTGGAGCAGGGAGAGGTGATTCCTGACTCTTCCCTTCTTGTCGAAGAGCTGGCGAGAATCCTTGGATTCAGAACCTACTCTACGAAGGAGACGGACATTGGGGAACCCTACTCGACCACGAGAGTTCTCACCTTCTCCGACAATACGCGCTCGGAGTCTGTCGTTGTGAAGAATTATGCAGATGTGAGGGCTCTAAAGTGGGCCCTCCTTGGCATCTGGGCTTCGACCGCGAAGAAGTTCAGCGCCTCTGCCAACTCCCGCCTTGACCGGGAATACGGGATGACGTTGCAATTGCACTCGATGGGCGTCCTTGTGCCCCGGGTACTAGTGGTTGCCCCAGCGGAACGAATCCTCGTCAAAGAGTACGTTACCGGACCGACCCTTGCAAGTATGATCAATACTTTCCTGAAAGGTGGAACAGTGGGTCTCGGTAGCGTCTCCACATATGGCGAGATCATAGCAAGGCTTCACAAGGCAGGAATCGCCCTTGGAGACTCGAAGCCAAGCAACGTGGTTGTCGCTGCGGAGGGGCTGTACTTGACCGACCTCGAACAGGCCTACCTTGGCGGAGACCAGTCGTGGGACATAGCCGAGTTTCTCTACTATACGGCCAAGCTCTCCATCCGAGAAGACGCCATGAAGAAGGTGGCGGAGGCGTTTCTCGAGTCCTACGCGAAGTCCGGGGAAAGGTCTCGAATAGCGAAAGCGCGCGGTCAGAGGTATTTTGGTCCCTTCAGCCCGTTCCTTACTCCGGGGATGGCTAGGATGTTGCGCGATAAGCTATTGGCCTATGCATGAGGCTTCGTGTACGTCGTGTAGCCGCAGTGGCCACAGGTGAGCCTGTTTCCATGCTGGGCCATAAAGTACCCCTTTCCGCATCTGGGGCATTCCTTCCTTAGTCTCGAAAGCGAGCTTCCATCGATCTTGTATAGCTTGTAGACCTGAATCCTCCTCTTGGGCGCCCTTGGCTTTTCCTTCTTCTCTGGTTTCTTCTCTTCAGGTGGCGCTTCGGTCGGGGCGGGGGTTGGCGCCGCAGACGCGGGGGGTGCCTTCGACATGCCTACTTTGCCTCAGGTGCTGGGGCCGCTCCAGCCGCCGTGGTCTTGGCCTTCTTCCTTTCCTGTTTGAGTTTCTCCCGTTCCTCCTTCGTAAGCGTCCTCTCCTGCAGATATCTCGGATGGACCCTCATCTTCGACTCCGCAGACCCGTAGACGTAGAATCTCCCAAGAACCTTCCTTGTCCCGGATTGGCCATCTACACTGATGATTCCAACGGTTTCGGCTGGTACTCCGAGCTCCTGGGCTACCGTTTCGATAGCCTCCTTCCGCGAAATCTTCCCTGCCTTCTCCTCAATCGATAGTTCGACATACGATCGATCCAGGACCTTGGACTCCGATTTCCTCTCTACAACCAAGTTGGAGCACCCGAATTCATCGGGGATATTAACTTGAGGCTCAATGGATACCCTTGATCCCCATCTGGGCGAGAATCACCCTGTTCCGTGATTTCGCAATCGCATTTGCCTTCACGGCGACGACGCCCACTCCGGGCTGCCCATAGAAGACTATGGCAGAAACTGGTGCCATGGCGATGGCAAGCATTGCCATGAGGTCTTCCTCCCCTTCGACTTGGACCCTGACCGGCTTCTTACCAAGGAATGCCTTCTTCATCCCTGCGATCGCCTCCACTGTTAGCGTTCCCGCAGGGTTCTTGACCCTTAACAGCCTTGCATAGGGGACGGTCGGAGCGGCCCTCTTGACTCTCCTCTCGACCCCGTCCACTACCTGAACGTCCGGCGTTCTCCCCATAGATCCCAGGGTGTCCGTCACCCTGTCGCCTACGGTAATGGTCATTGGGGCGCTCCTCACAAGTCTCTCAAATTCTTGTCCCCTCGCTTCCTCGGATGGAAAAACTGTCCCCAGTGGGGCGGCCAGCTTGGTCCTGAGTTCCTGTGGAAGCCTGTACGTCCTTCGCAAGGGTCTAGCTTACCTTGAGGGCATATCTTCCCGGCTTCGTGATGTTCAGGGTCTTGGCGACCTGAGACTTCTCCGGATCGATGATGATGATTAGGCCAGACCACTCGTTGCTCAATTCGGTGGACCCATCGTTGGGACACACCTTCTCGGTCGTCAGCGCCCTGCATTTCCTGCACGCTAGTTCCTTCATCGTCCTACTTCTCCGATCTTTCTTCCGCCTTGCGAGCTTTTGCCGCCTTGTTCACTTCGTCGTCTATCCACTCCAGAGCCCCCAGGAAGGGCTGCCTGCAGGTGACACCTATTTTGCCCATGGATATGCCGTGGCCCAGGCTTACGGCGGTGATTCTTACCCTCACCTTGCTCCCGACCCTCAACGTCCTCTTGCTCTGGGATGCTGTGATTATCCCAGACTTCACATCGCTGGTCAGGTAGTCGTCCATTATCTGGCTAAGGTGAAGCAGCGCGTCTGCAGGACCGATCCTCACGAAGGCTCCGAAGTCGGTGACCTCAACGATCTCCCCTTCCACAATCTCCTGCTTCAGGGGAAAAAATGACAGCACTTCGAAGTTGACTCGGTGGTAGGTCGCGCCGTCTCCAGCGATGATTTTCCCCACCTTGTCCACGTCCACCTTGGTTACGAGGACAAGGTACCCGTGGTCAGGGTTGATGGTGCTCTCATACTTCAGTTTCAGGAGGTCCATGGCCACCTTCTCAAGCGGGGAACCAAACCGATCGGGGGGGACGCGAACAACGTCTTCGAGGTTAACTAGCTGAAACATGAATTATTCAGGAACGAAGCCACCCCTTTGGGTCAGCGATTTTAATCTTTAGCGAGCATGAGACGAATTCTTGAGGTTCACGCAAGTGAGGGAGGGAGCTTCCTCTTGTGCTCCGTCTTTTCGTGCATCTCGAGCACTCTCTTGACGATTCCGAGGGGGACTCTGGCCTTGTCCGCGGCCTCAGAAGGCTTTGCCTTCAGGTCGTAAAGGTAGTGCAACACGACGTCCAGGGTATCATAGTTTGCAGGTATCTCGTCAATTGCCTTTTGCCCTGCCCAGAGCTGGGGGGATGCCGGCTTCTCGACTATCCCCTTCGGGAGTCCGAGGAACTCCCCGAGCTCCCTGACCTGGGTCTTGTAGAGGTGGGCTATTGGGAGAAAATCGACTCCGCCGTCTCCCCATTTAGTAAAGTATCCGAGGAGTTCCTCGCTCTTGTCCCCGGTTCCTGCAACGAGGTAGCCGAGGGAGTTGGCGTGATAGTAAAGCAGCGTCATCCTCGCCCTTGCTTGGACGTTTGCTTTCGCCACTCTGGTGCCTTCCGCCTTGGCCGAACCGGTGATGTCGTCGGCAATCCCGGAGATTTGGATTTCTTCTCTCCTCACCCCCCAAGCGTCTGCCAGCAGCCGCGCGTCTTCCAAATCCTTGCTAGGCGTGTGGCCCGAAGGCATCAGAAGTACCAGTACCCTTTCCTTTCCGAGCGCGTTTACGCAGAGGGCGCCCACAACAGCGCTGTCGATTCCCCCGCTTAGACCGAGGACAACGCCACCGGCTCTGGCTTCATCTACGATCCTGCTAATGAAGGCTGTAATCCTGTCGGCCTCCCTACTGGCCCGAAACCCCTGGCTCGCCCTCACTCTCTGCGCAACTGGCGAGCGTCCGTTTTTATCGATTCCCGTGATTGAAATCACGCTCCCGCGGTCACTGCAGTGTGACCCTCCCTTTCCTGAGGGAGATAACCCTGAGGTGTGCGGCCCTGGCTGCACGCGCCAATTCTGCGTCCGTTGTGGCGACCAGTGCGCCATCGGTTGACGCTGCCGAAATTATCTCGTCGTCCACTCGAGCACTCCCACAACCCGTTCTAACGAATTGTGAAGATAGATCCAACGCTACGCGGGCGATTTTCGACTTTCCACTTTTGCCCGAAGCGAGTCTCTGAAGTTCCCCCCCCACGCACTCAAGCAAGACGGGCTCGAACCTGCCAACCCGCGCCGATATGTCTTCAAACCAGGTAGTGGGTGTGTCCGCCACTGCCATCAGGAAACTGCTGTCGAATATCACTCGGTTCAAGCACTACTTCAGTATGCCCGAGCCAATGAGCCTCCATCGCTCCGTAATTCTCCGGCTTATGGCCGCCCTCATCCCTATTTCGACCGCGACGGGCTTCTTCAAGTCCGCTTCGACCACATCCCCCCTGACCGAGGTAGCTACGGCCAGCGTCGACGCGGTCCCCAGGTTCAGCCTCAACGTCTCCGAGAGCTTCACCTTCTCAACCTTGACTAGTTCCGTGGCTCCCACGGCTGTCTCAAGCAGACTCACGTCGAGGGTGACATGCTCCAGGGTATCGGGCAGCGTCCCGGGCTTGCCTATGACGCTCCCAACCATCTGGTCTCCCTTTGTATACGTGGGGTCCAAGTGGGTCCCCACCGCCACCAGTCCCCCTGGGCCGACCTTGGCCGCAGCCCCTGCTCCCGTTTCCAGGCTTGAGACCCTGGTAATTATCGGGACATACTTACCGCTCCTATCGTCAATCATTCCTGGCTTCAGTTCCACTTCTTCCCCAACCCTCAGCTCGCCCCTTGTGAGGCTCCCCCCCAGGACTCCCCCTGCCAGTGCTGAAATTTCAGCACCTGGTCTGTTTACGTCGAAGCTCCTCACTACGTACATCAGTGGGTTTGCAGCTGCGTCCCTCTTTGGCGTGGGGATCACATCCTCAAGGGCCTCGATAAGGGCGTCGATGTTGAGCCTCTGCTGGGCGGAAATTGGGATGATGGGGGCAGATTCGGCGACTGTGCCCTGGACAAACTTCATTATCTGAGATTCGTTTTTCTCCGCCTCGGGGTCTGTGACAAGGTCGACCTTGTTCTGGGCTATCACTATTCGCTTCATGTCGAGCATCTGCAGGGCCTGCAGGTGCTCCCTAGTCTGAGGTTTGGGCACGGGCTCGTTGGCTGCTATGACCAAGAGAGCGCCGTCCATCAGGAATGCGCCGGCGAGCATGTTGGTCATGAGGCTCTCGTGGCCTGGGCAATCGACGAAGCTCACGGCCCTAAGGAATGTCGTCTTCCTTCCGCAGATTGGGCACCTCTCGCTGGTCGAATAGGATCCTACGCCGTGATCCTGGGTGCACTTGTAGAATGCAGCATCGGCATATCCCACCTTGATGGTGATGCCTCGTTTCAGTTCCTCGCTGTGCGCGCTCGCCCAGATCCCAGTAATGGCTTGGGTTAGTGTCGTCTTGCCATGATCGACATGTCCGGCTGTGCCAATGTTGACCTCTGGCTGCTTCGGAAGCGGGGGCTTCTCCGTAGTCGGCTCGACCAGCTTCAGTTCAGACAAGAAACATTGCTGCTTCGAAGGGGGTTTTTAACTAATGCCGAGACGGATAGGAGCAACATCAGCCTGATAGTCAGATAAAGCCGAACTCGCAGCCCAACCAACAGGCTGAGAAATTCACAAGACTCTCAGGGGAATGTATTTATCACGACACTTCGGCCAGACCTTGTTCCCGGGGTTACCATTGAGAGCGATAGTCCTTTCCGGAGGCCTCGGCATGAGGCTCCGTCCCCTCACTGATGATAGACCCAAGGCACTGATTCAGATCAAAGGGCGCCCCATTGCCGAGTACCAAATAGATTGGTTGACGAAGAAAGGAGGAATAGACGAGGTCACCTTTGCCTGCGGCTATAAGTGGGAGAAGCTGCAGGAGCACTTCGGCTCGAGTTTCAAAGGGGTTTCTATCGACTATTCTGTAGAGGACGAACCACTGGGAACAGGGGGGGCGGTCAAGAAAGCATTATCGAAGTATCCAACCGAAGACATCTGCGTCGTCACAAACGGAGACATCATTACGGACCTTCCCCTATCTCGGATGATTGATGCCCATAGACAGGCGGGAGAGATCTCCGCCTCGATGTTGGTGGTCCCGTATCGTTCGAGGTTCGGAGTCGTGAAAATAGACAAGTTGAAGATGGTCAGGGGCTTCGACGAGAAGCCAGCCTTCCCAGACGTGTGGATCAACGGAGGAGTGTACGTCCTCAACGCAAAGAGGGCAAAGAAGTACCTCCCAAACGCCGGGGACATCGAGCGTGAGACGTTCCCGAACCTTGTGACCAGAGGGGAGCTCCTCTCCTACCCGCACTATGGCGAATGGATTTTTGTGGACTCAATCAAGGACCTTATGCAGCTTGAGGAGTCTATGAATGTTGTGACCTGAAGAAAGATTTTTGTCGGCGACCCGATTCAAGCCAGTCATGCCCGATTTCCTAAAGGCAGTTGATGCCACTAAGGTGCCCCCCGATACCATGCTTGCGGTCGAGGTCGGAGGAGATTCGGTCTTAATCGCCAACGTTGATGGCAAGTACTACGGGATGGGAGCAGTCTGTACACACGAGGGGTGGGACCTTTCGGAGGGGACTCTTGAGGACACCGCTTTGACCTGTGCAGGTCACGGCACCGTGTGGGACCTGAAGACTGGGAGGGGGGTCTTCGACGAGCCCCTCCGGGACGAGCCCCTCTACGAAGTAAAGGAAGAGAGTGGGTATCTCTACGTAAGGAAGCGTTAAGCCGCTGCCTCGCACTTCTCCAGCCCGGCCCTGGTAGAACATCGAATGAGTTTCTAACGCATAATTACACGAGTCCAAGAGGCCCCCTAGTTGTCAGCGGGTGTTAACGAAAGCAGGCGTTCGACTCCTTTCAGTAGGCTGGGGGGGTTCGTCTACAGGCGCAGGCGGATAATAGTAATCGCCTGGATTCTCGCACTCGTCCTGCTGATTCCAGTTATAATGACGGCGGCCAATTCTACTTCTCTGAACGAGGGGGCCGCTTCAGGGAGCCAGCTGGAGTCCGTCCAGGCGTCGAACATTATCTCCGCCCAGTTCTCAAAGACTGTCGCTAATAGTACACTGTTGGTTGTGGTAAAAGGTGCGAACGTCACGACTCCCGCAACGCAGGAATTCGTCAGCGGGCTGGTGCACTACTTGGAGAAGGATTCGAACCTGAAGGGGCTCAATCAGACTATAGACGTGTATTCGCCCCTTTACTCGGCGATAAGAGGGATTAACGGGGCCACCTACTCTTCAATCAGGGGAGCAAATGCCTCTGTCCGGCTGATTTTGGGCGTCCCCGCGCTCTACTTCGGAGCGTGGGTCCAGGCATATACCAAGACTGACAACTTGACCTATGCTGATGGGGCCGCATTCGCGTACACCGCTGGAACGCTCTCGAGCGCCAACGCCACCGCCTACAATGATTACTCTTCTCACGTGCTCTCGCTTTTCAATTCCGAGTGGACGTCATCCTGGTCGAACGAACAGCTCTCCAATCTCAACCTTACAGCCCGAGCTTCGTACGCTGCTCGCCTCGCAGGCCTAGAGTACGTCAACGCGTACATTCCTGCATCCAAGGCTTTCAACTCGGCCCTCCTCAATTCGATTACGCTGGCGGAATACATCGCAGGATCCGGATCCGCGAACCTGCGGGTCATCTCGTTCGCCCAGAACTACATTTCCAACTCAACTGGATTTTCGCTTCCTTTCGTGAGCGCGGCCTACGGACTCGGCAGGACGTACGACAATTCTTCCCTCTACACGCTGACGGGAGACATCCTTGGGAAGCCGGGGGAGTATGGCGTCACTAGTTCCCTATCCACCCTGATTTCTTCCCTTGTCTCTCCGAATCGGGACATTACTCTTGTAACCCTCAACCTGGACCAGTCATCGAACGAGAACGTCATCGCGTTAAGATCTGCCGTTTCAACGGTCCTGAACAACGGCGGTTCGGGGTCCGGGGTCCAATCGGCAATGGTCACCGGCGGGGATGCAATATCCTACGATTTCGGGCAGTCGGCCCAGGCGGATTTGACCCTCATACTCCCCGTAACAATCATCCTGTTGATCATAGCCACGGGGGTCTTCTTCCGCTCCGCACTTACACCATTTGTGACGCTCGGAACCATAGGTATTGCCCTCGGAATCTCACAGGTATTCATAGTCCTGGTTGCGACGTTCATCGCCAAAGTGGACTTCACAGTCCCCACTATCCTGCTCACCATTCTGATTGGTGTGGGCACCGATTACAGCGTCTTCATCCTTGCCAGATACAGGGAGGAGAGGGTGAACGGCTCGTCGGTCCAGCAGGCGATGGAGACCTCAGTCACCTGGGCCGGTGAAAGCATCACAACGAGCGGGGCCACCGTCATCATTTCCTTCCTTTCTCTCGCATTCACGTCCGTGGTCTACCTGAGGACCATAGGATATGTGGTGGGGCTTGGCGTGCTTGTAGCCCTACTCGTGGCGCTCACCATGGTGCCAGCGGTGGTGGGCCTCATAGGGGGCCGCGTGTTCTGGCCCTATTCAGGAGAACGGTTTACCAGATACTCCCTGTCTGTACTCGATAAGCTCAGGATGAAGAGGGGATACTTCTCTAGAAGTAGCGCCTTCGCCGTGAAAAGGGCATGGGTGATCATCATTCTGGCACTTGTGGCAACAGGTCCAGCTCTGTACGTCTACGCGACAACGACCCCCACCTTCGACTTCCTCTCGGCCGCACCCGCCAACCTCGAGTCCATCTCGGCTTCGAACCAGCTCACAGCCGCGTTCGGCAGCGGGACCCTCTTCCCTACCTATGTAGTCATGACATTCTCCCAGCCTGTGGTGACCGGCCACGCCTTCAACTCCACCGAAATGGGGGCGGTCCAGCGGGTAACCTCGTATCTGCAGGAGTCCCCGGACGTGAGGAACGTAACCAGTCCAACCCTGGTGTATGGTCACCAGGTAGCCTACGACAGGATCAATTTCTCAACCATGGAGGGCGCAAGGACCTTCGCAGGGGTCCTTCAGAGCGTCGGCAGGGACAACAAGACCGTTCTCTTTACCATCAACTTCAACATCGATCCAGACTCCGCCAAGGCGATCTCGGATGCCCAGTCGATGCGCCAGACCCTCCACTCCGTGTATGGTTCGACCGATGGAATTAGTGGAATCTACGTCGGAGGCGAGACAGGGTCCATCCTCGACACGAAGAACGTGTTCGATTCCCAGTTCGACACCGTTGTCCCGATCGTGGCCGTAGGGGTGGCACTCGTCCTCCTGGTGGTCCTGGGATCCCTTTTCCTTCCAGTATTCGCAGTGTTCTCTATCCTCATGAGTATAGTCTGGACCCTGGCTGCGACAGAGCTCCTTTTCAAGCAATTCTACAACTTCCCTCTGCTCTTCATCACTCCCTTCTTCCTTTTCGTGACCCTCCTAGGTCTCGGCATGGACTACAACATCTTCATCCTCACGAGGGTGCGCGAAGAAGCCACCAAGGGGAAGCACCTCAATGGCGCCATAGTTGGTGCCATAGAGCAGACGGGGGCGGTGATAACTGCGGCAGCGATCATCCTCGCTGGATCCCTAGGCGCCCTCATGATATCCAACGACCTCCTGCTTAGGCAGCTCGGTTTCTCTTTCGCCTACGCGATTCTGATTGATGCCTTGGTGGTCAGGACCTATCTGGTGCCGGCCGTAATGTCGAAGATCGGCAGGTGGAATTGGTACAGCCCCATCCCGTTCCTTAATCGCTCCAGGCACCTCTTCGAGGTAGAGACGGCCACCTCGAAGACGGCTTAAAGCGTAGTACTCACATGGACTCCCGTTGTCTGCTCGCGGAGGCTCTGAAGTGGACGAGGAGGTGCTGGAGGAGGGGTGCTACTACCTCTCACGCCTCGGCCTCACCCCTGAACAACTCGCTTCCCACTTCGGCGTGCCTCCGAAGAAGATAGTTGAACTTGCGGCGTCCTACGAGTCAAGAATCAACTCCGGGAGCGTGGCTCCAGGCGACTTCGACCGCGTATTCTGGGAGGATGTGAAGAAGGAGGCGGAGGGAGACATCAAGCTCACCTTCCTGTCGGAGAAGGGTTTCCATCACGCCTGGAAGTCAGAGCTGGAGAAGCTCGATGGCCCAGCTCTGATGTCCATTTACGAGTCGAGCAAGGACTTCCTGAACGCCGACCCGAACCAGAGGTTTCTTGACTTCCCTCCCCCCAAGGGGTACGACCCGCTGGCTATGGACAGAGAAATTCGCAAGGCAGTCGGAGTAGTCCAGATGCTCCTTGAGAACAAGTGGGCTTCAGTGGTACGCACTGGAATCGACAAGGCTGCCAAACCTTAAAACTCCCACAAAGTCAGTCGAACTCGAAAAAGGATGCCGCTGGACTCGGTCGAGAAAGACAAGCTGACCGCGGTCCTCCGCCAGTTCCAGGGACGAAAGGTTCTGGTAATCGGCGATCTCCTTGTGAGCCGGTTCGTCGAGGTCGCGGCCCGCAAGCTTGCGCGGGAGGCGCCAGTCCCTGCAGGGGATTTCGTTGGACAAACTCTTCTGCCAGGTGGCGCAGCCAACCTATCCAGAGAACTGGTGTCCCTGGGTGCTTCCGTCAGCCTCGTGGGACTGGTGGCCTCCGACGAATACGGCAATTGGCTAAAGTCAGAATTCTCGAAGTACGGTCTTGACGCTGGGGGAGTGATCATGGACCAGGGGCGCCCCACTTCGCTCAGGACCTGGTACATGGTCAACACTTTCCACATGCTTCGCATAGACAAGGAAGACAGGAGGGATGTGCCACTTGCTATGGCAAAGAAGCTTCTCGCGGAGGCCGAGCCTCGCATCAGGGACGTCGACTGCGTCGTACTTTCAGACTACGACCGCGGCGTCATCACAAGCTACCTGATCGGCGGGGTTGTTGCAGCTGCCCGTTCCTCCGGCAAGATAGTGGTCGGCCAACCTAAGATGCATCACTACCTCGACTTTTCCGGTGTGACCTACGTCAAGTCTAACCTCGAAGAGGCAGAGCACGCCACGGGAATGGCCATGGTGAACGAGACAAGCCTCAGGAACATGGGCGTAAACCTACTCAGCCGCCTCGAGGCCAAGGCAATACTGATCACGCGAGGAGATCAGGGAGTTGCCCTTTTCGACAAGGACAACGTAACCCTCTTCCCTCCCATAAGGGGGCGGAAGAACCTCTTCAGCAAGGTGGGAGTGAGAGACGCGATGACAGGGGTCTTCGGTCTAGCCGTGGCATCTGGCGGGAACCCATACCAGGCAGCAGTCCTGGCCAACGTGGCAGGGGAGGCGCGGAG